>Ga0105049_10003989_pt1 | contig 17378 bp, 9 predicted proteins | sample MAT06_FD_78087 | JGI IMG/M metagenome (GOLD analysis project Ga0105049, IMG submission 78087) | Freshwater microbial communities from Lake Fryxell liftoff mats and glacier meltwater in Antarctica - MAT-06 | ecosystem: Environmental > Aquatic > Freshwater > Ice > Liftoff microbial mat | place...
GCGGCGTCAGGAACGCGCCGATATTGATACCCATGTCAAAGATCGTGAATGCTCCATCGCGTCGCGGATCGCCTTGTTCGTAGAAGCGACCAATCAGGCTGGAGATATTTGGTTTGAAGAATCCATTCCCGATTACGAGTAACGCCAGTCCTGCATACAAAATATTCGTGCTGCCCGTACTCGTCGATAGCGTGAATTGCCCCGCTGCCATGAGAATCGCACCCCAGATGATCGCCTTGCGGAAGCCGAGGATGCGATCCGCGAGGTATCCGCCGAGAAGCGGTGTGAGGTAGACCAGTGCGCCGTATGCGGCATAAATGCCGTAAGCCGGCTTTTCATCGATACCGAAACCGCCCCTCAGTGCTGTTGACGTCAGATACAGCACCAACAACGCGCGCATTCCGTAGTAACTGAACCGTTCCCAGAGTTCGGTCATGAAGAGAAAAAATAACACCTTCGGATGCATTTTTCGATTCGTGAAAATAACGATCGCCACCCAGATACTGACCAAAACCCAGGCGACGAGCATCACTTGGTATTCTTCGCGCATGAAGCCACCTTAACGAGAACGAGTTCGCGGACGAGAGGGAGTGGAGCAATCCTAACAATCGGGGGCACCGCAGGATAGCGGGATTCGCAGAGAAATTCCGGAGTCTTTTCCTTCTGGTCGATTTCGCTTGTCCCGGCGGCATTTGATGTTACGATTGACCTTACGCCGCAGGGGCAATTGCGTTTTGCGATTCCCACCCCGCCCCGCGGCCCACGGAGCCTTCCTCATGTCTCGCTGGTTTGCCACCCTCTGCATCGTTCCCCTGGTCGTTATCACTGCGGTTCGGGCCGAAGATAAACCGGTCGCCCCGGTGCGTTCCATCGAACGCAAAGACCCGAAGTTCGATGCGCTCATCGCCCCCGATGCCAAGGTCGAGGAACTCGCGGGCGGGTTCAAATGGTCCGAAGGGCCGGTCTGGGACAAGAAGCACGCGCAGGTGCTGTTTTGCGACATCCCGAACAACATGATCTACAAATGGTCTGAAAAAGAAGGCCTCAAAGAGTTTCTGAAGCCGAGCGGCTATACCGGCAGCGAGCCGTTCACCGGGTCCGAGCCGGGTTCGAACGGGTTGACGTATCATAAAGACGGGCACCTCGTGCTCTGTCAGCACGGCGACCGTCGCGTGTCCAAACTCGTCGATGGCAAGTTCGTCACACTCGCAGACAAGTTCGAAGGCAAACGACTCAACAGCCCGAACGATCTGGTGTACCACACCAATGGCGATTTGTACTTCACCGATCCACCGTACGGCCTGCCCGGCCAGATGAAAGACACGAAAAAGGAACTCGACTTCCAAGGCGTCTACCGCCTGAAACCGACTGGCGAACTGACGCTGATGACGAAAGTCATGTCGCGACCGAACGGCATCGGCTTGTCGCCGGATAACAAAACGCTGTACGTCGCGAACTCGGACCCGGAGAAAGCCATCTGGATGAGCTTCCCCGTAAAGGAAGACGGCACGCTCGGCGAAGGCAAATTGTTCTTCGACAGCACCGACATGGTGAAGGCCAAGAAGCCCGGCCTGCCCGACGGCCTCAAGGTCGATCAGCAGGGGAACATCTGGGCAACGGGGCCAAACGGCGTGTTCGTTTTCGACGCGATGGGCAAGCACCTCGGCAGCATCATCACCAACGATAAGACCGCGAACTGCGGCTTCGGCGACGACGGCAGCACGCTGTACATCACCGCCAACGACAAGCTGATTCGCATCAAAACGAAAGTGAAGGGGTTGGGGTTTTAATTGCGTGAAAAGCCCACGGACGATCGTCCGTGGGCTTTCGAGGGGCAGTTTTATGAATGAAGATTCGGACGAGCGCGTTTGGTACCACTGCACGTGTCACACCTATGCTGCGTGGCTGTACGGCGACTCGCGCGGTTACCGTACGCGACACCATCGCGAACACGTCGAAGGCGACTACAAGAACCCTCCGGCTCCCGGGCAATACGACAGCCAACTCAAGCGAACTTTGGGACTATTAAAACAGCCGCCGGTGCGAATTCAGCAAGACTATCGCGAGATCGTCGGGTTCGGCATGGTCGCGAAACTTCGCCAATACACGGCACAAGTTCTCGCGTTGAGCGTGAGCAGCAATCACGTTCACATTTTGGCAAAGATGCGGATGAACGAGATCCCGCGGCTCTGGGCGGGGTATGCGGCGAGGCAATCTTTCGGCTGAAAGCGATTGGCTGGAAGGGTAAACTGTGGGCGAAGCGGAGCGGCATCAATCCGATAGAGGATCGTGCGCATCAGTTGTCCACGTTCCACTATATTTTGCGCCACCAGAACGAAGGCGCTTGGACTTGGGACTTCCAGGAACATCCCGATACTTGAAAGCCCCCGGACGATCGTCCGTGGGCTTTGGGGGAAAATATGAATCGACGCGATGCGATCAAAGCGACGGCGCTGGTGGCGTTGGCTACGCGGGTGGTGGCACAAGATGCGCCGCGTGCGCCGGGGTTGACTGTGCGGATGGCGGAGCCGCAGAACCTCGAGTCCGCGTTCGGCGACCTCAACAGTGTCGTAACGCCGAACGAGCAGTTCTTCATTCGCAGTCACTTTGCGGTGCCGAAAGTCGACCCGAAGAGCTATCGGCTGATGGTCGAAGGCGCGGTCGAGAACCCGCTGGAACTGACACTCGCAGACATTCAGGCGATGCCGAGCGTAACGATGCCGCTGACGCTCGAATGCGCCGGCAATGGCCGCGTGTTTCTCGTCCCGGCGGCGCGCGGGCTACAGTGGCAATTCGGTGCCGTGGGAAATGCCGAGTGGACCGGCGTGCCACTTGCTGCCATACTGGAGAAGGCGAAGGCCAAAGCCAGCGCCGTAGAAGTGATTCTCGTCGGTGCCGATAAAGGCATGATTGCGGGCGATAATCCGTCGCCGGGGCCGATCGCGTTCGATCGCAGCATTGCCATCGCGAAGGCGAAGAAGCCGGAAGTGATTCTCGCGTACAAGCAGAACGGCGAGGCACTCTCCGCCAGCCACGGCTTCCCGTTGCGTGCGGTCATCGGCGGTTGGTACGGCATGGCGTCGGTCAAATGGCTGTCGCGAATCATCGTTACCGAAAAGCCGTACGATGGCTTCTGGCAGACGTTCGATTACGCAACGTACGAACGGCGCGATGGCGGCCTGGCGTCGCTCGTGCCGATCACCTCGATGTTGCCCAAAGCGCAGATCGCGCGCCCGCTGATCGGCGAAGTCGTCCCGGCGGGTAAGGCGTACACCGTTCGCGGGTCGGCCTGGGCGGGGGAAACTGCCGTCGGTAAAGTCGAAGTGAGTCTCGATGGCGGGAAGATTTGGATCGAAGCGAAACTCGTCGGCGAAGCGAAGCCGTTTTGCTGGCAGATGTGGACGTTCGTCTGGGACGTGCCAAACGCGACGGGACCTGCGAAATTGCTCTGCCGTTGTACCGATGCCGCCGGGAAGGGTCAGCCGGAGAAGCGCGACCCCGACCGCCGGACGTATGCGATTAACCACCTCGTCCCCGTCGAGGTGACGATCCGCTGACACTGCTGGGGAGGTTGCCGCGATGATGCGAATCGTACTGCTCGCCGGATGTTTCCTTGCGGCCGCGCCGCCTGCTGCGCCAGCTGCCGATCAAGCCAAAATCGACGAAGCGATCCGGCGTGGGGCGGAGTTTTTGAAGCGCGGCTCGCTGGCCCCCGCTGCGGGAAATCAAACGCAGTACGATGGCAGCCACGGCCTCGGGACGGCGGCACTCGCGGGGTTGGCGCTCCTCGAAGCCGACGTGCCACCGACCGACCCTGCGATTGTCGCGATCACGAATATCGTGCGCGATGCGGCCTATTCGGAAAGTAAAACCTATCAAGTTTCCCTGGCCATTTTGTACCTCGACCGCTTGAACAAAGACTCGCGCGATTCGACCGACGAGCCGCTGATTCAGGTGCTCGGCTGCCGCTTGTTGGCGGGGCAAAACTCCGTTGGCGGTTGGACGTATGCGACGTTTGCCGAAGTGCCCCCCGCGGATGCGCTTCGCCTGCGTAAAGTCAGCAAGCCGACGGGTGGCGGGAAGTTGCACCCCGAAGCCGACCGGATTTATCAGGCGGTACGCCGTGGGGCGCGGTTCGGCGGAAGTGGCGGTGGCGACGACAATTCGAACACGCAGTTCGGCATCGTCGCGCTGTGGGTGGCGCAACGACATGGCGTGCCGTGCGAGCCGGCGTTCCGCCTCATCGAAAACCGCTTCATGCGTTCGCAAAGTCCCGCCGATCACGGCTGGTCGTACACCTCGATGGCCAGTGGCGGTGGCGCATCTTCCCCCGCGATGACCTGCGCTGGCTTGCTCGGCATGGCCGTCGGGAAGGCGAACGCCGAGGCGAAACTCACCGGGAAACGGAACGTACCCGATGGCGAAGCCAAGCCCGAGAACGACGACCCGTTCTATCAGCCACCCGCAAAAGGTACCGCCAAACCCGAAGATGGCAGTAGCGGCGAGGAAGAGAAGCTCGACCCGATTAAGGAAGAGAAAAAGATTCTGACCTTCCGCGATGCCTGCATCGAGCGCGGGCTGAAGGCACTCGGGTTAATACTCGTTGGGCAACAACGCGCGATTAACGACAACACTGGCATGGGGGGCGTCGGCGATTTGTACTTCCTGTGGTCGATGGAACGCGTCGCCGTCGCTTTCGGCTTGGAGACGATCGGCGACGTCGATTGGCACAAATGGGGGTGCGACCGCATCTTGCCCGCGCAGCAGGGCGATGGCTCGTGGACTGGCTCCAACGGCGCGAATATCTCGACCGCGTTCGCGATTCTCTTCCTCAAAAAGTCGAACCTCGTTTCGGACCTCACGCGGCAGATCGACGGCAAAGTCAAAGACCCCGGTGGCGGCGAACTACGCGGTAGTCGTGGCGGACCGGGGGCGATTGCGATCGCACCGCGAGCCGTCATCGACCCGACTCGCCCGCAAGTATCGCAGAGTCCCACGGGGCCGGGCCTGAACAAAGTCAGCGGGCCGACGGAGGCCGACAAGATCGCAGACCGGATGGCGGTCAAGCAAACCGAAGCCGAGTGGATGACGAAATTGCGCATCGCCAAGGAGAGCAAAGGCGGGCAGTGGACGGCTGGCATCGTTCTCGCGATACCGCGACTCGATAGCAAACGCGCCGTGTTGGCACGCGAAGGGCTAGCCGACCGCTTGACGCGAATGAATGCCGAGACGCTGCGGAAAATGCTGATCGACCGCGACCCGGAACTCCGCCGCGCCGCGTGTCTGGCGTGCGCGATGAAAGACGACAAAGCGATGATTCTGGACCTGATCAATCGTGTAACGGACATCGACGACGCCGTCGTGCGGGCCGCTCGCGCGGGCTTGAAGAGCTACAGCAACGGTCGCGACTTCGGCCCCGCCTCCGGTTCGAACGACGACCGCAAACGCCAAGCCTACGACGATTGGAAATCCTGGTACCAAACCGCGGGGCCGTGATGCGGTCCGAAATCTTCGGTTAGCCGCGCCGCAGCTAAACGTCGAAACGTGTCTTCGTTCGGCTGCGCAAGTCTAACACGCGCGTCAATTCGGCTCCAAAGAGCAGGATCTGCGTCGAGTAATAGACCCAGACGAGCAGCACGACGAGCGAGCCGGCGGCACCGAATGCGGAGCCGACTGCGGCGCGACCGAGATAGAGGCCGATCAGCGATTTGCCCAACAGGAACAGCAACGACGTGATGAACGCGCCGAGAATCGCGAACCGCCACGGCGTTCGTTCGGCGGGCATGCACCGAAAAATCAACGCGAACAGGCTGGTCGTAAGCAGGAACGAAAGGCCGATGTTGAGCAGGTTGGCCCACACGGCTTGATCGTAATGCTCGCCCACGACGAGATCGCCGATTGTCGTCAGGAACGCACTGATGAACAGCGAAACGAGTAGCAGGAACGCAATTGCGCAGATCAGCAAGAATGCGAGCAGGCGATCGATGGCGAGCGAGCGCAGGCCGAAGACCGGCTCCGGCGGTGCAAGTGGCGTTTCCCAGATGTCGTTGAGTGCCTCTTTGAGTTCGACGATCACGCCGGACGCGCCGAAAAGCAAAACGAGCACGCCGACGACGGTGGAAATGACGCCGCGTGCGGGGTGATTGGCATTCGAGACGATCGCTTCGACTGCGCGTGCGCCTTCGTGGCCGACGAGTTGTTCGATCTGCCGACTAATCGCGCCCCGTGCCTCGTCGGTGCCAAAGATCGGCCCGATGATGGCGAGGACGATCAACAGCAGTGGGGACAGCGACAGCAACGTGTAGAACGCCAGCGCCGCCCCCATGCGACTGCCTTTGTGCCGGATGAACCCACTCACGGCCTCGCGAAGTACCGAACCGAAACGCTTCAAATGTATCATCATCGCGATGTCGTCCCGTGGGCGTGGGGTGTTATCCGACGAACACGCCCCCGATCACCGACGCATCCGTGATGGTCGTAAGAGCATTCGGCGTGCCAGCGCTCAGCGACGAACCCGAATAAATCCGCACTTTGCCTTCGCCGCCGGGGCCGTCGCCGGTGATGACTTCCGCTTTGCCGTCGGTGTCGAGGTTGCGGGCGGCCACTCGCACACCGCCGCGGTTCGTGTCGCTGCCCGCGAAGAAGTTCGCGATCGCGACTTGCGAATTCGAGCTCACGAGATCGGTACCGGACAACACCAATACGCGCGGGCCACCACCGGGGCCACCCCCGGCGACGAGGTCGGCTTTGCCGTCGCCGTTGACATCGGCAGCCGCTACGAACGTGCCGTTCCGCAAGGTTTGCTCGAATGCGAAGAAGTCGTTGAACAACTTGACGCGGTTCGACGTGCCGATCGACTTGCCGCTGTATGCGGCGATGCGTGGCCCGCCGCCGAACCCCGCCGCCACGATCACATCGCCGACGCCGTCGCCGTTGACATCGCCGACTGCGGCGCGTGCCCCGCCCCGGAAATTCGTATCGTCGATACCGAAGAAGTCATCGACGACGCCGAACCGCTCCCCGTTGAACACCCGCACCCGTGGCCCGCCGCCTTCATCGGGCGTGATAATCAGGTCGGGTTTGCCTTCGCCGGTCACATCGCCGACGGCGACATACACGCCACCGGTGAACGCGGCCTCGAACGGCTGCACGCTGAACAGTTCCTTTTGCGTAGTCGGGTCGATAATACGAACCCGCGTGGCGACACCCGGCCCGGTGCCGATCACGATATCCGGGATGCCATCGCCGTTGAAATCGCCGCTGGCGATGCGGACACCACCGGTGGCATTCGCTGCGAACGTCGAGTTGAGCGTGGCGGCGGGTGTGCCATCGGAATCGTAGAGGTTTGCGAAGGGTGTACCGCTGCCCACGCCGACGGCGATGACGCGGGCGGTCAATGCCCCCTGCTGCCGTGACACGATATTCGAGAATGCGGACGTGTCGCCGGAGAGATTCGCAGTGGCCGTCGCCGAGTAAACCGAACCGCTCGTCGTCGAGGGAATGACGAACGAGAACGTTGCGGCACCCGTTGCATCGGTCGTGGTGGTGGTACTGCCCGCAACGGTTTCGCCTTCGCCGGAGCCACTTGGATCGGCGACACCATTCGCGAAGAAGCGAACGTCGTACGCGGTGTTCGGCCTGCCCGCCAAACTGCCCGAGACTTTCTGCCCGCCACCCGATTGCGTTACGGAACTCGTGAGCACCGGTGGGGTCAGGCCATCGCTGGCGGTTGGATCGACGCGGATTCCGAGGCCATCGTTCAGGCTGATGCTGTTGTCGTCGATGCGCACGAATCGCGACGTGTCGAGCACGCTGATGCCGTTTCCCTTGTTGGCGGAAATCGTGTTCGAGCGGATGATGGTGTTGGTATCGGGCGGCAGAAGGCCACTGGTGGGAGTCGTACCGGCGGCGTTTTCGACGCGGACGCCATCGCCACCGTTGGGCAAATTGAAGCCGCCAAAATCCTGGCCGATGCGGTTCCCGAGCACGTTCGTGCCCGAAGTCGCCGCATCGGTAATTCGCACGCCACTCGCAACGTTCGCGGCAATCACGTTGCCCGTTCCCGCGCCCAGCCCACCGATCCGCGTGTTCAGCGCGCCCGATTCGACGGACACGCCGTGCCGTACGTTTCCGAGCGGATTGACGCCGTTTTGATCGGTGCCAATGAAGTTACCGACAATGACGTTGCCGCTGGACAAGGCCTCGACGCGGACGCCATCGAACGTATTGCCGCTGATAACGTTCCGGTCGGTCGGCTTCCCGCTGCCGATCAAGTTCAAACTCGATTTACTGGTAATCAGCACGCCGACCGAGTTGCCCTCGGCGGCGGTGCCGTTCTGGCTGGTGCCAATGAAATTCCCGACAATCGTGTGCGAACCGCCAACGCTGATGCGAATCCCGGCCCCCGCGAAACCGCCGATGGTCAGCCCGCGAATCGTGCTGCCCGAGTGCTCCTTCAGCGTCAGGCCGTTCGCGCTCGCCCCGGCCCCGCCCCCGACGAGGCGGATCACCGGCGTACCCGCGAATCCGGGTTGCGTCGTCCCATCGATCGTGACCGTGTCCGACAGCGACGGTAGCGGAACGAGGATCGTCAGCGGTTGCACGCCGCCGCCGTTGATGTTGAACTGAATCGTGTCTGCACCCGGCGTCGCGTTCGCATTCAGAATCGCCGCACGGAGCGAACCCGTCGTCGGTGCGGCATCGACGCCACTATCGAGAATCGTGCTCACCACAAACACTGCGGGGGTCTGTCGGTCTTCGAGCGAGACCAACGCTAACCGAACGGTGGAGAGGTTCGATGGTTTCACAGTAGCACCTTTGGCGTCAAATCGCGAACGATCGTTACGAGCGTCACCTATTCTAATCGGCCAAACGAATGCCGATCATGAATTTCAGACGGACGCGACCGCCAAAGGGTTTGATGTCGCTACTTCGCCGTCGGCTTGGCGATCCAGCCATCGACGGTGAATTCCCCGTGAGTACCGCACGGAAACAACAGCGGTTTCTCGAGGCCTGCCAGTGTCTCGCCCTTCGCGTTCTCGTATTTGTCGGTGTCGGAAACATTGGTGAGCGTGTTGTTCCGGATCATTGCGCCGGCGCTTTCCTTGTTACGCACGAGTGGCCGTTCCTGCCCTTTGCACTCGATGATGTTGTCGCGGATCGAGATCGTCTTGAAGTCGCACTTGCCGTGGAATCCGAACAGCCCTTCCTTACGCGGTGTGACCGTCGTGCGCGCAACGATGTGATTGTTCCGAATTTCCACGTTGTTGTAGATTTCGTTGATCCAGAGCACGCCGCGACCGGGATTGTTGACGAGGTTGTTGTGAAAGCGAACGGGGCCTTTTGCGGTGACATCGCCGAACGAGGAAATGAGGTTCCCGTGGTCCTTTTGCGTATCGAAGTCGAACAGGTTGTGGTCGATCTCCACCCCGTTACGGACGAACTCGATACTGTAGCTGTCCTTGAACCAGTTGTGATGAATGTGGAATGTCCGGCCACTTTTGGGCACGACTCCCCCGGCGTACTTCGGGATGGAGATGGTGCCGGCGCAGACGTTGTGATCGATTTCGTTGTCCTCGTCGTTCTCGAACGGGAACTCCATGCTGAAGTTTGTTTCGATGGTGTTGTGGTGGACGTGGCACCGCGTCCCCTGCCGCACCTTGATGCCGTAAAACTCGCGTTCAGGGGCCTTATTGGTACGGGCGAACCGATTGTCGAAGATTTCGCAATCGCCCATCCAGATTGCAAATATGCCGCCACCGGTGATGCCGCCCTTCACGCCCGGCTGCCCCTTCTCCCAGCGTCCGCCCGCGTCGATAAACTCGCAGTCGTGAATCTTCGCCCGCTTCATGCCAAAGCAGCGAAGGCCGGACCACAGGGTTTCCTTGATCCGCAGGTGGTGAAGGTGCAGGCCGGTATGGAACCACGCGAAGATCGCGCCGTGCAGTTGCGGGCCGTGCAGGGTCAGGTCCGAGATGGTGACGCCGGCAGTGTCTCGTTGGATGCGGATCAGGTAGGCACCGGTGTCCAGCCCTTCGAGTTTCATCTCGGGGTCCGGAAGCGTCTTCGTCGATGGCTTCCAGCCGCTCGTGTGAGTGAGAATCGTCTTCTCCATACCGGCACCCCGAAGCGTCATTCGCGACTTCGGTTCGAGCGCCGCTTCCAACTCATATGTGCCAGCAGCGATATCGATTGTCTCCCCCTCGGCTCCATCGCGAACGGCTTTCACGAGTTCGGTCGCATTCGTGACAGCAACGGCCGCACGGCTGAATCCCGGCGCAAAAGCCACGAGGAAGAGAATCGCGAAGCATCGGTCCCAGTACATCGTTTCCCCTCAAATGCGACGGTGGCATACGGTTTCGTTGCGTCATTGTATTTGCAACGAAGTGCCTGAAACGATGTCGTTAAAATTGGCCGTACCTCATGCCGTAGCCACCGCCAGTTTCCGTTACTTTCACTCAACCGAACGCCAGATCGAACGCTTCGCGGGCGGTGGATACGGGGTGAATTTCGAGTGCGGCTTTCAGTTCGGCGGACAGGTGCGCGATGATGTCGGCGTTGGCGGCGGGGATCACGACGTGCTTGCGGCCGGCGCGGGCGGCCGCCGCGATCTTGTGTTGCAGCCCGCCGACGGGGCCGACTTCTCCGTGCAATGCGACTTCGCCCGAGAACGCGAAACCGGGCTTCACGGGCTTGTTGGACAGAGCGGAAACGATGCCAACCGCAAACGCGAGACCGGCAGAGGGGCCATCTTTCGGTTCGGCGATTTTCACGAGGTGGACTGCCACCGTTTGCGATTTCAGACGCTGTTCGGAGATGTCGAACGAACGGAAATTCGCTCGCACGAGGTTGTAAACCGCACGCACCGAATCGCTGAGCGACGAGCCGTGCAACCCCGTCACTTCCACGCGGGCAGGGCCGTTCAGCGCGGAAACCTGAATCAGAATCACATCGCCACCCAGTTCCTTTTCGCCATCGGTGAGCACGGCCAGACCGGTCACCGCCCCCACGACGGCTTCCGTATTCAGGCGATCGATGACGATGGTCGTCGTCTTCGGCAGCAAGTCGCGTGCGGTATGCGCAAACATACTCGCAGGGGCGATCAACCGCGGTTTGAACTCGCCGGGGGCCAACGCGCACAACTGCTGATGCACCCGCTGACGCAGTTCGCAGGCGAATAGCGTCACTTCGAGTAACTCTTCTTCGGAGATGTTGCCATCGGGGTAAATGAGCTTCATGAGGCCCGAACCGATGCGCTCGATCGAGGTCTGATCGCGTCGCGTCATACCGGGGTGCACGGAGACGCCGCGGATGCGATCCGCGAACGAGTCTTCGCGCATTCGCACGAGCACTTCGCCGAAGTAATCGGTGACGAAACCGACGCCGGTGGCGATCGACGACGGGCTGATTTTGGGCACTTCCCAGCCGGGAATGTAGCCGTGCATCCGGTCCTGGAACGCGCTGTCGATCAAATCTTTGGGCAATGGCTCGAGGAGGTTGGCGTAACGCGGGTGCGGCTGATCGCCGTCGACGTCGATATTCCCCGTGAACACGAGGCTGGCATCCGACGCGAAACCGAGCGAGCCGCGCGAGAACTGCCCGCTTTCCATGAAGTCTTTCAGCGTGGAAATCGTCTCGCTGTCGTCGCCGAACGTCGTATGGGCGATCTCGTCGAAGACGACCACTTTCCGCGTGCCGAGGATGCCGACTTGCTTCGTGGCGAGGTTCACGAACAGGTTGGCGGGCGAGGTTTTGCCACCCGACACCGTGAACACGCGCGGCGACAAATTCCGCAGCAGGAAGGTCTTTCCCGTCTGCCGCGGCCCGAGTTCGATCATGTTCACGTTGCGCTCGACGAGCGGAATCATGCGGGCGAACAACAGCATCCGCGTACGGCGTTCGGGGAAGGCACCCGCTGCATATCCGGCACTTTGCAGGACGAGCGCCATCCATTCGTCGGTGGTGAAATTCGCACGGCTTTTGCGGAACGCATCGAGGTCCGGCGGGCCGACCTGGAACGGCGTAAATGCGATCAGCTCGTTCGGCGCGTCGGCATGGGATTCCGGCGCGTATTTGACCTTCGCCGTGCCCCACAGCCCGCCCAGAAGCAGGCCGGGATTCTGTTCGGTGATCGCGGCAGGAACGCGAACCTTGTTGTCGCCGAGCGCCGGAACCCGCGCCCAACGCTGACCGCCCCGCAAATCGATACGAGCTTCGATGATGTCGATTAATGTAACTTCGCCCTTGCTGAGTAGCTTTTCCTTGACGAGTTCGCGTTGGTCGAGGTCCGGGAGCAGTTCGCGAATCTTCGCCTGAATATTCGCGAGGTCCGCCTTCCACGTTTCCGCTTTGACGTACTTCGCAATCAGATACTCGGAGACGTATCGCGGTAACCGCTGAAGCGCCGACTGTTGCGTGAGCGATTTGATGACGACCTTCTCGCCGAGCGTCTCGTGGGTCTTTTTATCGAGTTCCGTCAGCGGATGTTCGTCGAACACAGACATTTCGCATTCCCTTTGGGCGACCGAAAAGCAAGCTACTACCGTTGTAGTGCAGATCGGAGAGTCGTCGGGATTAATCGGCGAAAGCGACGAGGGCGTCCGCCATTGACGTCGGCGTCGCATCTGCGATAATCGATTGTGCCGCCCTGGCCTGCTATTCGTTGCGGAACGGTTCGCGCGTCGCGTCCGTCGCAAAAATAGATGGGATGAGCAAATTCGGAAGTCTCGGCGTAGAAGATTTTTTCCCAAACCGATCCAATAGATACTCTGTACCGTCGTAATAGTAACCGGCACGCTGCGCCGGGCCGCCACGTGCCGTTGGAGAGTTTCGAATGTCCCCCTTCCGGTTCGCTCGTCGGTACCGTTCTTCGACCGCGAAACCTTCAGCAATGAAGGGATTTTCGCCCCGAATCGAACAACTCGAAGATCGGTCGGTGCCTGCGATCACGCCGATTCCGATCACCACGCTCTTCACCGAAGGTGCCTTCACGGCTCCGGTTTCGCCTGCGTCGGGCCTCGGTGAGCCGTCGCGGGTCGTTTCGGCGGACATCAATAACGATGGGCGAGTGGACTTCATCGGCGCCCAGTCGAAGGGCGGCAGCATCGACGTCTATTCCAGTACGGGCAAGACGGGCAAAACCTACACACCCACGGCCATCAACTTGCAGGGTTTCACTCTCACCGGTGCGAATGTCGGGGCAGCGATTGTCTCCGCAGACTTTAACGGCGATGGCAAAGGCGATGTGGCTGCGATTACGAGCGATGGTTTCGTGCTCGTGTTCCGTGGCGCGGGCGATGGCACGTTCACCCGCGTCGCCGCTTTCACGGTCGACCCCGATGCAAAGGGCGTGCCTAATGCGACGCTCGGTGGCATCGTCGCCGGAGATTACAACGGCGATGGTGCAAACGATCTGATCATCACGACGGCCGGCTCCCCCAACAGCAGCGAATACGTCGTCCTGCTCAATAACGGCACGGGCTCGACATTTACAGAAGTGCCAAACTCCGCGAAGGTTGGTTCTTTCAGCTCCATCACCCAGCCCATCGCGTTCGATTTCGACGGCGATGGCAAGCTCGATTTCGCGGCCATCGACCCCGGCTTTGGGCGAGTCAACATTTATTACGGCGGTGGCGGTGGTGGCTTCACGGCGACGCGCAACTTCTTCATTGGAAGCCCAACGAGCTTGGCCCTCGGCGATATCGACAAGGGTGGCAAGCAAGATCTCGTTGTGGGCACATCGTTCAGCGGCGTTTCGATCTTATTCAACAACGGTGCGAATCGAACGTTCATCAACAAGTCGAATGCAATCACAACGACCAATCAGATTTCCGCTGTCGCCACCGGTGACTTCAACCTCGACGGAATCGATGATGTCGCGGCGACGGTCGTTGGGTTTTTCACGAACCAAGTTGAGGTGTACCTCGGTGCAACAAACGCAGTCACCACGAAACTCGTACGGGCGCTCGGTAGCCCATACCGGACGACGACGGGTACAGTGGGTGCGTTGCTTTCGGCAGATGCCGACAATAACGGTTCGCGCGACCTCGTAGTGGGCATCGGCGGCGTGCTTTCGCACCAATACGTGCCATTTTTCAACAACACCGGCGTGGGCGGCGAAGTGACGCTGGACGCCGATAAGACCACGGCCGAGTTCGGCCAGTCGATTACATTCACGGCCCAGGCCTTCACGCCCGCCAGCGGAACGCCGATCGCCACCGGATTGTTCACCTTCTTCGAAGGAAACGTCCCGCTCGGCGGAAATGTCCTCGACGCGAAAGGCGACACGACGTTTACCGCGAACAACCTATCGATCGGCAAGCACGACATCGTTGCGAAGTATTCCGCAGGCAATTTTGTAGACAATATGTCGACTGCGTTCACGGTGACGATTACCAAAGCCTCGACGACGGCTTCCGTGATCTCATCGGTGGCTTCACCGGTTTTTGGGCAGCCCGTGAACATTATCACGACGGTAACCGGCAATCCCGGCCAAACGCCCGATGGCACCGTGTTGTTCTTCGACAACGGCAACCAGATCGGCTCCACGACGCTCGATACGAACGGCATGGCGACGCTGGCCGTTCCGGACTTTTTGCTCGGCAGCCACTCGTTGCAAGTTCGCTATCTCGGTTCGACCGCGTTCTTCCAAACGGTTTCGCCCGGCTTGGAACTCGTGATCGCGAAAGCCAATTCGAACACGACTCTTTCCGCCGCTCCGACGACTACGATCTTCGGCGACGGAATCACACTCACCGCGAACGTCGCGATTGCCGCACCGGGTGTTGGCGCACCGAGCGGTACCGTCACGTTCTTCAACGGTCCGATCGTTGCGGGTACGGTTGCTGTGGCGAACGGTACCGCGAAACTGGTCGTTCCGTCACTCCCGGTCGGTTCCTACACGTTCGGTGCAAAATACAACGGTAACGTCGGCGTTTCCGAATCGCTTTCTGGTACTGCCAGTGCGAAGATCAACCCGAATACCTCGGTTTCGGGCATCACGGCCACGCCGACTACCAACGCATTCGGAACTGCGGTCACGCTCAACGGCTTCGTCGTCGACAACCAAAATCGGCCCGTGACTATCGGAACGTTCCAGTTCCAGGGTACCGCGAATGGCGTCGCACTCACGCTGCCTGCTGTGGCTCTGGTCAATGGCGTTGCCACCTTCGAAGTAACCGGCCTTCCGCTCGGTATTTCGACATTCAACGGCGCGTTTAGCGGCTCGACTTCGATCACGGGCAGTACATCCAACGTCGTCTCGACGACGACGATTCGCGCCAACGCCTCGACTGCTGCTTTCAACACGGGCACGAGCAATTCGGCCCCGCTGGGCAAAGATATCACCTTCACGGCTGGCTTCGCATCCGCGCTGAATGTGCCTAATGTCGTGTCTGGTACGGTGACGTTCAAAGACAACGGCAAATCCCTAGCCGTCGTGCCGATCGTCGCCGGCTTGGCTTCCTTTACGACGCGACTGACTCTCGGAACGCACGCCATTACCGCAGAGTACTCGGGCGATGCCGTCTATTTGCCAGTCATCATTCCATCCCTCTTCACCGTAACGAACCCCGGCGACGCGATTGCCGTCGGTGCGGGTGCCGGTGGTCGCGACATCGTTCGGCTCTACAACGGCGATGGCACGTTACGCAAAGACCAATTGTTCGCGTTCGGACCCGACCATACGAGCGGGGCCCGCGTGGCGACCGGCGACGTGAACGGTGACGGAATTCCCGATCTCATTATCGGTACCGGACCCGGTACGCAAGCGCGGGTTCGCATTCTCGATGGCACCAACGATGCGCCACTTTTCGAGTCGTTCCCATTCGAAGACTTCACCGGTGGGGTGTTCGTCTCCGTGGGCGATGTCAACGGCGACCTCCGCCCGGACCTCGTCGTTACGCCCGATCAAGGTGGCGGCCCACGGGTACAAGTGATTAGCGGCGTCGGCTTCGTGAAAATCGTCGATTTCTTCGGCATCGACGATGTGAATTTCCGCGGTGGTGCCCGCGCCGCAATCGGCGACCTGAACGGCGATGGCATCGGCGACCTCGTCGTCGCCGCTGGATTTGGCGGCGGGCCACGAGTCGCCGCGTACGATGGGCGATCCCTGCCACTCGGCACGCCAATCAAGCTCTTCAACGACTTCTTCGCCTTCGAACAAGGCCTTCGTAACGGCGTGTATGTGGCATCCGGCGACGTCGATGGCGATGGCTTCGGCGATATCGTGATCGGTGGTGGACCCGGTGGTGGACCACGCGTGCTCGCCATCAGTGGCCGTACGCTCATTACGAACGGGGCCACGGCCCAACAGCAACTGATCGCAAACTTCTTCGCAGGCGACCCGAACGGTCGCGGTGGCGTACCCGTCGCAGTGGCGAACCTCGACAACGACGCGAAGTTCGACATCGTTACCGGCTCGGGGCCGGGTGGCCGCCAAGTAAACTCGTACCTCGGCAAGACGCTGATCCCGATCGGCACGCCACCTGCATTCGCCACATTCGACGCGTTCGACTTAGGTCTCGACGCCAGCGGCGGAGTTTTCGTGGGCTAGAAACAGAAGTCGTTCGAATTCCAGAGACCCCAAAACCGTGTTTTGGGGTCTCTTTTCGTCTCTGGATTCGTTTAGCCGCGCCGCGTAGGCTTTGCGTAGCGAAGCGCGGGGCGGCACCATTCGCGAACATTATCGAGCCCACGGATCCCGCTACCGGTTGTGGTCGGATGATCGCGGTTTGATAACATTAACAATATTCGGATTCTCTCCGCTCTTTGTCGTGACCTATGGATGGCATTGCCATGATTCTCGTTTTGCGGCCCGATGCGACACTCGAACAGATCGAACACGCGATTGCCACGGTGAAAGATCTCGGCTTTACGCCACACGTCAGTCGCGGCGAATCGCGGACGATTATCGGTGCGATCGGCGACGAAACCAAGGGCCATACAGATAACTTCCGTGCCATACCCGGCGTCGAGCAAGTCCTGCCGATCATGAAGCCGTTCAAGCTCGCCAGCCGCGAGTTCCACAAGGAAGACACATCGGTTTACGTCGGCAAAGTGAAGATCGGCGGCGGCAGTCTGGCGATGATTGCCGGGCCGTGTGCGGTCGAAAGTTACGAGACGATGGACATCATCGCGAAGTACGTGAAGGCGGGCGGGGCGAACATCCTGCGCGGCGGCGCGTTCAAGCCGCGAACCAGCCCGTACGCCTTCCAGGGAATGGGTGAAGACGGCCTCAAAATTCTCAAGGATATCGGCCAAAAGTACGACTTGCCCGTCGTAACCGAAGTCATGGACCCGCGGCAAGTCGATCTCGTCGTTCGCTACGCGGATATGTTGCAACTCGGTGCCCGCAACATGCAGAACTTCGACCTGCTGAA
>Ga0105049_10003990_pt1 | contig 17377 bp, 12 predicted proteins | sample MAT06_FD_78087 | JGI IMG/M metagenome (GOLD analysis project Ga0105049, IMG submission 78087) | Freshwater microbial communities from Lake Fryxell liftoff mats and glacier meltwater in Antarctica - MAT-06 | ecosystem: Environmental > Aquatic > Freshwater > Ice > Liftoff microbial mat | place...
CACCAGATCTTGTTGCGCGGGTCGATTGTGATCGTCGAATGTCTTATCAACCTGGATCAACTGCCCGAAGTGGTGACCTTTATTGCGCTACCGCTCAAAGTCCAAGATGGCGACGGCTCGCCAGTGCGTGCCGTTGCCATGATATAGGCCAGTGTGTACTTGGTACGATCAAGTGTAGTCAAAAGGAGGGAAAATCAGCGCTAAATTAGTACTGAGGTAGCATTGTTTTACCTATATTCCCTAGGTATAATAGAACTGTATGCACAATCAATCTGTGGCAGTATCATCTACACTGGATCCATGGCAGACGATAGATGAACTGAATAAGCAAGCAGCTGCCCTACAATTCAAAGATCCAGTGCAAGCGCGTTCCCTTGCACAGAACGCGCTTGCACTGGCGCAATCTGTCCAGGAATTCGATTTTCCCTACCAGGCAGGCATGGGAGAAAGTCTGACAATCGTGAGCCGCTGTGCCGTCGAAGTAGCCGATTATTCATCAGCAATCGACTGTGGTCTACAAGCCGTTGCGCTCGGCGAACAACTACCCGTTGCCCGCTTTTTACCGCAGGTGTTGGGCCTTATTGGCTATGCGCATACACGCATTGGTCTCTATGTAGACGCGCTGCGTTATTTTATTCGCCAGCAACAGATCAGCGTGGCACAGGTTGATCACAAACACAAAGCAAGCGCCTATATGGGCCGTGGCTTGGTCTATTCCTTTAGTGGCGATCAAGAAAAAGCCATTGCAGTGTTCCAGGCCAGTCTCCAAATCTTTCAAGAGATCGGCGACCAATTTGGCCAGACAACCGCGTTGACCAATATGGGCAATGCCTATGAAATAATGGGCGATTACGCAACGGCGCTGCGCTATGGCTTTCAGGCGCTGAGCCAAAGTGAAGCTGCCGCGTTACAGGGGGTGATCCCGCGCCTGATCCACACCAATATTGGCACAGCCTATTTACGGCTCGGTGATTTGGTAGCAGCACGCACCTATCTGAACCAAGCCATGACGCTGGCCGGCGCAGAGCAAGATCCGTATATCGCCTTGCTTGTCAATCTACAATTTGGCCGGCTTTATAGCATAGAAGCCAATTATGCAGAGGCGATTCTTCACCTGCAAGTTGCGCTGGCCGCGGCGGTGGAGCAAGGCCAAAAAATGTTTGAATACGAAGCACACAAAGTCTTGGCGCAGGTTTATCAAGCAACGGGTGAAGCAGAAAAAGTGATTACCCATCTCAAGCAGTTCTACACCATTCGCGACTCGGTTTTAAATCTCCAAAACAAAACGCGCCTGGGTGCAATGGAGCTGGAACAAGAACTTGAGACAGCACGGCGCGAAGCCGCAGTGTCGAAGCGCCTTGCCGCTGAGCTCGAACGACAAGTCGAGCAACGCACCGCCGATCTGCGCGCATCGTTGGATCGGGAAACGCATCTGTCCCACGAGTTGGAAAGTGCATTGGTGCATGAAGTCGAATTGCAACGCCTGAAAACCCATATTATCAACACGGCTTCCCACGAATTTCGCACACCGCTTAGCATCATCAGCTTGTCGATGGAGATGCTTTGCGACCGCCTGGAACAGCTTTCGCCCGAAAAACGTGTCCACTATCGGGAACGCATTCGAGAGCAGATTCTCTACTTGACGGATATGTTGCAAGATATCTTCACCATTAACACCTCCAACGATGTCGAGCCGGAATATGCGCCCTACCGGTTTGGTGATTTTTGCCGCCAACTAGAGCAGACACTTTTTCGCGAATTGCAGCATACCACTGGCATCACCTTTATTTATGCGGATCAACCAACCCGGCTCATCATCGATTTTCAAATGGTCAAGCGCATTTTGTTCAACTTGATCGTCAATGCCATCAAATTTTCGCAAACCGACACGCCGATCCAAGTCTACTGTGAACATACGGGGCGAGAACTGATTCTGCGCGTGGTGGATCAAGGAATTGGCATTCCCATCGATGAACAGACAAAGATTTTTGAGCTATTCTATCGCGGCAGCAATGTCGAGGAACGGCGTGGCCTGGGCCTGGGCCTGAGCATTGTCCAAAAATTAACCAGTGCCCTCCATGGCAAAGTTACAGCCACCTCGCTGGGCCCCAATCAAGGCAGCACCTTTGCGATCCAGATCCCCATCGGGCAACAGCCAAAGAATAGTCGCGTCCTGCTGGGCTAATACCGCCGGACCATAGGCCATTTTCATTGCCCCATCCTTATAAAAAACACAACTATCGCTCAATTGGTAAGCAATCGAGCGATAGTTGTGTTGCCCGTTGACTAGCGCGTTATGATTGGCAGATAAAGCGTCTGCTGTGCGGCTGTTCCACCAACGACAACCTTCAACAACGCCGTCACTTCACCACCAAAGCCGTCGCTCACCGTATAGGTGAAGCTGTCTTCGCCCACATAACCAAGATTGGGCGTGTAGAGAATACGATTCTCGACAATGGTCACGACCCCGTTACTGGCATTGCCGACAGCCAGCAGGCTCAGCACATCATGATCGGGGTCCTCTACAGTCGCCAGTATGTCGATCAGCATTGAACTACCCACGATGTCTATTACGATCGTATTGTTTACCTGAGGAGCACGATTGTTACCAGTTTTGTAACTCCCTTGGCGACATGGCTCCAAATTGGCCGTACGGTTCATTAGATGCACGGGCACAATATAATCCAACACGAGAAATTTGTGAGCATAGCCAATATCAGACTCATCGCCCAGCTCGTAGTAATAGGGCTGGAACCCATAGCGACATTGCGCCGGCCACTGGACCACTTGCCCTTCCACCACCCGAGGGAACCCCTGGACACCGCCATCAAGTTCAAAGCCTTTTTCCCAGGCTATGGTTTGCGTATGTTCGCGCCCAAAACCAGTGCCATATTCGTAGCTACCGCCGGTCTGGATTTTGACAGGAATAATGCCAGCCTCCACATCGAACTCGGCCCCAATCTTGGCAGTGTGGCTGGTGGCGGTAATGACGCTGCTGGCGCCACCGGTGGTTGTGCCCAGCGACCAAGTCAGGGTACTCTCACCGTCACCAATCTGTTGGTTGTTGAGAACCCCCTGATTGGCCCCATTCCACAACAAATTGCCGCGTGTGCGTACCGTTTCAAGCTGACCCGTTACCGGGTTGTGCAGTTGTACATTGAACCAGCCATCGGTACCGGGCACATAGTTACCTGCGCGATTGGTCTTGCCGTCCGGGTCCCACACCCCCACAGGATAGCGATGCGGGTCAACATGATTGGTGCCAAAAATTTGGACTTCCGCCAACGATAGCACCCCCAGACCGGCCAGTTGCACCCGTACATAGCGACCACGCGTGGGTTGGAAGTTGGCATCGAGCGTGCGGAAGGTGGTCACACGGCTGCCTACGCCCTCATGAAAATAGCTCACAACCCCCGGTGCAGTTTTGAGCACATTCGGGTCGTTGCTAATCGTGCCTGGATCGCTGTCGGTGATAAAGAGATGAACATCAGTCAGTTGATTCATGCACGACGGCAGGGTGCAACCCACATTATTGCGATTCCAGAGCCTGATCTTGGTTATATCCTGTACGGAACCGAGGTCGATTTGCCACCAAGGTGCAGTTTCGGCCTGTGTCTGCATGACCGAGCCATTGGCCAGGACGCCATCGGTATTACCATCGGCGGCCAAGGCCGCGCTGTTGTTAGCAATGGAAGGATCTATGCTTGATTGGCTGGCATAGAAATCGCGGAAGAGGGCCAGGTTGCTCCAATCGCGCACCACAGGTGTCCACTGCAAGTCAATATCGTCGCGCATATCCCAGGCATCCAGGCTGAGTGAGCGGTTTTTCAAGCCCTTATTTTCACAGAAACGGGCGCTCCCCTCGACAGCAACACCGCCCTGCATCAACTGATAGCTATAGCAGTCATAGGTGACATCATCGACGACCATGAAATCTGAGAAATTAGTCCAGCCGACGGCAATACTCTGGCCTTGGTTTTGGCTGCCAGCGCGTGTCTGAGTGGCAGCGTATTCATAGCCAGCCGTCAGCTTAACGCTGGTTTCAAAGGAGAAAACCGTGCCTTCTGCCCCCACACCCCCGCCGAAATAACCAGACGCGCTGTGCGAATAGAAACTGCTGAGCGCCGTTTCAGTGCTCTTTTCTTGCGATTCGGTCTTGCCCACCGAGCCATAGATATATTGCCCACCCTGTATCTGCTGCCAGAACGGTGGCACAAAAATGGCCGATGTAATCTGCGGCTCGATGGTTTGTTTGCATTGGAGCATTCCCCCCATCGCCGGCGCATATTGAGCCTTGAGCGAGTCGTTGTCCCAATCGCCCAGGCGCACGCTAATATTGGTAGCGCCCATACGGCCCTCGTCGCCGTTACGCCACGCGTCCACCAAGCTCATGCCAAAAGGCAAACCAACCGTGGTGGCAACTGTTGCTGTTATGCTGTCATTGACACGCACAGTTTGCAACCAATTTCCCTGATCACGGAAGCCAGCTACAATTTCGGCCAAGCCATCGCGATCCAGATCCGCCGCATCCAGCGCGAGATCGCGCACCTGATCGCGGTAATTTTCCTTGTTTTGCCACCAGTTGTGCGCCACAATCGTCGCCACTTCGGCATCCAACGACACTATGGTCAGGCCATCTGGCGCATCCTCATAGGCGAGAATCACTTCGGCCACCCCATCACCATCACTATCGGCTGCAGCCAGCGCCAGATTAGGATTGCGCACGCCAGGGTTTTCCCACTGTCCATGTTGTGTGATCAGCGCACCTTGGGGATACACGGTCATGCTATAGGTGCGCACGGTGATCTTGTTGCTGTAACCATCGTTATCATCATTGCCATGGTCATAGGCCAGCACAATCTCGTCGCGAAAATCACCGTTACTATCGGCTGCGGTCACTTGCAGATTGCGTGCATTACCCGCCTCGACGCGCAGGGTCGCTATTTCTTTCAGATTGTTTTGATAATTGGAAGGACTATGATTGTCCACATAGAGATGGCCAGGCGTGTATTCAAGCACAATGAGTTGCAGAAAATTGCCCCCGTCTTCCTGAAAAGCGACAATAACCTCGTCGTCAGCGCCGTCGCCATCCAGATCGCCGGTTGCTACATTGAGCAGAGTGGGGGCATTGCGAAAATTTTCCACCGAGCGCCAGAGGCCCAAGGTCAAGCCATCCGAGGGCAAGCCACCATGATTTGTCCCATTAATTAACTGAACGCTCAAGCTGTTCACCGGACTGCGGGAGACCAGAGCAATTTCTTCATCATCCAGTGCGCTGCGGGTGAGATTGCCACTGGCAATGGCAATGCCCTGGTGATTAGAGGCCGTCGATTGCCAAGTGGTCAGCCCCAGGGCATTGCTCTGTTCGACCAGCAGCAGTTGACCATCGCTGTTGCGCAACGCTTGGAGCAGTTCAACCTTACCGTTGGCATCAAGATCGGCCAGCGTCGCGACGGGTTCAGTGACATTGGTCAGGCTGGCAGCAAGCGCACCGCTCAACCAGGTCTGTTGCGGCTGGAGCTTACCCTCATCGGTCAGGTCCAGCCGAGTGGCGGCCAACCAGTTTTGGTAGGGAGCCGCACCGCCCTTGTAGCTTACAAAAATCTCGCGTTCGGCCCCCATAAGCAACAGATTGCCAAAGGGCGATGCGGCGCAAGCATCGGGTGCGCCACTGACGCGCAGGGCAGGCTCATCGGCTGAGACAACCGTAGCCATGGCTTCTTCGCTGACGGCTGCGGGCTCCACTACATCACCTGTTTGCGCGCCCGCGTCGCGCGAAGCCATCCATAACAACAATAAACTGATAATAATCACTACCACAATTTCCTGTACTTTGTGTTTCGTCTGCATGTTCATGTTTGCTCCTTGGATTAACTATTTTTTGGGTAGCTTATAACGGCTAATCGGGGTAGTGTGTGGGATGGCGCGTACCCGGCAACCCATCTTCTCGTTTCAATTGCTGCCAGAGCGCCACCACAAGTGTCATCACACTGGGAAAGTGTTGCGCAGCTGGCAGACCTGCCCGCCGCAGCGTAATGCGCCACGGTTGCCCCACATCGGTACGCCAGATGCGCAGCAGGTAGATGTGCGAATTACTCGTTGCCGGGCCACCCGGCTGCTCTTGTGTCGGCTGTGTCATTGCTGCTATCCTTCTACCGTGAGGCGGCGTGTGACGCGTATTCCACCTGTTTGCTTGTACAGACCGATTATCTCGCAGGCGCGTTACCTGGGCGTTACCACATTGCGCACGCCGCGTTACCACCCATCGCGGCTTCATCCTCAGGTAATTGTAAGTTCATCCACGCGCGCCTAGTTCGCAACCCGTTGTATAATAAACCGCATGGCCCAACTGTCGATCCAACTGCTCGGCGGGTTGCGCGTGCACCGCGCCGAGCAGCCGATTACCCATTTTCGCTCCCTCAAGAGCCAGGCGTTGCTCGCTTATCTGGCTGTCGAAGCATCACGCCCGCACACCCGTGCAGCTATTGCCGGGCTGCTTTGGCCCGAACAACCAGAAGCACACGCCCAATTGAATCTGCGCCAATCGCTCTTTCGCCTGCGCAAACTGTTGGAGAACGAACAAACCGCGATCCCCTTTTTGCAGATCACGCCCAATATTCTGCAATTCCAGCCGAACAGCGATTATTGGCTGGATACCGCCGCCTTTACCCAGTTGCTAGCGGCTTGCACGCGCCACGCACAAAACAGTGCAGGTGCGCGCGTACAAAATCACCGTCGCCAGTGTCGCACCTGTATAGAGTGCTTGGCCCAAGCGGTTGACCTTTACGTGGGCGAATTCATGCAGGGTATCTACATTGACGATAGCCCGCCACTTGAAGAATGGCTACTGTTGCAGCGCGAGTGGTTTCATCATCAGGTGCTGGATGCGCTCTACGATCTGTCCATCTGGCAGGAAACCCAGGGTGACTATGCGCGTGCCTATGCCTATGCGCGCCGTCAAATTGAATTGGATTCCCTGCGCGAGGAAGCGCATCGCCAGGCGATGCGTGCGCTGGCGTTAGATGGCAAGCGTAGTGAGGCGCTCGCCCAATATGAAGCCTGCCAGCAAATTTTGTACAACGAGCTGGGTGTGCAGCCTACACCGGAAACCGACATGCTGGTACGCCAAATCGAGCGTGGCGAGATCAGCACAATGCGCAGCAACTCAGCATTGGCCACGCTACCAACAGCCGATGGACAGACACAGATCGCTGCGCCGCGCCACAATCTGCCCCAACTGGGGGTGACCTTGATCGGACGGGAAACGGAAACAGCCAGACTACGCGCAGTGCTGCTGGATCCAACGCAACGGATAGTTACCTTGGTCGGGTGGGGTGGCGTTGGTAAAACACGATTGGCTATCGCCGCCGCTGCTGATGTAGTAGGGGCCTTTACCGATGGCGTCTGGTTTGTTGGATTAGTTGGCGTGGAAGCACGGCCACATGTCGTCACGACGCTAGCGGGCGCACTAGGCTTTACCTTCCAGGGTATCGGTGAACCAGAACAACAATTACTCGACTACCTGTGTAACCAAGAAGCACTATTGATCCTCGACAACTTTGAGCAAGCAATGGCGGCGGCGGCGCTCGTCCAAGCGTTGATAGAGAGTGCCCCGCGGCTCAAGATATTGGTGACATCACGCGAGCGGCTGAATTTCCAGAGCGAAATCACTCTACCCATCACCGGCTTGCCAACGCCCCCGGCCAACAGCGATCAGCCAGCCCTGGCCCAAACTTTTAGCAGTGTGCAACTCTTTGTGAAGCGCGCCCAACGTGGACCGCTGGGCTTTGCGTTGGACGACGAAACCCTGCCCGCCATCGTAGAGATTTGCCAATTGGTCGAGGGATTGCCCTTGGGCATTGAATTGGCAGCCAGTTGGACGGAACATTATACGTGCGCCGAAATTGCCCAAACTCTCCGTCAAACGCTTGATTTTTTGAACACATCCCAGCGCGATCTGCCCACCCGGCACCACAGCCTGCGCGCGGTCTTTGACTATTCCTGGCAATTACTCACCCACGCCGAACAACAGGCGTTGGCGCAGATGACCGTTTTCCGTGGCAGTTTTGGACGCGCGGCGGCGCAAGCGGTGACCACAGCGACCATTCCCCAATTGGTGGCGCTGGTCAATAAATCACTGGTGCGCGTGCTGGCACCGGGGCGCTATGCGCTGCATGAAGTAGTGCGCCAGTTTGCAGCCGAACAGGTTGCTAAACCCCAGCCAATAACCGAACACACCAATGTGCAGGCCCGCTATGCGCGCTATTATCTACAGTTTGCGCAGCAGCAAACGGGGCTTTTTGGCCAGCACCCGCACAAAGCGGTAGCCCACATCTTGCAGGAATTAGACAATGTGCGCCAAGCCTGGCACTGGGGAGTGGCCCACCAGCTGATCGATGAACTGGCCCAGGCTCTACCCAATTTAGCGCACGTCTACGATCTAGCCGGTCTCTATCAAGAGGCTGTGGCACTTTGGCAACTGGCAAGTGAACACTGGCAAGTTGCAACACCAACAGAACCGAAAGCAGTCATCACATTGCGCGCCCATCTCGCGCTGGAACAAGCACGCGCGCGCGCTGTCATTGGGCACTATGCGCAGGCAATTACCTGTGCGGAGCTAGCCCTCGCCCAAGCGCAACGGGTCGGGAATAGCTCGCTTCAAGCCGCGGCTTTGCATCAATTGGGCGTAGCACGCTATCGCCAAGGTGATCAGGCGGCAGCGTTGCCCCTGCTGGAAAAGGCAGTTACGTTCGCACAGACGACCGACGCCGCGCGCCTCACGGCCGATTGCCTGTTGAGCTTGGGCGAGGTGCAGATGTATCAAGGGGCAGCAGCTGGGTGGGCTAGCTTTAAAGAGGCCTTAGCGCTGTATCAAACCATAGGCGACCGCCGCGGCGAAGGGGCCGCGCTCAATAGCTTGGGGCTCTTTGCCCACATGCAAAGCAATTTCAGCCAGGGCAAAGAATTTTTTGAACAAGCCTTGCAAATTCACCGTGCCCTGGGCGATCGGCATAACGAGGCGGTCACGCTCAACTGCCTGGGCAACTTTTACAGTAAACAGGCAAATTACACAGAGTCCGACCACTATCTGCGCCAAACCCTACAGCTTGTACGCGACATTGGCTATCGCGTTGGTGAGATGCAAGCCCTAAGTGGGCTGGGTGTCAACCAGATGTTGCAAAAACAGGCAACGGCGGCCCGCGCGTATTTTGAACAGGCGCTGCCCATTGCCCGCCAGAGTGGCTATGTACGCGGTGAAGGTGTCATCTTAAACAACTTGGGCAATTTGGCCAGTGATGAACAAGCCTATGCACGTGCCGAGCAATGCTATCGCGCGGCACTAAGCGTCGCCCAGCAAAGCGGGGATCAATACTATGCTTGTGCGCGTCTCCACAATATGGGCAATATGCGCCGTTTCCAAGGCGAGTATGTGGATGCCCAGCGCTGTTATCAAGAAGCGGTCACGATTGCTGCGGCGATTGGCGACCGGTGGATCGAAGCCAGTGCGCGTGCCGACCTGGCGCTGGCGTGCACCTTTCTTTGTGACGATGCCCAAGCTGGAGTCCACTACACGCAATCACTAATATTGGCGCGGGCGATAGGAGATCGCTGGTGCGAATGCAAAGTACTGGCCAACATGGGCTGGCTGGCCGTGGTACAACACTGTGATTCCAGTGGTCTAGGCATGATTGACACAGCCATTGAATTGGCCCAAGCCGCCAAAGAAATTGGGATGACAGGCTCGGCGTGTGCCAAGCAGGGCTTTGCCTTGCTGTTGCTCGACCAACCCGCGCCAGCCATGGTAGCCTTTACACGGAGCATCGATCTGTGGCAACGGGCAGGCAACCCAGTCCAGATCATCACCGCATGGGCAGGGCTGGCCGCCGCCTACCTGGCGCTGGGCCAACCCCACGACGCACGCAATCAGGTAGAAGTGATCCTGCAACAGATGGGTGATCGGCCACTAGGGGTAGCGGATGATCCACTACGTGTCTATACGATCTGCTATCAAGTACTGCACGCTACCCAAGATCCCCGTGCTGCGGCGTTTGGGCAACGGGCGCGCCAGCATATGGCCCAACAAGCCAGCTACCTGACGGATCCAGACCAGCGTGGCCGCTTTGTGGCGCGTTACACAGCAGATTTGCCAACCTAATCAACGAAATGGATTTTATGGACAGAGAGAAACGAGCAGGCACGCGGAGAATCGGCCTCTGGCTACTTTTGCTGTGCGCCCTCAACTGGCCGACGGCAGTCACCGCGCATGGCAGTGGCACACCCCAATTGGTGAATGTGGCGGCTGGACCCTATCAGCTGTGGGTTTGGTCTATGCCAGAGCCGGTGCGGCTGGGCGAAATGCATATTAGTATGGCGATTGCGCAACCCGCGCCAGCCAGCGAATTGGATGTACAAATTGTCCTCGCGCCCGTTGACGCGGCCAGCCCACCAATCGCCCAAACGGCCAGCAAGCAAGTGCGACTCTTCCAAGCATACTATGAAGCTGATTCCATGGTATCGACCGCAGGGGAATGGCAGGCCACCATCACCATCGACGGGCCTGCCGGTGTGGCGACGGCCCAATTTCCTTTTACGGTACTGCCGCCCCACCAACTCAACTGGACCCTGATGCTCTGGAGTGCCTTGGCCTTCGTGGGCTTGATTGGTGTCATCGGGATCCGGCGCAGCGCTAGCTAATCCGCCAACTTGATCACGCGCGTGCAGAGCCGGTTCAAGAGGGGCGCATCATGGCTGATCACAAGCAGACCCAAATTGCGCTGTTGCGCTGTTGCGATCACCGCCTGCCAGATTAACGCCTGGGTATTGGCATCGAGCATAGCGGTCATTTCATCGGCGATCAGATAGCGCGTGCCCGATCCCAGAGCGCGTGCCACGGCAACCCGCTGCAATTCGCCACCACTCAATTCGTGGGGCCAACGGTCGAGCCAACTCGTTTCAATACTCAACGCTGCCATGAGGGCCGGTGAGGGCAGTTCGCTTTCGGACAAGATCTGACGCAGCCGCCAGCGTGGATTCATCGCCAGTTCGGGGTGCTGAAAAATTAATTGTACCGGCGCATAGCCGCGTTTGGGCAAGGGTTGCGCATCTATGGTTACCCGTCCAGCGCTAAACGGGAGATAGCCACTCAACAGCTTGGCAAGTGTCGTTTTGCCCCGGCCACTTGCGCCGCTAAGCCCCACAACCTCGCCGCGTGCGACGTGCAGCGACACATCTTCGACAACCCACGGTTTATCGGCTCCATAGCGAAACGCAATACCTTCAGCTTGTAACATCAGTACACTCCTTGCTCAATATGAATTTCGCGGGCAGGATCGGCGCCCTGCAGTTCGGCCACATGAATACAGCGGACCAAACCACCGCGCACGGCACGCATGGCAGGCCGTTCACGGCGACAATCATCGGTGACCAGCGGGCAGCGCGGGTCAAAGAGACAGCCGATGGGCAGGGCATCCGGGGCGGGTTGAGAACCAGGAATGGGCACAAAGTCATTTTGCGGCAAGGAACGCCAGAGCGATTGGGTATAGGGATGGCGCAATGCATGTCCATTCTGTTGGAAATCCGTAGCGCGGGCGACTTCGACGGTGGTTCCGGCATAAAAAACCGCCACCCGATCGGCCACGCGTAACGCCGCTTCGATATCATGGGTGATCAGAATGACCCCGCGGCCTTCATCGGCCAGTTCGCGCAGATGATTCAAGGTCTCGGTGACGGCATCGGGGTGTAGCCCGGGCGTGGGTTCATCGGCAATCAGCAGGGACGCGTTGCCCACGGCGGCAGTGGCGGTCAACACGCGGCGCGCCATGCCCCCAGAGAGCTGAAAGGGAAACAAGTGACCCACCCGCGCGGCTAACCCATAGCGGCCAAAGACTTGCGATTGGGCAGCGGCGGCTTGCGTTTTGGCAACACCGCTTAGGTAGGCCGTGCGCCGCACCTGTGCGCCCACGCGCATTAAGGGGTCTAAGTAGCCCACCGATTGCGGAATTAGCGCAATGGTGCCGCCGCGCAAGGCAGCCTGGCGCGCCGGCGTCAAAGGTTCGCCCAGGAAGTCTATTTCACCGGCCATTTGCGCATTAGGCGGCAAGATACCGAGCACGGCGTGGGCCAATAAGCTCTTGCCCGAACCACTGGCCCCCACCACAGCCACAATCTCGCCCGCCTGCACATCTAGATCCAAATCGGTAATAACCGTTAATTGACGCTGGGTTAACCCCACATCATACATCGTAAAGGTAATCGAAAGATTACGAACAGCAAGCATGGTCACTCCTGACTGGTCTTGGGATCGATAAAGGTGCGCACTTGTTCGCCCAGAATATCAAACGCTTTGACGGCGATCAGCAGCGCCAGACCAGGGAAAACGCCCAGCCACCAATAGCCGGTAGAAAGATGGCGCATGGATTCGGAGAGGATAATGCCAATCGCAGGCGTGTGTGGCGACAATCCAATGCCGACAAAGGTCAACCCGGCCTCGTGCAGAATGGCATGGGGAAAGAGCAGGATCAACCCCACCAAAAATTGAGGTGCAATGTGTGGCAACAGGTGATAGCGCGCGATCCACCAGCGCGAGCGCCCCAGTTTGGCCGAAAGCTGCACATAGTCGGAACTGGTCACCTGGAGGGCCTCGGCCCGGATCACGCGCGTCAACCCCGGCCAATGGGTGACCGCCACGGCAATCAGCGCGCCGCGCAAGCCACCGCCTAGGGCAAAGGAGATCAAAATTAGCAAGACCAGATGGGGCAGGCTGTAAAAGAGATCGACCAGCCAGGTGATAATCGTATCCACAATGCCGCCAAAGATCGCCGAACAAAGGCCCAATACGGTGCCAATTACCGCGCTGATTAGCGCAGCCAACAATCCTACGCGCAGGCTAAGCACCAGGCCATGCAACGTGCGCGTCAGCATATCGCGCCCCAGCCAGTCTGTACCCAGGGGATGCGCCAACGAGGGCGCTTGGTTGCGATCGGGCAGCGCCGTTTGCAGACCAGCGTCGCCGATCCAGAAGCGCCCAAAGACCAAGGCGGCAAAAAAGAGCAAACAAGCCGCAATCGCTAGCAAGGTAAGCGTGCGCCGATTGGGCTTGGCAAAACCGGTATGACGGGGGACAGGAGAAAGTTGAGTTGACGAAACGCTTGTGCTCATAAGATACCAATTGGATGGGTGAGTAAATAATCAATAATCAATAGCGAATAACCACTGACTAACGACCAATACGAATGCGCGGGTCGATCAGCCGATAACTTAGATCGGCCAGGGTGTTGCCGGTAAAAACAAAGATCGCGCTGAAAAGCACAATTCCCAATAATAGTGGCACATCGCCGCGCAGTCCGGCTTGCACCGTTGCTTCGCCCAGGCCAGGATAGGCAAAGACCTGCTCGGCCAACACCGAGCCGCCAAAGAGTTCACTCAGCGAAGCAAATTGCAGGGTGATAGCCGGCAACGCAATGTTGCGCAAGCCATGTTGCCAGACAATGCCCGCCGTAGATTCACCCTGCGCGCGGGCAAAGAGCGCATAATCGCTGTGCAACACATCGATCAATTTCTGACGCGTGTGCAGGGCAATGTTCGCCACACCAATAATGCTCAGCGCCGCGGCAGGCAGGATCAAATGATGAAGACGCTGGAGCAGAGTTGCATCGGCCAGGGGAACGCCGGGCGGGGTGGCACAGCAGACAGGCGTCCAGCGCAGAGCAACCGAAAAGAAAATCAGCAGCAGCAGCGCTAGCCAGAAAGTCGGGGTTGAGGCCAGGGTATAGGCATAGAAACGAATCGCCTGATCGAGCCACGAACCTTGGCGCAGACCAGCCAGAACGCCCAAGCCAAAGCCCAGCAGACCGGATAATACCCACGCAAACATCATCAACCAGAGCGACGCAGCAAACCGTTCACCAATCACCGCGATCACAGGCTGGTTGAAGATCAGCGAACGCCCCAGATCGCCACCGGCAATGTTTTGCAGCCAGCGGCCATAGCGCGTCAGCGGCGGCTCATCCAGCCCCCAGCGGTCGGCGATCAATTGGCGCTGCTCGGGGCTGATATTGAGAATCGCTGTACCGACGTAGGCATCTACCGGATCAATGGGCGAAAGGCTCATCAAGATAAACGAGAAGGTGGCTACAGCGAAAAGGAGTAGGGCCAGGCGCAGCACTTTGTTGATTAGAAATCGAATCATGGTTGCTCAGGTTCAAGGAGTTGTGCCCAGGCTGTCGTCGATCGGGCAGGGTTGTTTGCACAATCGACGACAGCCTGGCAGCGAATTGTTGAGGGGACAGCAGTCAAGCTAACTTGGTTGGTGAAACGTATTGGCGTACCCATTGGATAAACAAAGCGAGCTTTTCCTGCAATACTAAGGTTTGCTTCACCTGCGGCGGCAGATGTTCGCGCCAGTAATGTGTGGTCTTGGCAACCGCAGTGATCACATTCTTGATCTCCCCTTTGACCGTATAGAAGTCACCCACGGGCACACAAAGCAATGTGCCTTCGGCATGGGCAGCCACATTTTCGGCGACGACAGCTTCGGCCAGCCAGGTCGCCATGCTAGGCGAGGCAGTCGTAATGCCGATCCAACCGGGCCGAATTTCGGTGGCCGTTAAGCCGCTGGTCTCCCTGATACCCCGCAAAATCTCGCGCACGGCAAACTGGTAGTTGTCACTCGCGGTCTCGGGTGCTGTTTGGGGAGTGAGCAGATCGCCACGATGGGGCGGTCCCCCTTCCAAAGCCAACACGCAAAAACTATCCCACATCTCGCCCCAAGCCACTTCGCCATTTGCGCGATATTGCAGTGGCGCAGCGGCCATCGGGGCACGTTTATCCACAGGTTCTTCGGACATAATCTTATTCCCGGCAATCTATCCACGCAGACACAGGAAGAAAAATGGAGGAACAACCCCGTTTCTCTTCCTGTGTCTACCAGTACATTATTCGCAAGTCCACTGCCAGCTTGCAATATTAGCCGTGATCGGCCAGCCGTGACCATGTGGCTCGACTTGCGGTTGGCCTACATCCAGGCAGTCGCTGACAAAGTAGGTGTGATCCAAGTTCACCAGCCAGGCCCATGCGGCGTCGCCCTTGGTGGTGAAGCCTTGGCCGTCTTGATCCAACTGGGCTGCTTTCCAGAAGGCAATCGCTTCTGCTTCCGAAGCGGCGCCCATAGCTAGATCCAAGTAGCTATCAACTTGTTCGTTGGCATAATACCCAGCATTATAATACTCAACGCCGCGCATGGAGCTGTGGTAGAGATTCCACATTTCGTTCTGATCGTGGCTGCCCCAGCCAAAGAGGATGGCCGTATTGTGCTTGAGGGTGGGGATTTCATCCCAGCTTTTGCCTTCGACATTGACTTGGATGCCAGCCGGCTTGATCATATCCGCCGCGCTCAGGGCCAGTGCTTGGCGTGTGCTATCACTGGCTGGATAGACCAGATTAAATTCGGCCTTCAGGCCATCTTTTTCGACAATGCCATCGCCATCACTATCGGCCCAGCCACCGTCGGCCAGGATTTGCTGGGCAGTCGCCAGATCGCCGTCAGCAATATCGGCGGTGGTCTCTTCCCAAGCCAAGCCACTGACGGGGCCAAAGGCGGGCGAACCGTAGCCTTCCAAGACGCCTTCGACCAGGGCCGTGCGGTCAATCGCGTAATTGATCGCCTGCCGGATTGCCAGATCCGCCGTGACATTGTTGCCAATTGGCGTGCCATCGGGCGACTGTTCGCCGGCATCGGGCACAAACGGAAAGAGCATCCCGCGATTATCTACACTCTGCACATCCACCAACCGCATACCCGGAATTGTTTGCAGCGCCAAGGCAGGCGGCACACTTACCATCTGCACTTCGCCGGCTCTGGCCGCAGCAAAGGCCGCATCTTCTTCGAGGAAGAGAAAGACCACACGATCAAATTGCAGTTCCTCACCATAATAGAGTGGATTGGCGGCGACAATCAACTGTTGCCCCTTGTCCCACTGCACCATGGTATAGGGGCCTGAACCGATTGGATTCTGGCCATAGTTCTCGTCATAATTGGCCGCAGGGACAATGCCCAGCGTCACCAGCCGGTTGACAAAGGTAGATTGGGGTTGCTTCAAACGCAATTCCACTGTGTAGTCATCCACGGCGACCGCTTCCTGTAAAATAGTTACGTCGGTCAGGCCACCGCTTTCGGCGGCTTTGGTAAAGGTGAAGACAACATCATTGGCGGTCAACCCTGTGCCATCGGAAAATTGCACATCCTGACGAATCTTAATCGTCCAGGTCAAGCGATCTTCGCTGACAGTGTAGCTTTCGGCCAGATCATTGACCAAGTTGAGGTTTTCGTCACGGCGCAAGAGTGTGCTTTGGAAGAGGGGTGAACCATAACGACCCCAGCCCAATGTCGGGTCATAGCCTTCATCGGGCTCGCCACCAATCGCCAGAATCAATTCGCGGCCAGCTTCTGGGCTAGACGTTACGGTGCTGGTCGTGGCTGCGGACGGTGCGGCCACGGGAGCTGCGCAACCAGCCACAACCAGGCCAATTACCAACAAAATGAGTAGCCGACTCGTTCGATTCCTTTTGCCTGTGCTATCTCCTGCCTGATATACCATCGCTAATCTTCTCCCGATTGATTTTTGTACAGCAAAGACTATTGCGACAATTTGCAATAGCAAACTATAGCAATTATATAGAATTTGCTCGATATGTCAATGTACAAAAAGTGATCAGTTTTCGTGTAACAGATGGGGAAAGGACGAATCGGCCTGACAATGGGCGCAGAGACCGGTCAGGACAAGATGATTGGCATCAATCGTAAATCCGTAGCGCTGTTGGATCTCGATCTGTAAAGCAGCCAGCGCGTGGGAATCGATCTCGATCTCTTGATGGCAGGCGCGGCAAAGCAAATGATGATGGGGTGATCGCCCGGCAATTTCATAGAAGACCTCGCCCGGCGCGACTTCGGCTTTGACGATCAAGCCGGTATTGAGCAGAAAATGCAGCGACCGATAGACCGTAGCCTGGTTGATCGCAGGCGCTTTGTGTTGGACGCGTTCCATAATTTCGGGCAAGGTTGTATGGCCCTCACCTTCGCAAATCGCATCCATCATGATCTGGCGCTGTGGGGTCATGCGATAACCCCGTTCGCGCAAAAATGCGACGTAATCCCAAGTGTTATGACTCATAAACAAGCTCCTGTTTTCTAGATACGCCCAAAGTGTAGCGCAAAGAGAGACAGGGGTCAAAGAAACCAGGAAACGGTCAGTCGCTAGTACAGTTGGGAGTATCTAGACCAATGGTAGTTCAGTAGACAGTGAGACAGTGAGACAGTGAGACAGTGAGACAGTGAGACAGTGAGACAGTAGACAGTGAGACAGTAGACAGTGAGACAGTA
>Ga0105049_10003992_pt1 | contig 17369 bp, 15 predicted proteins | sample MAT06_FD_78087 | JGI IMG/M metagenome (GOLD analysis project Ga0105049, IMG submission 78087) | Freshwater microbial communities from Lake Fryxell liftoff mats and glacier meltwater in Antarctica - MAT-06 | ecosystem: Environmental > Aquatic > Freshwater > Ice > Liftoff microbial mat | place...
ACGAATAACCAGGACTCCGACCCGAACAAGAAGATCGGCGTTGAGAAGCTCGATGGCGCGCCCAAGTTCCCCGCGAACCCCGCGCTCCCGCGCGGCGGACTGGCCGCGGGGTCGCCGGCTCCCTCGTTTGAACTCAGCTCGGCCGATGGCCAGAAGACCTCGCTGGCTTCGCTGCAGGGCAAAGTCACGGTACTGTGCTTCTTTGGCACCAAGTTTGGCAGCAGCAAGTCAGCGCTCGCCGCAGCGTCGGACGCGGCCCAGGCAAACGGCGCCAACGTGTTTGCGGTTTCCTGCAAGGATGCCAGCACAGAGGCGGCCAAGGGATTCATGACCCAGCACGGCCTCACCATGCCGCTGCTTCTGCAGGGCGAGAGCGTGGCTGATGCCTTCAAGCTCCGCGGTTACCCCTCGCTGGTGGTGATCGGGGCCGATGGCAAGGTCGTCGCGACGCTTGAGGCGGCCCAGAACGCCGAGGAAGTGGCCGCGGCGATCAAGTCCGCCGGCGGCGCTAAGTAAACGAATACGTTCGCACGACATGGATCAAAGCCCCCGCTCGCGAGCGGGGGTTTTTTCATTGCCGCAAGCGGCAGGGCGGCACCGGTCAAGGCGGACCGATCGGATAGGTGCCGGGGCTCCGGGGGGAGGTGTGGGAAAGAGGGCCGGGGGGAGGGCCGCTCGCCGGCCACGGCGTGCAAGCCGCCGATCCCGCTGGTACACTCTCGCCATGAGGCCCTTGACGAAACTTGTTGCTGCTACGGCGATGGTCGCCGCTTCACTCCTGCTGAGCTCGTGCGGTGAGGAGGACGCGTCGTCGGTTCGAGTTCGCTTGAACGCTGATTTCTCGGGAACGATCTCGACGAGCAGCGTGGTGATTCCCGCAGCGCCCGCGGCGGGCGCGCCGGGGGTCGAGTCGGTGCTGTCGGGCGCGACGATCACCAGCCGCGGCGAGCTGGTGATGAGCACGGGCACCTTCGCCGCCCTCGACCAGCTCAAAGTGGCCGACATCACCTTTGAGTATGGCGGCGGCCCCAAGGCGCCGTTTGTGAAAGTGACGATTCCGCGCGGGAGCGCGGCCCAGTGGCCCAAGGCTCTGGGCATTCCTGATGAAGCGCTGCGTATCGCCGCCGCCAAGGCTCTGGTGCCGGACGCGAAGGCCTCGAACATCGGTTCGATCGCCACCTTGCGGCTGACGGTCCCCGACAACTGCAAGATCGTGAGCGCCGGGGTGAGCGGGCGCGGCCGAGGATTGAACACGGCGGCCGACGAACTGAATGCCACGATCACGATCCCCATGGCGGTGGCGCGGGGTGAGTTTGGGACCGAGCCGCTGGTGTGGCACATCACCTGGGAGACGGTGAAGCCGGCCGGCAAGTAGTGTGCGATGGCGTGTGGCTCGCAGCCACACGAGGTATGGCCGGGGCGCAGTGCGGCCGGAGCACGTAGCATGCCTTTTGAAACCTCTAAGTTGAGACCTTCATGCGTTATCTCTGCGTTGTTGTGATTCTCGCCGCTACTCCGCTGTCGGCTTTCCTGGGCGGCTGCAAAACCGCAACCGACATGGCGGCCAGCGTGCAGAAGCCGTCGATAAAGATCGTCGGCACGCGGATCGACTCGCTGGCGAGCGATTCGGCCGGTATGGTCTTCGATGTGCAGATCAGCAACCCCTACGAGTTGCCGCTGCCGCTCACGAACGTGGATTACTCGTTCGCCTCGCGCGGCACTTCGTTCCTCTCCGGCGTGGCGGATGTGCAGGGAACGATCCCGGTGGGCGAGTCCAAAACCTTTGCGATTCCCGCCCGCATCGACTTCGCGCCGTTGCTGGCGACTGTCAAGGGCGTGCGGCCCGGGCAGGTGGTGCCTTATCAGGCCGACCTCAACTTGAACGTTGCGGCCCCGGTGGTTGGTAAGATCAGCGTGCCGGTGAAGCGGGCGGGCGACATTCCAGTCCCGGCGGTTCCGGAAGTGCTGGTGCAGGATGTGAAGTGGCAGGACATGGGCCTGACCAACGCCAGCGGCGTCGTGAAAGTGAAGATCAAGAACACCAACGAGTTTTCTGTGGAGCTGCACAAACTGGGATTCAACCTGGGGCTGGGCGGCAAGCAGATCGCGACGGGCTCGATGACCAAGGCGATCGCGCTCAAGCCCGGCGACACCGCGACCATTGATCTACCGGTAAGTTTCTCATTGGTGCAGGCGGGGCTGGGGGCTTTCACTGCCCTCTCCGACAAGGCCGAGAAGTACAAGATCAGCGGCATCGCCCAGTTTGGGACGCCGTTTGGGCCTACCGAACTGGCATACTGATTCTGGATGCCGACCCGGAGGATGAAAAGCGGCTCACCGTCGAACCGTTTACGGAAGCGTTTCGTACATCGATCGCTATCGATGTTTTGCGCCCGGGGTGGCCTACGGTTCATCGCGGGACTCAATATCTCCCGGGCTGGAATGGACGCCGCCCGCCAACTCGAATCGAACTTGCGACGGGGCGATTGACCTCTGAGCGAGTGCGGTTTTTCCCTTGCGGGAATCGTTGTAAGGTCCGTCCTATGCGCATACTTGTCGCGATCCCGGTTTTCAACGAAGAGTCGTACATCCCCCGCGTGCTCTCGCACGTGCTGGAGTATGCCGACGATGTGCTGGTCGTCGATGACGGCTCGACCGATCGCACGCCGCAGTTGCTCTGCAAGTTTCCAGTCGAGGTGATTCGACACGCCAAGAACCGCGGTTATGGGCGGTCGCTTCGTGATTCGTTCACGTTCGCGGCGTGCCACGGCTTTGACTGGGTCGTGACGATGGACTGCGACGAGCAGCACGAGCCGACCAGCATCCCCGACTTTCTTGAAGCCGCCCGCGAGAACCGGTGGGACCTCATCAGCGGCTCGCGGTACCTCACTTCGATGGACGACGAAACCCGGCCACCGGCCGATCGGCGGGCCATCAATGAGCAGATTACGTCCGAGATCAACGAGCGACTCGGGCCGCTGTTTTCCTCACCGCTCACCGATTCATTCTGCGGGTTCAAGGCGCACCGCGTGAGCGCGATGAAGCGGCTGAACCTTTCGGAAGACGGCTACGCGTTTCCCATGCAGTTGTGGGTGCAGGCCGCGGCCCAGGGTCTGCGGGTCTGTGAGATTCCAGTCAAACTCATCTATAAAGACCTGACGCGGACCTTTGGCGGCAACCTCGACAATCCGGGAACACGCCTTCAGCATTACCGCTGTGTACTGCATCAGGAACTCGTGACGCAGCGCATGCTTTTGCCGCCCGCGGCCCTTGTCGGCGCGAGCCGTTGCGGCACCTGATTGATGCCGAGGTTGATGACCATCGGGCCTCTCACTGGCGCGGACCGACAGGAATCTCAAACCAGACCGTGGTGCCTTGGCCCCACTCCGATGTGAGGCCCACGCGCCCGTCGAGCGAACGCACGGCGTGCTTGACGATCGCAAGCCCCAGACCCGTGCCCCGCTTGCTCGAACCAGAGCGAGCGGGATCGACCTGATAGAACCGCTCAAAGACACGCTCCTGATGGGCGAGCGGAATACCCGTGCCTTTATCAGAAACCGAGAACCGCACCCACACCGGGTTGGCGGAGCCGGAACGTACGGCCGCCTCGGCCGGGGCGGGAACTTCGCGCGCAGCGATGCGAATCGGCGTGCCCTCGCGGGCGTGCTTGGTGGCGTTCTCAACCAGATTGCGCAGCACGGTGAGCAACAAGCGAACGTCCGTGACAACCTGGAGTTCTTCGATTGCGCCCAGATCAAACTCAAGTCGGAGCGTGCGTTCTTTGAGCGCTTGCTCGAAGAGCTGCTCGATCGTGAGTTGCACTTCGCCAAGATCCACAGGCTCAGTGCGCAGCGACACCTCCGGGGCTTCAAGACGCGACAGGTCGAGCAGGTCGCGGACCATCTCGTCGAGCCTGAGGGTGTGCGTTTCGATCATCTTGAGCATGCGATCGCGCATGGCCGGCTCGTCCTTGGCGCCGTCGATGAGCGTCTCCACCGCGGCACGAATGGCGGCCACCGGCGTGCGGAGTTCATGGCTGGCGCTCGCGACAAACTCGCTCTTGCGCTGCACGCTCTGGGCCAGTTCTGTCACGTCGCGCAGCACCAGCACCGACCCGAAGACCCCCTCGCCCCACGCGGGCGGAAGCGGCGTGGCGGAAACCTGGAAGGTTCGCTGGCCGCTGGCGGTAAGGATCGCGACGCGGCCTCGGCGCGATTCGCCGCCGCGGGCGCCGGCGTGCATGGCGGCGATCTCGGGGCGCGTGAAGAGTTCCCGCAGCCCCCGGCCCAGAAGGCCACCAGCGCGCGTGCCGAGCATGGCCTCCGCGGCCGGATTCGTCAGCAGGACGCGATCTTCGTTGTCGAAGACGAGCACCGGCTCGTCAAGGCCGTCGATGAGCGATTGCAGGTTGCGGGATTTTTTGGCCAGTTCGCGCGTTTGCGCGCGGAGAGCGTACTGCAGGTCGGTCAACGTGCGGCCGAGCTGCGCGGCATCGACCGCGTCAGGGTCGATCGGCGCTGGATCTTCGCCCTCGCCCGTCGCCGCTGGGCGGGCATCGGCAAGCATGCGGCGCGCAAACCGATCGAGCCGCGCAACTGCGTTCACTCGGCGCACCGACCAGACCAGCACGACGACCGTCGCAAGCGCCGCGGCGACCAAGAGCGTAATCACCACCGCCCCGCCGTTGAGGCCGCCGATTGATGACGTTCGCCACGCGGCGATCGTTCCCGCGAGGGCTACCAACCACACCATGGCGAGGGGCGCAAGCGCACCGCGAAGTTGCATCGTGGCCGATTGTTCGCCAGCCGCGACGTATCCTCGCCCCATGAGCACGAATGCGCCTGCAGTTTTATCCTCAAGCCTTGCCGCCATGCCGCTGGGCGATCTGCTGACGGCTGTGGCCGCCAAAACCCCCACGCCCGGCGGCGGCGCGGTGGCCTGCGCAGCCGGCGCGCTGGCGGCGGCGTTGGCCGGAATGGTTGTGAGTTACTCGGTCGGCAAGAAAGACCTGGCGCCCCACAAAGACACCCTGCTGGCCGCGCAGCACGAACTGACGCGGGCCCGGGCCATGTTCCTGACCCTCGCCGATGAAGACGCCGCCGCCTACGGCCTGCTCAACGAACTGCAGCGGCTGCCCGAAGCCGACCCGCGTCGTGTGGCGGAGTATGCCGGCGCGGTCCGCGCCAGCGTGAATGTGCCCTTGGCCGCCGTCGCGGCGGCGGAGGAGCTGGCCCGCCGGTGCTCGGCGTTGGTACCCATGAGCAACAAGTTTCTCTCGAGCGATCTGGTCGTCGCGGCGATTCTCGCGGCGGCCGCTGCCGAATCCGCCGCGTGCAACGTGCGGATCAACTTCCCGCTGCTCACTGAGGCGGCTGAGCGCGATGCCTTGGCCGAGACGCTGAGCACGATGCTGACGCGAACCCACGAGTTTGCCAACAGCGTGAAAGCGCGGCTGACCTGAGCTGGAATGGAGTGTCCCACCGCCGGCCTGCTGGTCAGACCGCGCGTGAGAATCATCGTTTTTGAAGCAGAAACGAGCCCGTTTGCAGGCGGTCTGGTGGGGCTTCGCGCTCTTCATGAATCCTTGACGTGTTCGGCACCACCGCTGGGGCCGTACGCGGCGCGAACGCTGCAAAGCGCGGGTATGGTGTTCGATAGAGAACGACAGATAGAAACCTCTTTTGAAAGGGACTTTGCGAACAACCACTTTGCTCACGAACTGATCGACAACGAGACGGACGCTGGATCGATAAGGCACGCACCGCACCCAAGCAACGGAGGTCGCCCCATGATCACACGAACGCATTCGCTCTGGACTCGCCTGCAGTCGTTCGAGTTTGACACCGGGAGCCCGGCTCTCACCTTCGCCCAGCGATTGGCGCAGGAACAGCGATGGACACAAGCCTTCGCACTCCGCGTTCTTGAAGAATACCGCCGCTTTCTCTTCCTCGCCTGCACACTCAAGCACCAAGTCACCCCCTCGAAGCACGTCGATGAGGCGTGGCACCTGCATCTCACCTTCACCCGCAGTTACTGGGAGCGGCTCTGCCCGCAGGTGCTGCAGCGATCGCTCCACCACGACCCCACTCGCGGCGGCGCGGCGGAGGGCGCCAAGTTTGTTGACTGGTATCAGCGAACGCTCGAGGCCTATCGCGAGGCGTTCGATCAGGAACCGCCCAGCGACATCTGGCCGAGCTCCAAGGTTCGCTTCGCCCCGCACAACGGCGCGCCCAACGGCACGCCAGAGCCGACCAGCGACACGCCGCACTCGCCCGTGGTTCCGCCCATCTCCCCGCCCCGCAGCGATGCTGACTACTGGGTCATCCGCAAGCCCTCGCGAGGGCGGGCCCTGACGAGCATCGTCTGCGGCTTGGGTGTGATGCTCATCGGCGGGTGTACGCCGCTTGTCTTGGGCACCGGCCAGAGTTCGATGCCGCTCATCCTGATCCTGGGCCTCTTCGCGGGCACTGGTCTGCTGCTCCTGCTCATCGCGGCGTTCCGCAAGCACGGCGGACGCGAATCCACGGGCCATACCGGAGGCGGCGGCGGATGCAGCACCTACATCGATAGCTCGGGCGGCCACTTCGGCGGCCACCACGGGCACGGTTGTGAACACGGGGCTCCCGCCGGAAGCGACGGCGCCGGAAGCGATGGCGGCGGCAGCGACGGTGGCGGTGGGTCGGGCGATGGCGGTGGCGGAGGAGGAGGAGATGGTGGCGGCGGCGGTGGATGCGGGGGCGGCGGGTGCGGAGGCGGCGGCGACTGAGCGCCAACGTATGACCGTCAATGAAAACGCCCCCGACTTCGGGGGCGTTCTTGGTTTTTGCTGTCGCCGCAACCCGATCAGGCGATCGTGGTAGCCGGGGCAATCTTCACTTCGATCTGCGGCTTGGAGTTGGCCGCGGCCTTGCGGGCGGAGCGGGCGATGCCGGGGGCATCGATACCGACCTGCGCGAGTTGGCGGGCGCGTGAATCCTGATAGATCCACGAATCGGGCAGGCCCAGGGTGTAGACCTGCGAGGCGTCAAGGCCCAGCGACTGGGCGGCCTGAAGAACCGCCGCACCAAAGCCGCCAACGACCGAGTGATCCTCAACCGTGATGATCGGAACCTTGCGCATGAGCAGGCGGCCGATGAGCTGGGAATCAACCGGCTTGGCAAAGCGAGCGTCATACACGCTAACGCGGAGATTGTCGCTGCTGCCGAGCTGCTCCGCAGCGGCAAGGGCGTCGATCGCCGTCGTGCCGAACGCCAGAATGGCCACATCAGGCACACCGCTGCCGTTGTTGCCGGGGGCATCAATGTCAAACTCGGGCGTGAGGCAGCGGGCCTTGCCGAGCACGAATGGCGGGCAGGGCTTGCCGTCGAGCTTGGAGCTCACCGCATCGCGCGGCCAGCGGCATGACGAGAGGCCAGTTTCATAGGTCCGCATGAACTCAAGCGCGGCCTTCATTGAGGCCTCGTCGATCGCGGCTGTGATGGCCGCGCCGGGAAGCACGCGAAGCAGCGCGATATCGCAGAAGCCGTGGTGAACCGCGCCGTCACCGCCAACAAGGCCGGCGCGGTCGAGGCAGAGCCGCACGGGCAGACCTTGGAGCGCCGACTCCTGGAAGCACTGGTCAAACGCGCGCTGGAGGAACGTGCTATAGACCGCGAAGAAGGGCTTAAAGCCGGTCTTGGCGAGGCCCGACATCATGTCCAGGGCATGGCTTTCGCAGATGCCGGTGTCAAACGTCCGCTCGGGGAACTTGGCGAGCGGCTTGCTGATGCCCGTGCCATCGGGCATGGCGGCCGTAGCGGCGACGATCTTGGGATCGTGCGTCATCATGTCCACAAGAATCTCGCCGAAGGCCGAGGTGAACGAGCGACCATCGCGCTTCAGTTCGACGCGGCACCCCTCATTCTCCAACTTCGAGCCTTCCACGCTGGCCGAATCAGGATCGGCGGAAACGGCGCTGAAGGCCGGCGGAGAATGAAACGTGCTGCTGTCTTTCTCGGCAAAGGAATAGCCCTTGCCCTTGACGGTCTTGACGTGCAAGACCATCGGCTTGTCGAAGTTGCGGGCTTCGCGAAGGAACGGAATAAGCTCGTCGAAGTTGTGGCCGTCGATGGGGCCAACGGTCACGAGCCCGAAGTGCTCAAACCACGCGCCCTCATTGACCATGTGCTTGAAGGCCTCGCTGCCGTAGTGGCAAGCCTGCTTGAGCGTTTGGCCGCCGGGGAGCTGGGCGAGCAGTTCCTTGGCGCTCTTCTTAAACTCGCTGTAGCGGTGTGAGAGGCGGAACTTGTCAAAGTGGGCCGCCAGCGCGCCCTGCGGCTTGCTGATCGACATGCCGTTGTCATTGAGAATGACCAGGAACTGGCGCTTGAGCATGCCGGCCCCGTTCAAACCCTCCATCGCGACACCGTTGACGATCGAGGCGTCACCAATGAGCGTCACGACGCGGCGGCCATCGGGCTTGTTGTTGGGGTCGAAGGCCTCACCGGCGAGCGTGTCGCCCCGGGCCATACCCACGGCCGTCGAGATGGCCGTCCCCGCGTGCCCAACCGAGAACAGGTCAAAACTACTCTCCCGCGGCTCGGGAAATCCCGACATGCCCGCGCTCGTGCGAAGGCCCGCCAGCATGTGCTGGCGGCCCGTCAAGAGCTTGTGCGGGTAGCACTGGTGGCCCACGTCAAACAGCAGTCGGTCGCTGGCAAAGTCAAAGACGTAGTGGAGCGCGATGGTGAGCTCGACCACGCCCAGGTTGGGGGCAAGATGGCCGCCAGACTTGGCGATTTGGTTGCAGATCGACTCGCGGATCTCCTGAGCCAACTGGGGAAGCTGGCTGATCGAGAGCTTGCGGAGGTCGGCGGGTGACGAGATGGTGTTGAGGAGCGTCATTGCTAAGAGTCGTATGTCGGTCGGCTTTCGGAAGTTCCTGAAAGCATTGGAGAGCGAACTATAGGTGAAGATGCTCGGAAAACATCATCGTTTCCGGACTCGGGCCAACTGGCGGAGACCGGATTGTCTCCAGCAGGGTAAGCGGCCACTCTGGAGAGATCGGTACGGAGTTCACTCGGTCGTGCCGCGATTGGGCTCCTTCACCCCGAACAGCGGCTCTACGCTCGTCGATGCGCACGATACACGTTCTTTGGGTGCTCGCGGCCGCGCTTTCAAGTTCACTCCTTTCATGTGCAAACCCGGTCCAAACGGGCACCCGCTCGGCAACTTCGAGAATGCAGCAGCTTGACGGCCAGTTGCTCTCCGTCCGCGTGTCGATTGCGCCCAGCACGGCCCGCGGCCCGATCAGCGGACGGCTCGTGGTCTCGCTGGTGGCGTCCGATGCCAAACTCCCTGCCGATGTCGACCCCAACGAAGCCCCATTCTGGGAAGATCCGCAGCCGATGTTCGGTCTTGACATCACCCTCACGCCGGGCGAACCCGCCACGGTGCGGCTCGATCTGGCCCAATCGAACCTGACCGCGCCGATCAAGCCCGGCACCTACCGGGCCGCGGCACGCCTGATCGCCGTTCGCGAAAACAGCAACTGGAAGCGCGATGCGGGAAACCTGTACGGCGAGGCCGTGCGGGTTGAGATCGGCACCGGCCCCGCCACGCTCGACCTTGCCCTTTCTCGCTCCACCACCGGTCAGCCCTGGCCAACTGCCGCCGCCGCTGCCGCCAACGGTGCCGAGCTCTTCGAAGTGCGCTCTCCGCTCCTCTCCGCCTTCCGCGGGCGCGAAGTGATGCTCCGCGCGGGCGTGGTGAAACCTGCCGGATACAACCCGGCCCGGAACTACGCCGCGATCTACGAAGTGCCCGGCTTCGGCGGCGACCACTTCGCCGCCATCGGCGCGGCAGGCGCCCGCGCCGGCGAATCGCGCACGCCCGAGCAGACAACACTCGACGCCAACTCGTTCCTCATCGTGCTCGACCCCGAAGGACCCAACGGCCACACCCTGTTTGCCGACTCGGCCAACAACGGCCCGTGTGGCAAAGCGCTCGTTGAGGAGCTCATTCCCGCTTTGGAGAAGGCATACGCACTCGCGCCGGCGCCCGCAGCACGATTGCTACGTGGCCACTCCAGCGGCGGGTGGAGCACGCTGTGGCTGGCGCTGACCTATCCCGACACGTTTGGTGCCACATGGTCTTCGTCGCCCGACCCGGTCGATTTCCGCTGGCTCGAAACCGTCAACATCTACGCCCAGAAGAACATGTTCATGATCCCGAGCTATCCCGTGCCCGACGATCAGGAGTCCATCTCCCGCGCAGCGGAACTGAGCAAGGTGCCCGGCGCGTGGTTCCCGCTCACCGTCCCCGACGGCCCGCGCGAGCTTGCGAGCTTCCGCCGCGACAGCAAGCCCGTCATGAGCATTCGCACCGAGGCCCAGGGCGAAGATGTGCTCGGCGCGAGCAACACCTCGGGCCAGCAGTGGGACTCATGGTTTGCCGTCTGGGGCCCGCGCGATGCGCAAGGCCGCCCCGCCGCGCTCTTTGACCCGCGAACCGGAGTGATCAACAAGCCCATCGCCCTCGCGATGCGGAAGTATGACCTCGGCGAACTGCTCCGCGCTGACCCCGCCCGCTACGGCCCGCTGCTGCGCGAGCGGGTGCGGCTCATCGTCGGCACCGAAGATTCGTTCTTCCTCAATGAAGCCGTGACGCTCTTCAAGGCCGATCTGGACCGGCTCTACCCGGTGCGCACCGACGCTGCCAAGGCCGCCGGCTACATCAAACTCGCTCCCGGCGACCACGGCTCGGTGATGAACGACCCGCAAGCGCTCGCCATCCCGTCTGAAATGGTCAAGCACCTGCGCACGAGCGGCCTGCTTCCAAAGTAAGTGCCTCACGCCTCGCGCTGCGTACGCACCATCAACTCAAACGCCTGCCAGCCTTTGATCTGCGCTGACAGCGTCGGGCGTTTCATTCTCCCCGCCGCGCGGTAACGCTATTGATCACAATCCAGTCGTGGCCGTCAGCGGCCGCGGGTTGAGAGCCGTTTCTACCATCGTTCATGAAATTGCCCGACCGTCTCGATGGCCGGTTTGTCATTGCCGGCGGCAGCGGTTCCTGGGCCTCTCGCTGGCGCAGCACCTCACCTCGCGCGGTGCGATGGTGACGACCCGTTCGCGCCGTGCGCCCGCGCGTTAGCCGCGCCTCCGCCCGCCTCCGAACCCCATCTCCCACACCTCGCCATCCACCAGTTCCACCGAGTTCCCCGCCGGGTCGCGGAAATAGATCGACGTTCCGCCCGGCTCCCACCTCTGCTCGTGCTCGATCGCCACGCCGTGCTCGGCCAGCCGCGCCAGCCACGCAGCGCGTTCGCCGCGCAGCATGCTGAACGCAATGTGCCCGCAGGCGAGCCCGCCCTTTCCATCCAGCGCGTACCCATGCGATGGAATGTCGCGTCCCTGCAACCGCGACTCGGCCGGGTTGAAGATGATGAGCACCCCCTCATCGGGCATCCGCAGCACCGCCGCATGAGGCACCGGTTCCTTCACCAGCCGCAACCCCAGTACGCGTGCATAAAACGATGCAACGGCATTGATGTTCGAGGCGTAGAGGATGGTTTCGTAGATGCGGGCGAGGGTTGGCATAACCGGATCCTTGGCCGAGTGATACGTGCGCCGTGCCGGATCAGAACTCGCGCTCAACCGCCCCGTTCCCCACGCTTCGCAACCAACAGGAGATTCGCTCCCAAAGTCAACTGAACTTTCAGTACCCCGCCGCGTGCCCGTCCTTGCGCGATTCGCTCGCGCCGATATACATCCCCGTCTTCGGGTCACGCACAATGGCCTGATAGCCGCCGAAGACCGCCGTCGGGGCAGGCTTGAGTTTGTGGCCGCGCCGGGCCAGTTCTTTGAGGGTCTCATCGGCAAAGCCCGGTTCGAGATTTAAAACGCCCCCGTCGGCCATTGGCTTCACCATTCCCTGTGGCTCGGTCGAGCCATCGTGATGAATGCGCGGGGCGTCGCCGGCCTGTTGGAGGGTCATCCCAAAGTCCACGAGATTGATGACGATCTGCGCGTGGCCCTGCGGCTGCATCGCGCCACCCATCACACCAAAGCTCATCCACGGCTTGCCGTCTTTGGTGATGAACGCAGGAATGATCGTATGGAACGGACGCTTTCCGGGCACCAGCGCATTGGGATGGTTGGGATCAAGCGCAAACTGCTCGCCCCGGTCCTGCAGCATGAAGCCCAAGCCGCCGTTTGGTCCCGTCGGCACCATGCCGCTGCCCATGCCTCGATAGTTGGATTGAATGAACGACACCATCATGCCGTCCTTATCTGCAACCGTCAAGTAGATCGTGTCGGCCCCGCTCGGAAGGCGCCCGGGCTCAACCGCCAGCGCCGCGGCTTTCATGTCGATCCTGGCCCGTTGCTGCGCCGCGTATTCCCCGCTGATGAGCTTGGCCACCGCGCCCTTTTCACCCAGCAAACCGGTCACAAATGCCGGATCGGCGTAATACCGCCCGCGGTCCTCAAAGGCCAGTTTCTTGGCCTCTACAAACGTATGGACGTAATCCGCGCTGCCAAAGCCCATCCCTCGCACGTCAAAACCCTCCATCATCTTCAGGATCTGCAAGGCCGCGATTCCCTGTCCGTTGGGCGGCAGCTCCCACACCTCATAGCCGCGATAGTTGGCGCTGACCGGCTCAACCCATTCACCCTGATGGCTGGCAAAGTCGCTCGCCGCCAGCACCCCCCCCTGCTCCTTCATGTACTGCTCGACCGTTCGCGGCACCTCGCCCAGATAAAACGCGCTGCGCCCCTCGCTCCCTATTCGCCCAAGCGTCCGCGCCAGCGCGGGGTTCTTCCACACCTCACCCGTGGCCGGCGCCCGCCCATCTATCGTGAACTGGTCCTTGAAGCCCGCGAACTTTTCATACCGTCGAACCGACAGGGCCCACCCCTGCGCGATCACCGGGCTCAACGGAAAACCGTCGCGCGCGTAACCCACCGCCGGGGCCAGCACATCCTTCATCGCCAGCTTTCCGAATCGCTCGTGGAGCGCGAACCAGCCGTCGACGCAACCCGGCACGGTGCACGGAAGCGGGCCAACGGGGGGAATGGCCTCCAAGCCGCGCGAGCGAACGAGCTCGATCGTCAGCCCCGCGGGAGCGCGGCCCGAACCGTTATACCCGTGCAGCTTGCCCGTCTTGGGGTCCCACACAATCGCAAAGAGGTCGCCGCCGATACCCGAGCCCGTCGGCTCCATTAAGCCCAGCGCCGCGTTGGCACCGATCGCGCCATCCACCGCCGAACCGCCCGCCCTCATAATCTCCAGTGCGATCTGCGTCGCCAGCGGCTGACTCGTCGCCGCCATCGCGTGCGGTGCCATCACCTCCGATCGCGTGGCGCGGGGTAGGTCTCCCGCCGAAAAGGCCATCGGCGCGGCCGAGAAAAGTACGGCGAGTGCGGGAACTTGCATCCCCCAAGCATATAGCCCTTGGCCACGGTCCTCTGCGTGCCTCCAAGCATCGCCACTCGGCCTCGCCATCCGGCTGCCAGCGTTACTCGAAACACCCGACAAGTAATGACGCCACAGGAAGCGTCGGGTCGCGGCGAAACTCTACCCTCCCCCATGAATCCCCTCACCAGCGATCCCTACCTCATTCTTCTCGGCCACAACCGCTGGGCCAATCGCGCCATCCTTGAGCGCAGCACTCCGCTCACCGAGTCAAAGTTCCACCAGCGTTTCGAGATCGGACCCGGCTCGCTTCACGACACCATGACGCACGTCATCGGCGCCATCCTCCGCTGGTGCGACCGCATCGAAGGCCGCCCGCTTCGCGCCCGCATTGATGGCCGCACCAAGCCCGACGACACAACCCCAATGACGCGCCGCACCCCGGCCGAACTCATCACCCTCAACGACACCGCCTGCGCCGAGTTCTTCGCCGTCTTTGAACACCAGCGCAGCGCCGGCCTCCTCAGCGAAGCCCGCGACTGGACCTTCGGCGACCAAACCTCGCGCTTCAACGTCGCCGCCGCCATCATTCACGTCACTAACCACGGCATGCACCATCGCGCCCAGTGCATGAACATGCTCCGCCACCTCGGCCACCCCGTCAACGCCGACCTTGATGAACTCGAGTGGCAGGTCGCTGGCGAGCCCTGAGCGACCACCGTGTCGCAGGCACGAACATTTCACACCGCCCGCTGGCCACACTCCGGACACACGCTCCCCCGCGCGCCCGCAATCCCCTCAGGTCATACCCGCAACCGCGGCACCGCTCCCGCTCCGCCGCCACCCGCCTCCGCCACACCACTGCGGCCCCAATCGCCATCACCGCAAAACTCACGTTCCACACCGCCGCCAGCACATACCACACCGTCCCGCTAATCGTCTCGGCCGCACCCATATTCACCCGCAGGTTCTCCCACCACTCAAACGTCCCGATCGCTCCCCCGATCAACAAAATCAACAGCGGCGCCGCCATCCCAATCCACCCGCCGCGACCAGTTCGCTTCGGCGGGCACACGCCCCACCACACAAACACCCACACCGCCACCATCTGCGCCATCACTACTCCATGCACCTCCGAAACAAACACCACATACCCCGGCGGCCGCAACGTCCACCCCACATACCCCGCCGCCGCCTTCGGAATCCGCTCCGCCACCGCCATGCACAACATCGGGTTCACAATCAATCACGCACTCACTACCCACCACTGCCAAACCGCCCACGCCCGCGCCGACACATGCATCGCGACCAACACCCACAGCAGCGTAATCGGCCCGCACACCACCCCCAGGATCGACGGCAAATACGCCCCGGCCATGCCCCACCGAATCACCGCCCACACCGCCCCCTCCCCCTGCCATGCATACATCACCCGAATCACCGCGTGCTGCAAGTCAAACCCCCCCAGCGCGCAGTAACCCAGCGCAGCCAAAACCGGCAGCAAGAGCCACCCGCCAATCCCGAAGCCGCGCATGGGTCGCATTGCATGGTCCACTATGACTGAAACCGCCAGCGAACGGGCAAACGGGCGCGATTCGTTGACCGGCCACTTTCCGCCATCTCATTCCGCCCCCAGATTCCCCCCCTATCCTTCGGATATCTGCTCGGGGCGGTCGCCGTATGCGACCTGAGAAGCACCCGTTGAACCTGATCCGGCTCGTACCGGCGGAGGGAAGCGCTCATGTCAAACACCATTATGAACCACGCATCAACCAACGGCGCCATCGCCCCCACTCGCCTCACCCCTCCCCTCTACGGCGCCCACAACCCCGGCAACGACCCCTCCGTCACCACCCCCGGCTCCTTCGCCCTCCGTCACGACGTCGGCGGCCCCCGCATGTTCGCCTCGCCCGATACCCCCGGCATGCCCGCCCCCAGCGAAAAAACCGCCTGGGACTTCCTCCCCGAGGGGTGGCACGCGCAGTTCATTCCCGCCGGTGCCACGCTGCCCGCCGATCGCACCCCACGGTCCCCCCAGCATGATCTGGCCGTCTTCTCCACCGCCCGCGGCGACACCGTCTTTGTCGATCATCCCCGTGCCTTCACCCCCATCACTCAACTTGAATCCGCCCGCCTCGGCATCATCACGCCCCAAATGGCCCGCGTCGCCGCCCGCGAGCCGCACTTTGACGTTCTCTTCCCCGGCAAGGGCGCACATGCCGTGCGCGACGAAATCGCCGCCGGCCGCCTCGTCATCCCCGCCAACATCAACCACCTCAAATACAAGCTCGATCCCATGGCCATCGGCCGCGCCAGCAAGACCAAGGTCAACGCCAACATGGGCGCTTCGCCCATCTCATCCGGCACGCACGAAGAAGTCGAAAAACTCCAGTGGGCCGAAAAGTGGGGCGCCGACACCGTCATGGACCTTTCAACCGGCGGCAACCTCGATGAATGCCGCGATGCCCTCATCCGCAACTCCACCGTCCCCATCGGCACCGTGCCAATCTACTCGATGATCATCGGCAAGAAGATCGAAGACCTCGACTGGCCCATCATCGAGGCCTCGCTCCACCATCAGGCCAAGCAAGGCGTTGATTACTTCACCATCCACGCCGGCGTCCGCCGCGCCCACCTCAAGCATGTCAAGAACCGCCTCATCGGCATCGTCTCCCGCGGCGGCTCGCTCCTGGCCAAGTGGATGCTCGTCCACAACCAGGAAAACATCATGTACACTCGCTGGGAGGACATCTGCGACATCCTCCGGCAATATGACGTCACGTTCTCAATCGGCGACGGCCTCCGCCCCGGCGGCCTCGCCGACGCCACCGACGCCGCCCAGATCGCCGAGCTCGAAACCCTCGGCGAACTGACAGAAAGGGCCTGGCGCCGCGGCGTGCAGGTCATGATCGAAGGCCCCGGCCACGTCCCCTTCGATCAAATCGAGTGGAACGCCAAGATCCAGCGCACCCTCTGCCACGGCGCGCCGTTCTACGTCCTCGGCCCCTTGGTCACCGACATGTTCCCCGGCTACGACCACATCACCTCCTGCATCGGCGCCACCAGCATGGCCTACCACGGCGCGGCCATGCTCTGTTACGTCACGCCCAAGGAACACCTCGGCCTCCCCAAGAAGGACGACGTGAAGCAGGGCTGCATCGCCTACAAAATCGCCGCCCACGCCGCCGATATCGCCCTGGGCATCCCCGGCACGCGTGATCGCGACGATGAACTCACCAAGGCCCGCGCCGCCCTCAACTGGGAAAAGCACTTCGAGCTCTCCTTCGACCCCGACACCGCGCGTGCCTACCACGACGAAGACCTCGACGTCGACACCGACTTCTGCGCCATGTGCGGCCACGACTGGTGCAGCGTCCGCATCAGCAAAGAAATCCAGGAGTTCATGAGCGGCAAAGCCGAGGGCTTCGAGCGAATCGGCGAAAACGGCAAACCCGGCGGCGTTCTCAAATCAGCCGCCCTCACCCCCGAGCAACAAGAAATCCTCGCCAAGCGCGGCGTCCTCTCGCCCGACGAAATCCACAAACTCGCCAGCAAGACCAAGAAGGCCATGGGCGCCGAAAAGGCCGACGAGAAGGCATCATGCCACAGCGACTACGTCGACCCCGACACCGCCAAGCACCTCATCGAGACCAAAGCCGGCCGTGAAGTCCTCGTGCCGCTCGATGTGCGGCCGGCGCTGGGGATTGCCAAAGAGGATCGGCTGGTGTGATGGGCGTCCCCAACAAGCGCATCAAACTGACCAAGTGGATCCACGGCTCGCTCTGCGCCGTTCGCGTGCAGGTTGAGGGCATCATCCTCGACGGCGATGCGGCCGAACCATCCCTCGAACCCCCAAACCCTCCGCCTGCTTGACACATTGCAGCGTCTCGCAGATCAAGGCGACGTCGCGGCCGTTGAGCGGTACGGCGAGGTATTCGTCCGCAAGTCGGCATAAGCGGTTCATCCACGCTCGC
>Ga0105049_10003993_pt1 | contig 17368 bp, 18 predicted proteins | sample MAT06_FD_78087 | JGI IMG/M metagenome (GOLD analysis project Ga0105049, IMG submission 78087) | Freshwater microbial communities from Lake Fryxell liftoff mats and glacier meltwater in Antarctica - MAT-06 | ecosystem: Environmental > Aquatic > Freshwater > Ice > Liftoff microbial mat | place...
CGTTATGGGCAAGTTTAAAAAACGACACTGCGGACACAGACAGACAAGAGAAGCACCAAAAATTCGGATTGACAGTTCTTGACTGACAAATATTTTTTATGCTTACAAAATAAAAGTGGAGACCAGCACCCACTCAAAAAAACGGGGAGTAACCGAAAAGCCACACGAGTAGGAAAATTAAATTTTAAATAAAATGAAAAAGGTAAATTTATTAATCATTTTCCTAACGACTTTAGGAATAACAAACTCTTATGCACAAACGATTAACGACAAGCCCATTAAAGAAATTGATGTTGAGTTTATGCAAATAGTTGGTACGTCAAAACCTTTAAGCACCAAATTGACAATAGAAATTGACTTCGGACAAGAAAATAAATTTTGGAGTGCAAAAGACTTACAGGTTAAAGATGAAAATGGAAAATTTATGGTTTTTAATTCTATGATAGACGCTTTAAATTTTATGAGTAAGAATGGTTATGATTTCATAAACGCTCACACTATATCAATTGGCAATCAAAACGTATATCATTATTTATTGAAAAAGAAAAAAGGATAAGAAAACCAGCCCATAACAGCACCTCCTATGTAAAGCAGTTCATTGAGAGTTCGAAAGTAATATTTTTATTTCAATTTTAATTCATGTTGTTGTTGTTAGTGTGTTGGAATGTGAAAAACTTCGCACAGGCTTGCGCGCCTGAAAGTTTTACACATTTCAATGCACCTTTATTGGGTTAAATCCTTAAGCTCAGTCTCCTATGTATAGTCTGCATTAATGCAGCTACAAGCACCTGTAAGGTTGTAATGGTTTTAAAAAATAGCTACCTGCTACAAAATGTGACATTTGTTTTAGGCAAATTCATAGGTGCTGTTTTGTAGTCTAATTTCATTTTATGTGAGCATTTATGATATTTAATTCTTTAGATAATTATCAATTTGAGTTTTGTTGTCTTAGATCATTTATTCATTTTTGTTTCCTTTCCATTGTTTAGTGAGAAATTTGTATGATATGGTTTACCTGTTTTTATTACAGCTAACATTCTATTTAGCAACTTTCTTGCAATTTTTATTATAATACTTTTAGGATTTCTGCCTATATGTTTTCTATAGTATGCTTGCATTTCTGGATCCATGCGTAATGCCACCCATGAACTTTCAATAATGTAACTTCTCAATAGTCTTCTACATCTAGGTGTTACTCCTTGAATTTTTTCCGTACCTCCTGAATTTCGCATAGTAGGCACAATGCCAATGTAAGAAGCAAATTGGGTTTCATTATTGAATCTTCTCAAATCACCAATTTCTGCTAGGATTGCAGATGCTAAATAGCCTCCAAGTCCTGGAATACTTTTTAAAAGATGTTATTCCTACAGAAAAATTTAAAAAAGAAGCAAAAAACCAATGCTAGACATTGACCAAAACAGGAACACTTTAATTTGTATTGGAAAAATATGTGTTTTGAAGTTAGCTACAACTTTAACTTTTCGCTAAAAAGCACCTTCAACGTTTAACCCAGATTACGAGTTAGAAATTCGTAAATGATAAACAATATGTAAAACAGTTCTAAGTTAACAAAGATTCAATTTCCCTAACTTTAGCTCAATAACGAAATGCTTGGCTGAGGGATGTGGAGGGCCCGGTGCATTTGGCGGCGAAGCAAGCCAACATGCACGGAACCCCGCAACAGCCCGGCCCCGCGGTGCGAAGCAGGTGTGCGGATGCGGGGACAGCCCCAAAAAAATAAAGTGTTAAACTAGTTTTACGTTGATAGCGTTGAGCCCTTTTTTGCCATCGATGGTATCGAAACTAACGCGGTCGTTGTCTTTTACTTGATCAATTAATCCGCTGATGTGGATGAAAATTTCTTGTGTTGAGTTGTCTTCTAACAAGAAGCCGAAGCCTTTTGTTGAATTAAAAAATTTAATAGTACCTGTTTTCATGTGTGAATTGAATAATGTCCAAAAGTAGAAGATTATTTGTAACTAGCAACTATAACAAATGTGCTCCTCCTTTTTTTGTTCCTGCATACATTTCGTAACGCACCAATCTGCACTCTAGCGGGCCATTGTACAATTTAATTTTACGTGAAGTGTGCAAACCAATATGATTTAATGCCTCAGAATTTGAGGTAAACAGCCAAGCTTCGCACCCAGAAAAGTTATGTTTTAAGGTGGCGCCAACCGTTTTATACAATTCTTCGATTTCTGTTGGCTGCAAACGCTCGCCATACGGAGGGTTGATGAAAAGCCAAGATTTGCGAGAAGGAGAAGCTACTTTTTGAAAAACGGTTGGACTGAATTGAATATCACTTTCTACACCTGCTTCTTTTGCATTGTTTTCGGCAATTTGAAGGGCAACTCTGCTCCTATCTGATGCAAAAATTTGTAAAGGATTTTGCTCAATCTTACTGGTAAGGTTTTCTAAAATTTGATCGAATAACATTTTATCATAATCTGCCCAGTGCTCGAAAGCGAATCCTGATCTAAAAATTCCTGGAGGAATATTGTTGGCCATTAAACATGCCTCGATAGAAAATGTGCCAGAGCCACACATAGGGTCGTAAAGCGGAAAATGATGTGTCCAACCACTCAATTTTAAAATTCCTGCTGCCATTACTTCACTTAAGGGAGCTTTTACTTGTTCGGCACGATAACCGCGTTTGTGTAAGGATTCTCCACTGCTGTCGAGGTACAATATAACTTGATTGTCTTTTACATACACACTTATATATATGTTAGTGTCTTTTGAATCGACGAAAGGACGTTTTCCTATTTCTTTTCTAAACCTATCAACTATTGCGTCTTTTGTAAGTTGAGAAACAAACATGCTGTTGTTGAATTTCTCTGAAAAAAGTAAAGAATCTATGGTGATGGTTTTATCGACCGAAAAAAGCTCCTGCCAAGGAACTTCGAAACATTGCTTGTAAAAGTCATCGTTATTGTTGAATGTAAAAGAATGAATTGGTTTTAGAATTTTTAATGCGGTACGTAATGCTAAATTTGCTTTGTAGATAAATCCTAAATCTCCGTTACATGTGACGGTTCTTGTGTAAGACTCTACCTCTGCCCCACCAATATTACGAACCTCATCTGCTAAAATTTCTTCTAAACCTGCATAGGTGCGCAACAATATTGGAAACTGTGTTTCTGTATTTTTCATGGTGCAAATTTATCTCTTTAAACGACAAAGACTTATACTTTTTAAAATGATTTTTGTGAATCTTTTTTGCAACAACGTTAAACAAAACTTATTTTTCTTTGTTTGTGCTTTAAATGTTAACAATTTAAACCCTCACTCACTTATGAAAAAACAATTTCGACTTTTAGTCATTGGATTATTGGTTTCGGGAAGCCAGTTCCTTACCGCGCAGACGGCGCGTGTACAAGTAATTCACAACTGCGCAGATGCTGCGGCAGCAACTGTAGATGTATGGGTAGCAGGAGCACCTTTACCATTGATCGACAATTTTCAATTTCGTTCAGCAGTTGGATTTACTGATTTACCAGCTGGAGTTCCATTAACCTTACAAGTTAAAGGTCCAAACAGCATAGCATCTGATGCTCCCATTTGGGAAACTCCAGTACCAATTACACTAACAGCAAATGAAAAGTACGTTGTAATTGCAAATGGTATTGTAAGTGCTTCTGGGTACTCAAACCCTGAACCATTTGGCTTAGACATTTTTGGACTTGGTGAAGAGTCTACAGCTAATACTTCGGAGGTGCGTGTGAATGTATTTCATGGTGCAACAGATGCGCCAGCAGTAGATGTGGAGAAAACACCTTTTCCTACAGCACAGGTGGTAAACAATTTGTCTTATGGTAATTTTACAGGATATGTAACGGTTCCAGAAGTAGATTTGAACTTACAAGTACGTACAGCCGACAATAACACTGCAGTTGCAGAATATGCAGCTCCTTTAGCAACATTAAATGCTGGAGGTCTCGGTTTAGTTGTTATTGCATCAGGTTTCTTAAATCCTGCTGCAAATTCAAACGGAGCGGCATTTGGATTGTTTGCTGTATTGCCAACAGGGACAGTTTTACCGTTACCAAGTGTTGGTTTTACACCAGCAAAAGTTCAAATTATACATAACAGCGCTGATGCAGCAGCAGCAGTGGTTGATATTTGGTTGAACAATACATTAGCCTTACAAGATGTTGCGTTTAGAACTGCAACTGGATTTATTGATTTTCCTGTAGCTGGTTTAGGACAAGTGTCTACTATCGCAATTACAGCACCCAACGCGCCAAACACTTTAAATGCGGTGGCAACCTTTGATGTAAATTTAGTTACAGATAGATACGTAGTAATTGCAAATGGAATTGCAAGTGCAACTGGATATACTCCTAATCCACCAATTGCTTTGCACGTGCAGAGAGGTGCAGTAGAAAGTGTAGCTGCAAATCAAACTTCCATATTGGTTTACCACGGAGCTACAGACGCTCCTGCAGTAGATGTGGAAACAAACCCAGCTTCACCTAGTCCTTTAGTAAATGGAGCTGCTTACAGCAATTTTGCGCAATTACCAGCATTGCCAGTTGCAGATTACAGCTTAGACATACAAACTGATGCTGGAGATAACTTTGTTGCAAGATATACTGCACCCATCCAAACCCTAGGTTTAGGTGGACAAGCTATCACTGTTTTAGCATCAGGTTTTTTGAATCCTGCAGTAAACAGCAATGGAGCAAAATTCGGTTTATGGGTAGCATTACCAGCAGGCGGAGCTCTTGTAAATTTACGAGCAGATTCTTTGAGAATACAAATAATTCACAATTCGGCAGATTTAGCTGCAGCATCAGTAGACGTATATTATAATGGTGGCCTAGCTGCAGACAATTTTGCATTCAGAACTGCAACTCCATTTTTAACTTTACCAGTAAATCCAAATAACGTGGTACACATTGCTGGTCCAACAAGTACAGATACGACAGGAGCATTATTAAGAGTTCCGTTAAACTTACCAGCAGGCAATTATATTGCAATTGCAAATGGTATTGCAAGTGCATCTGGTTATTCTCCAGCTCCTGCTTTAACAGTTTATCCTTTTTCTGGTGCAAGATTAGCTGCCCAAGATGCAACAAATGTTGATCTTCTTGTTTTCCATGGTTGCACTGATGCCCCAGAGGTTGATGTGAAAGTAAATGGCACTTCTACTACACTTGTAGATAACATTTCTTATGGAGAATATGCAGGTTATGTTTCTGTACCTGCAGCAGACGTAACTGTAGATGTAACTTTAGCCGCAGGAAGCCCAATTGTTGAATCTTATTTAGCCCCTTTAGGAAGTTTCCCTGGTACAGCATTAACAGTTTTAGCTTCAGGTTTCTTGAACCCAACAGTAAATTCTAATGGTCCTTCATTTGGATTATGGGTAGCTTCTTTAATCGGAGGTGCGTTAATTCCTTTACCCAAAGTTACAGGAATCGATGAAAATACTTCAATAGATGGATTAAACATATATCCTAATCCTGCAACATCAGAAGCATTCGTAGAATTTAACTTAGCAAAAAATGAGAAAACAAGCATCCGTTTAATCGATTTAAGTGGTAAAATTATTTCTCAGAATGAATTAGGTGGAATTGTTGGAAACCAAAGATTTGCTATAAATACTTCTGGATTAAGCCGCGGTTTATATTTGGTAGAAGTAATTACAAATACTGGTCGCACAACTAAGAAGTTGAGCATTCAATAATAAACTTTATTTTAAATTAAAATCCGATTGGCTCATGGCTAATCGGATTTTTTGCATTAATATCCTTACTTTTGCCGCCCAATGAAAATTAAGAAAGGCAGCAAGTGGTTTGAAACATGGTTTAACTCTCGTTATTACCATATTTTGTACAATCACCGGGATGAAAATGAGGCCGAATATTTTTTGAATCATTTGATAGCTTATTTAAAACCTCTGCCGCATGAGCGGATTTTAGATTTAGCTTGTGGAAGAGGCCGTCATTCTGTGTATTTGAATAAAAAAGGATTTGATGTTGTTGGAGTTGATTTATCTCAAGAAAGTATTCAACACGCAAGTGCATTTCAAAATGATAGATTGCTTTTTGAAGTGCATGATATGCGGAATTTATTGTGCACCAACAGTTTCAAATACGTACTGAATCTGTTCACCAGTTTTGGATATTTTGAAAGGAAAGCTGAAAATGAAAAAGTTATAGTAAATATTGCTAAAACCTTGGTTCCTGGGGGGAAATTAATTCTTGATTTCTTAAATGTTACTTTAATTCAACATGGGGAAGAAAAAGAAGAAACAAAGGAAATTCAAGGGATAACCTTCCATATTAGCAAGAAAATAAACAAGCAGTTTATTGTAAAAAGTATTGATTTTCGTGATGCTGAACAAGACTTTCATTTTGAAGAAAAGTTGAGTGCATTAACACAACGCGACTTTGAGCAATTCTTTGAAAAAGCAGGACTTACTATTGAATCTAAATTTGGAAATTATAGTCTTTCACCCTTTGATATTAACCATTCACCCCGATTGATTTACTGTGTTGTAAAAAAATGAATATCCTATTTAAAATAGCATTGTTATTTATTACTGTAATTGCTGCAGGAGGCTTTGTTTTGTTATTTAAAACTATTCCCCAGAAAGCATTAAAATTACTTTTGTCATTTAGTGGTGCTTATATTCTTGCATTGTGTCTGTTTCATTTAATTCCAGATGTATATTTTAATATTAAAAATACGCATGTTGCAGGCTGGTTAATTGCAGGTGGTTTTTTACTTCAAATAATACTCGATTTTTTCTCTGGAGGAATTGAGCACGGACATATTCATACGGAACACCATCACAACGAATATTCTTCACATAAATTCCCTACCGTAATGTTTGCAGGATTATGTGTACACGGATTTATAGAAGGGTTTCCATTGATGCTCGGAGAGGCGGGTAATAACTTATTTGTGGGAATATTACTCCACAACCTTCCTATTTCTGTTGCTTTGGTAACACTGATTTTTATGGTTACGCATTCAAAAAAGTCTGTTATTTTACCGCTTATATTTTTTGCAGCAATGACACCACTTGGAGCCTTTACAGCTTATTCGTTTTTCCCTCAAAACGCAACAGATTCCGCTTTTGGGTTTTATGCTTTAGCTATTGTAATTGGCATATTTCTGCACATCAGTACTACCATACTATTTGAATCTGACCAAACCCATCGTTTTAATTTGATGAAGCTGCTGATAACCGTATTGGGAGTGTTTGCTGCCTTTTTTATCAGTTAATTTTAGTCAACATTATAACTTATGCGCCTTTAATTCCAGTGAAAAACGTTTATTTGGAAAAGTGGGGAATTTTGTTGCGTATGTTTTGAAATTTTTGTTTTCGATGTAAACCGCGCACATCGTATTAGAAACATGGTAAAGATTTTTGTGCTTCTCTTTTGGAATTCCATCCATAATAGCCTTTAAAACAGAAGGTCGTACAGTTTCCATTGAAAATCCATAGTCGTGCCAAACGATTACTGAAGAGCTGTCTTTTCTTAGGTTGAAAGTTTTCTTTGTATCGTTCAAAACGCCTTCATAGGTATGGTCTCCGTCAATAAATATGAGGTCGAATTTTTTACCTAACCCGTCAAAATCGAATGTACGAGAATTGGCTAAGATTTCGGTAATGTTGTTTACACCTTTAGAATACAATCCATGTACATCTACAAATCCCTGACTTAAGCCCATTTCCAACATTTCCTTTGGAGAAAGCGTTACTGCGGTGCAATGCGCAGCAACTTCAGAAATATTACGAATACTTTCGCCTCTCCAGCTTCCAATTTCTAAATATTCGCATGCTGGAAAGCTATTTGCCAATTTCTTTAACAGCATTAAGTCAGTAATCAAAGAGGTGCCTTCTAAAAAACTATAAGCATATAATTCTTCGTTAAATTCTTGAAAAAACTCTAACAAATCGACTGTTGGTAATTGACTCACATTATAATCTTGCAGTAATCCTTTTTTATATTGCACTTCATATTGAGCTTTCAATCCACTTATAATAACTGCTAGTGGATTATTAAAAAATGTCTTGATGTATTTAGATTTTTCCATGAATTCTTTCCAGTGTTAACCAAATTAATGCATATTTATTTAGCAGCAATAATTGAAATATCGATTTTTTAGAAGGCCAAACTTAGTGAAAACTTATAAGATTCATTGTTTTCTATGGTGACCTTTGAATTTTGATGTGTTAAAAATAATGTTCGTTTCGTTTAAGGACAGTAGAAGGAACAAAAATGCATAAACAATTTAATTTTACTGCTGTTTAATGGGGTATTTTTATAATTTTGCATTCCTTTAAATTAATTTAAAACATAAAAATGTCAGTACTCGTAGGAAAATTAGCACCTCAATTTACCGCCAAAGCCGTAATAAATGGAGAAGAAATCGTTGACGATTTTTCTTTGGAACAATATCTAGGAAACAAACATGTAGTTTTCTTCTTTTACCCAAAAGATTTCACTTTTGTTTGTCCCACAGAATTGCATGCGTTTCAAGAAAGATTAAAAGAATTCGAAAGTCGCAATTGCGCAGTAGTGGCTTGTTCTACTGATTCAGAAGAATCTCATTGGGGCTGGTTACAAGTTCCTAAAGCAAAAGGTGGAATAGAAGGAATTACTTACCCTTTAGTAGCAGATACAACTAAGACGATTTCCATGAATTTTGGAGTATTGTTTGGTGATTATGACTACAACGATGAGGGAGAAATGGTGGCAACTGGCCCAATGATAGCATTCCGTGGTTTATTTTTAATTGATAAAGATGGTATTGTGCGTCATCAAGTTGTAAATGACTTACCGCTAGGAAGAAGTGTAGATGAAGCAATAAGAATTTTAGATGCTTTGCAATACTTTGAAGAAAAAGGTGAAGTTTGTCCAGCAAATTGGAAAAAAGGTGACAAAGCATTAGAAGAATCGCATGCTGGAGTTGCAAATTACTTGGCTTCACATTAATTAAATTCATGCATCATAGGAAATCCTTATCCATTGCGGGTAAGGATTTTTTATTGCACTCCCTTCAAAAGAAACCTTAGTTTTGCAGCCTTATTTAGAATAAAAGCATAAAATGTCAGATTCAAATTTTGTAGATTACGTAAAGATTTGCTGTCGCTCAGGCAAAGGTGGTGGAGGTTCTGTGCATTTACACCGCGATAGATTTACAAGTAAAGGTGGGCCAGATGGTGGAGATGGAGGTCGCGGTGGTCATATTATTTTAAAAGGATCGACCAATCAATGGACCTTGCTCCACTTAAAATACAGAAAACATGTTATAGCTGAACCAGGTGGAAAAGGCGGAAGTGGTTTAAAACATGGGAAAGATGGTGAGGATGTGATTTTGGAAGTTCCATTAGGCACCATCGCTAGAGATTCGGAAACAGGAGAACAGATTTGTGAAATTACAGAAATGGGAGAACAAAAAATCTTGGTTTCTGGTGGTAGAGGCGGTATGGGAAATCACCATTTTAAATCGCCAACTCTACAAACTCCTCGCTTTGCACAACCTGGCGAAGAAGGTAGCGAAGATTGGGTAATTTTAGAATTAAAAGTATTGGCAGATGTGGGTTTAGTTGGTTTTCCTAATGCAGGTAAATCCAGTTTATTGTCAAAAATTTCTGCCGCAAAACCAGAAATAGCCGATTATGCATTCACAACCTTGGTTCCCAATTTAGGAATTGTTCCTTATCGCGACTATAAATCGTTTGTAATGGCGGATATTCCTGGTATTATTGAAGGAGCAAGCGAAGGAAAAGGCCTAGGATTGAGATTTTTAAGGCATATCGAAAGAAATTCCATACTGTTATTCTTAATTCCTGCGGATGCGAAAGACATTCATGAAGAATACAAAATTTTGTTGAACGAGTTAGGTACATTTAATCCTGAATTATTAGACAAAAAAAGAATTTTAGCAATCAGTAAAACAGATTTGTTAGATGCAGAATTAAAAACAGAAATAGCGAAAGACTTACCTAAAATTCCTCATATTTTTATTTCTTCTCACCAAGAAACGGGATTAATGGAGCTGAAGGACCTGTTATGGTCTGCATTAAATAAAGTAGATTAAGTCATGCTAACTCATTTCGATCAACACTTATTTCTGTTGCTCAATCAACACCATGCCCCTTGGTTAGACGAGGTGATGTTCTATTTATCAACCAAATGGCTTGCAATACCTTTGTATGCGGTTGCTGCTTATATCATATATAAAAAACAGCCCATACATTTTTGGTGGATTTTACTTTCTTTTTTAGTGTTAATTGTATTGAGCGACCAAGTATCAGGAATGATTAAACATACCATCCAAAGATTGCGTCCTTGCCATCAACCAGATTTGCAATCTTACATACATTTGGTGAAGAATCACTGCGGAGGAAAATTTGGATTTTATTCCTCACACGCCAGTAATACTGCTGCTTTTGTGGTACTTTTTTCAGCGATTTCTAATAATATTAGATTTTCTGTATTTCTTGTTGTTTGGTGCGCTTTAGTAGGCATTAGCAGAATTTATTTAGCAGCACATTTCCCATTAGATATATTAGCTGGCTGGCTGGCTGGAAGTTTCTTGGCAGCTACCATTTATTACTTTTTACAGCGCTTTGTTTTATATAAAAATGGAAAGAATTAATAGCTCACAATTATTAATTATTTTTCTGGGTGGAGGCGCAGGAAGTTTGGTGAGATATGGCTTTTCTTTGTTTTTTTCAAAATTCAGTGAATTTCCACTATCAACATTTATATCCAATATTACTTCCTGTTTAATAGTAGTGCTTTTTTTTATTTTTCAAGATAAATTGCACTTGAATGCTTCTTTACGCATGCTCATTATTATTGGCTTCTGTGGCGGCTTGAGTACCTTTTCCTCCTTTAGTTTTGAAACCGTTCAATTAATAAAAACGGGCAATTGGAATATTGCAGTAATTAATATTCTTATAAACGTTGTAGTTTGTGGGTCTTGCATGTATTTTTTAATTCCTGATAAAAAATAATGCTCAAACGATTTTTAAATATTGCTGTTTGCTGCATTGTTTTAATTACTGGCTGGCTTGTTTGGGAAACAAGAAACCTAACTTTTGATTATGATTTCGAACATTTCTTTCCTGTTGAAAGCGATGATGCAGCATTTTATTTCGACTTTAGAGATAAATTCGAAAGTGATAATGAATTCTTGCTTTTAGGAATTGAATCTAATTCCACAGTTTTTGATACTACATTTTTAAAGAAAATTGAAAAATTAGAAAAGGAACTAAAAACGATTCCTCATTTAAAATCTGCATACAGTTTACTTTCCATTAAAACTCCGATTATCAATTCTTTTGGGATTTCAGAAATTCCGCTTATTGATATTCAACAACCTGAAAAATTCAAAGAAGACTCTATCCTTCTTTTTAAAAACAAACTTTTTGCAGGTAATATAATTTCCTTGGATGCCAAACACATTGCCATTTATATAAAACATGAGGAAAAGCTCAATAAATCAGCGGCAGATTCTTCATTAGAAGCTATTGATGCAACGCTCTTAAACTACCATTTCAAATCTACTCATATCTCAGGAAAAATAAAGTCAGAACAAGTTTACCTTGAAAAAACAAAATGGGAATTGCTTATTTTCATGTCAATTTCGTTTGTGCTGGTAACTTTTTTCTTGTGGTTCACATTTCGCAATGTATGGGGCGTTTTGGTGCCGCTTTCGGTAGTAGTACTTTCCATCATCTGGACAATCGGAATTATGGCCGTTACAGGCAAAGCCATCGACATTATGATTATTCTCATTCCTTGCATTTTATTTGTTGTAGGAATGTCTGATGTGATACATATTACAAGTCAGTTTTATGAAAAGATTGATGAAGGGCTTTCTAAATATGCAGCCATAAGAGCTTCTTTGAAAGAAGTTGGTTTTGCAACATTTTTAACTTGCATAAGTACCGCTTTCGCATTTTTAACCTTAAATACAACATCCATACAACCAATTAGAGATTTCGGAACATACACAGCAATAGGTGTTACTATTGCCTATATCTTATCAATCACCATTTTACCGTGGATTTTAATAAGAGTAAAAGATCCTAGCAGATTTAAGATTCATACAGTAAATGTTCGGTGGGACCGTTTTTTAAGAAAATTATTATTAGGTGTTTTTAAGAGACCTAAATTCATATTATTTAGCTCACTTGCACTTTTATTGCTTTCTTTTTGGGGAATATCACTCATTAAAGTGAATAATTCGGTGCTCGATGATTTAGATGAGAACAACCCAATAAAAAAAGATTTTGCTTATTTCGACGAGCAGTTTTCTGGCGTCCGAGGAATTGAATTGGCTGTTTGGTCCAAAGACACTGCTTCTCTTTTAACATTTCAATCCATAATAGAATTAGAGAAAGTTGAAAATTATTTAATTCACCATTACAATTCAGGTGGTTTAGTTTCACCCGTGTCTTTAATAAAAGGCATGAATCAGGCATTTCATAACGGGGAACCTGAATTTAATACATTGCCAAAAACGGAAGAACAATTAAAGGACCTTTTAGAAAAAGCATCCCCCTTTTTACAAACTAAAGCGGTTAGAACAATCATTAACAAAGAGAAAACGCATGCACGCTTTTCTGGCAGAATTAAAGAAAAGGGAAGTTTTGCAGTGTCTTTAAAAAATGATGCTTTTGATAGATTTATTCAACAAAGTAATTTCAAACACATTCAAACTAGAATTACTGGAAGTTCTGATTTGATTGATAAAAGCAATGAGTATTTAACAGAGAATATGCTGGAAGGTCTAGGTCTTGACATTGCAGTTTTGATGTTGATTATTGGCATCATTTTCAAATCTTGGAGAATGATGTTAATTTCTGTAATTCCAAACATTATTCCATTGAGCATAATTGCTGGAATTATGGGTTGGGCAGGAATTGAAATGAAGGTCACCATTTCAATTATTTTCTCCATTGCCTTTGGAATTGCAGTCGATGACACGTTGCATTTAATAAGTAGGTTAAAAGTTGAATTAGATAAAGGAACCACTTTGCCATTTGCCCTTCGCACTACCTTTTTATCTACAGGAAAAGCAATGATTCTAACTGCAATGGTAATAGCCGCAGGATTTTCAACCTTGATGCTGAGCGACTTTAAAAGTACGTTTTACGTTGGTTTGATGCTTACGTTAACATTAATAATTGCATTGCTAGCGGAGCTAATTTTAATGCCTGTTATTATTTTGTGGATTTATGGGAAAACCTACAAAAAAAGGATTGAAAAACAAGCACTTACATAAATACAGGTTAATTTATCTTATGTTGAAAACTCTATAATTACTTAAAAATAGGGATTTTTGTTAGTTAAAATGTTAAATATTATTGCTTTTACAATTAGAACACTATATTTGCGCTGAGAAAATAACCAAAAACCCTTAAATTACTATGAGAAAAAAAATCTTTACTTTACTTTTCGCTGCAATCAGCACGATGAGTTTTGCTACTGGAAACGCTGAATTGTTTCAAGTAGACGTTCAAGAATTAACTGCGGATTTCGCACAGTTAACTGAATTAGAATCTTTTGTTAATGCGAATGAAGGAATAACAATTGATGAAATAAATATTGAAAACCCTTTGGTTCAAAATGTAGCTAATGCAAGCGATGTATTAGGAGTTTTAGCTTCTTTAAGAGGTGATTCTCCACTAGGTATTCCTTCACTAGTTTGGGGACTTTGTCTTTCTTGGGTAGGTGTATTAATTGTTTATTTTGTAGCTGATGATCGCGACGAAACTAAGAAAGCATTCACTGGATGTGCAATTGGTGCTGGAATTTACATCATCTATTTCGTAGTTTGGGTACTAGTAATAGGAAACTCCTTCCTCTTCTTTTAGATAAAATAAATGCAGAAGAGTTTGTTCCAATTTAAATATTGGTGCACTATATTTATTTTCACTTTACTAATGTTGCCCAATTCTATAATTGGGCAACATTATTTTAGGATGAAAGCAGACTTTAGCATCAAAGAAAAATTCGGAGATGGTAAAATGGCTTTAACCATGGGAACAATATATTACGACAGGAATTATAAAAAACTAGTCTACGATGTTAAATTCCCGCAAAAGGAAACTTGGGTAATTAAAGATACTCTTTTTTATAAAATTGTTAAAGGCGAATTAATTCAACAGACGCTTCTTCCCTTAATGCCCAATACTACCATATTCGATTTTGCGCTCAATAACAACATGGACAATTTCGGTTTAGAAAAGTCGCCTTACAAGATTAATAAGATTGAAACTGAAAAAGATTTGGTAATAAGCACTTGGTTACCGGACGCGAAATTGGCTAAAGCTTTAGGCAAAATTGTGATTTCAAAAAAGAAGGCTAAACTATTTGGTATTGCTTTCTACACCCCCAAAAATGAATTGGTTAAAAAACAACTATTTAAAGGTTTTCTAACTTCTGCAGGAGTAACTTTCCCAGAAGAAATTACTGAAATCCTCTACAAACAATTTACAAAAGAAACGAAATTGACTACTTTTAAGAATTTGAAAGTCAATGAAATGAAAGATGAGAATTTTTATAATTTTACTATTCCTCGCAGTAAGTAGTTCTAAAGTATTCGGGCAAAATGCAAATGCAAGCAGATTTAATAACTGCTTCAAAGCTGAAAATCATGCCCATGCTTACGAATATGCAAAAGGAAATACCAACGAAATACAAACAGTATTTTCGGGACTTTTCCTTTTTTATAAATATGCAATTTCATCTCAAGATTTAAACAAGTGTTCATTTACTCCTTCCTGCTCTGAATATGGCTTGTTGTCCATAAAAAAAAATGGTTTTATCATTGGCATTATGTCTACAATAGATAGATTGCAACGCTGCAACGGATTAAGTCCCGATAAATACGAAATCGACATGGATGCAAAACTGCTTATCGACAATCCATAATGCTCAGTAGAATTCTTGTGCTTTTTTCTTTATTCTCTGTTCTGAGTCTTTCATCTCAAAATTTATACGATTTAGCACCTTCTAAAAAATTTGCTGATTATTTAATAAAAACAAAACAATATAATCTTGCTGCAATTGAATACGAGCGTTTGAGCTTTTTAGAACCACAAAATGACACTTTAAAAATTGCGCTAATTAACAGTTATTCTGCAAACAAGAATTATGATTTAGCACTTGTTCGATTGAATTCGTTTTCAGAAAATCCGCTTCAGTTGGATAGTACTTTTAGCGATTTATATGCTTTCAATTTAATTGCCAGTAAAAAATTCGACGCTTCGAATGTATTTTTAAATCAATCAACTAATTTACTAAAGAATAAAAAAGAGTTTTACAGAGGTTACTCCTTTTTATTTCTAAGTGAATTTAAAAAAGCGAATGAATATTCTACACCTCTTCTTACAGCTAATGAACTTCTAAAACCTGTTGTTTTGTTAAGTTCAGAAGGGCTGAATGCAAAACATAAATCGCCTGCTTTGGCCGCGATACTTTCGACTATTGTTCCAGGTGCTGGAAAATTTTATACCGGTGATTGGAAAGATGCAATTATCTCAATTATTACAGTTGGCTTTATGGGTTTTCAAACCTACAGAAGTTTTGATTTAAAAGGATTTGACAAACCGAGAGGATATATTTATGGAACCGTTGCTGCGGGTTTTTATTTAGGAAACATATATGGTTCTTATAAATCCGCGCAACGCTACAACAAACGATCTTTGAAAAAAGTAAATGAGAAAATTGAAAACAGCTTCTACGCTACTCCTTAGTTTTCTTCTTTGCAGCATCTCAATTGCTCAGGATTTAAGCGAAACATTTGGATTTGGAAAAGAACAATTTCATTTCGGAAATTCAAACTCCGCAGCAATAGCTTTCGAACGAGTGTTATTCTTTAGCGAAGACAGTTTCCAAGTTGAATCATTGAATTATCTAGGTGAAATTGAACTAAGAAACGCACAACCAGAAAAAGCTGCAAATTATTTTCAACGTGCCTACAATCTTGCTCTTGATAGAAATAAACAAGTAGAACTTTTGCTTAAAAAATGTGCGAGTCTTTTAGAAGCAAGTGAGATTGATTTAGCTTTGATAGACTTGTTCAGTATTGAGGATGAAGTTCCAGATTCCCTGCGTAAAATGAAATACTTTTTACAAGGAATTGCTCACTTTTCAAGAATGTCATTTACAGAAAGTCATCAATCTTTTTTATTATCGTTAGATGCAACTGAATTCAATAAAAAAAATAAAATTGATAGTCTGTTTGTTGCATTGGAGGCCATAAAAGGCCCTAAGCCCAAAACAGCTAAAGTTTTAAGTATTATTCTCCCCGGTTTAGGTCAGTTGTACGCTGGTGATATTAAAAATGGAATAAATTCTTTTTTACTAACTGGTGGATTGATTGCACTTGGAATAAATACTGCAATAAATCTAACACTATTGGATGCTCTTATGTCTGTAGCTCCATGGTTTCAGAGATATTACTTGGGCGGCTACAACAGGGCTGAGAAAATAGCTGCCGACAAATTTAAGGAAAAACAGAATCGAATCTTTTTAAGCATTTTAGGTGTTTGCGAATCACCCTAAAAATTCCTGAATCAGTTCTGCTACTACTTTAGGGACTGCATCGCCTGCTTTTTCTTTATAATGTTGCAATTGAAAAACATTCTCCACCTGCATTTCATTCGGATCGATTAGAATTTTTCTTGCATTGTATTGTGCATGATAGAGTAAGCCCGCTGCAGGATAAACATTTAGCGATGTACCAATTACAAGAATAATATCGGCATTTTCTACGAGCTGCGCAGCTAGCGGAATTAGCGGAACATCTTCTCCAAACCAAACTATATTTGGTCGCAATTGATGTCCTTTTTCGCAAGTATCACCCAATTTAACTTCCCAATGCTTAGTAGTGTAGACTAAAGCAGGAAATTTATCACTTCTTACTTTGCGCAACTCTCCATGCAAATGCATTACATTGGTTGTTCCTGCTCTTTCATGCAAATCATCCACATTCTGAGTAATGATATCAACTTGAAAGTGCTTTTGTAATTTAGCTAAAGCAAAATGAGCTGCATTTGGCAAAACTTCATCCAGTTGTTTTCGCCGTTGATTGTAAAATTCGAGCACCAATGATGGATTCCTACGCCAACCCTCTGGCGTTGCAACATCCATAATGTCATGCTTTTCCCACAATCCATCTTGATCTCTAAAAGTTGAAATGCCACTTTCTGCACTTATTCCTGCTCCAGTTAAAACTGCTATCCGTGGCGATTTGGTAAATTTCTCACGCATTTTTCAAACTTAGACATTTTATTTGAATAAAAAAATTGTTGAAAACCCTCCAAACTTCACTGTTTTGTATTCTTGCTTTTCTATTAATTTGCGCATCTCTTAAAAAA
>Ga0105049_10003996_pt1 | contig 17362 bp, 13 predicted proteins | sample MAT06_FD_78087 | JGI IMG/M metagenome (GOLD analysis project Ga0105049, IMG submission 78087) | Freshwater microbial communities from Lake Fryxell liftoff mats and glacier meltwater in Antarctica - MAT-06 | ecosystem: Environmental > Aquatic > Freshwater > Ice > Liftoff microbial mat | place...
GCGCGCCGCTGCGATCGTCGCGACCCGCTCTCGCGATTCGCTCACGCCGCCAGCGCATCAAACTCCGGCGGCGGCAGGCAGCAACGCCCCGCACGCACCAGCGCCGCCAGCCCCAGATCACCCCGGCACTGGTCAAGACACCGCAGCAAGCCGTCACCCCGCCCCTCGCCTCGAACGAGTTCCCGCAGCCGGGCAAGCTCTGGATCGGGCTTCTCCTCGTCCACGCGGCGCTGCGACTGACTCTGGCGGCGAACCTCCGGCAACACCATCCGCGCATCAAGCTCTGCGCTCCGCGTATTCAGGGCGTGCCCGTCGTGCCCTAGATTCGGGCTGGCCGATGCGACGATCGCCACCAGCATCAAAATAACCACCCCGCCCAACGACTGTCGGGAGAGCGCGCGATCAATCTGGCGGAGCTTGGGCATATGTGGTCAGATGGTGACCAGGGCAGAACGCTTCACACCCGGAGTATATCGCCCGGATTTGCCCCGATCGCGATGAAAGTGGAGAGCCGAACCATCCGGGTCCGATATCATCAACGCGTTCGGGCGACCGCGGCCCACGGACGGGCCGCCGCTTCGAACGCCAGACGCCAAGGACACGCCATGCTCGTCACGCGCCAAGTGCTGCCTTCCACGCGATGCTCGCTCACCCACAAGTTCGTCATCGACGGCTTCGAAGGGTACCTCACCGTCGGCCTGCACGACGACGGCCGCCCCGGCGAAATCTTCATCAAGATCAGCAAAGAAGGATCGACGCTCAGCGGCATGTGCCAGGCCTTCTGCCGCGCGTTCTCGCTGGCGTTGCAATACGGGCTGAGCGTCGAGGAAGCCGTGGTCCGGTTCAGGGGCATGCGATTTGAGCCGATGGGCCCAACGCAGAACCCCCAGATCCCCGAGGCTTCGAGCATCATCGACTACGTCGCACGGTTCCTCGAGCAAGAGTTCGGGCAGCGGCGCGTCTGAGCGTTTCGACCAACGCAAACAACCCCCCTTTGCGCAAGTGCGCTGTTGGAATAATCTGGCGCCGCGCAGCGCCCGCCCGATACACTCGCGCCATGAATGCTCTTAAACGTTTCGGCATCAAGCCCGGCTCAAAGTTTGACATCCGCGCCTTTGACTCCGGCAACACCGCGGAGTTCAAGGACAAAGAAGCCGCGTTCAGCACGGTCGAGCAGAACTCCCGCACCCTGGCAGAGATGCAGGTGCGGCTCTACGCCGAGAACACGCGCTCGCTGCTGATCATCCTTCAAGGGACGGATACCAGTGGCAAAGACGGCACCATCCGACACGTCATGACCGGCATGAACCCCATCGGCGTCTCGGTCGTCGCGTTCAAAGCGCCGTCGTCCGAAGAGCTTGATCACGACTTCCTCTGGCGCATCCACAAAGTCTGCCCGCGCAAGGGCGAGATCGCGGTCTTTAATCGCAGCCACTACGAAGACGTGCTGATCGCCAAGGTCCGCAAGCTCGCGCCGCCTGAAGCCATCGAAGCCCGCTACCGGCAGATCAACGAGTTTGAGCGTCACCTCGTCGAATCCGGCACCACGATCCTGAAGATCTTTCTGCGCATCAGCAAGGACGAGCAACGTGGGCGACTCGAGGCTCGCCTGCGTGACCCGCTGAAGAACTGGAAGTTTGAAATGGGCGACTTGGAAGAGCGCAAGCTCTGGAATCAGTACGAGCTGGCTTATCAAACCGCCGTCACGCGCTGCAGCACCGAGCACGCGCCGTGGTACGTGATCCCGGCCGATAGGAAGTGGTTCCGCAATCTGGCGGTATCGCAATGCCTGGTCGAGACCTTCAGCAAGATAAATCCGAAACTTCCAAAGCCCTCGCGCGATTGGAGCAAGGTAAAGGTCGTCTAAGCCCTTCGCGTAGACGCCCACGCCCGCCTCGCTGCCCATTCACAACCACCCGCCAGATCACCACGCGCACGCCGCCGCGCGTGCTCAACGTCGCCTGCGCTCCACCGCCCGCCTATGATCCCCTTCAACCAAACGCCTCGGCGAGCGTGAACGTCACGATCATGCCGGGGACGGCCTGATGAACCCATCTCGGCCTTCACTGGTATCAATGCCGATCGATTGATCGGCAAAGGAGTCGTCGTTTTCATGGCATTTCCAGCCCTCGGCCTCGCCCCCGCCATTCTCCGCGCACTGCTCGAAGAAGGCTACGAAAAACCCACCCCCATCCAAGCACAAGCTATCGGTCCGGTCATGGAGGGCAAGGACCTTCTCGGCTGTGCCCAGACCGGCACCGGCAAGACCGCCGCCTTCGCGTTGCCGATCCTTCACCGCCTGAGCTCGGCACCCGTCGACAAGTCGCGGCGCGGCGCCGCCATCCCGCGTGTGCTCGTCCTGGCCCCGACGCGTGAACTGGCCAACCAGATCGGCGAATCCTTCGCCACCTACGGGCGACACACCGGGCTCACCCACACCTGCGTCTATGGCGGCGTCAGCCAGATGCGCCAGGTCAAGGCCCTGCAGCGCGGCGTCGACGTCCTCGTCGCCACGCCCGGCCGCCTCATCGATCTCATGGAGCAGCGGCTAGTCAACCTCTCCGGCGTCAACATCTTCGTCCTTGATGAGGCCGATCGCATGCTCGACATGGGCTTCATCCAGCCCATCCGCCGCATCGCCAGCGCCCTGCCGACCACGCCCGCACGCCAAACGCTGCTCTTCTCTGCGACGATGCCGCGTGAGATCATGCACCTGGCCGACTCGCTGCTGAAGAACCCGATCAAGATCGCAGTCTCGCACGTCGCCTCGGCCGCACCGCTCATCGAACAGTCGCTCTACATGGTCCCGCGGATGAAGAAGGCGCTCCTGCTTCGCATCCTCCTTCGCGACGAGAGCATGTCGCGCGTCGTCGTCTTCACCAAGACCAAGCACGGCGCAGACAAGCTATGCAAGCACCTGGTCACCGCCGGGGTCAGCGCCGTCGCGATCCACGGCAACAAGGCCCAGAACCAGCGCGACCGCGCACTGGATGCCTTCCGCATCGGCCGCACCCGCATCCTCGTCGCGACCGACGTCGCCGCGCGAGGCCTCGATGTTGACGCCGTGAGCCACGTCATCAACTACGACCTCCCCGTCGAGCCCGAGGCATACGTCCATCGCATCGGCCGCACCGGGCGCGCGGGTGCCACCGGCCAAGCCATCTCCTTCTGCGGCGAAGACGAACGCGACCAGCTCCGGCGCATCGAGCGGATCACGAACAAACGCTTGGAGATCACGCCGCTCCCGCCCGTGCCCGAAGACCTGCTCACCTTTGCTGAGGAATCCTCAGTGCGCGAGCCGCGACCGGCCCCCCACTCCTCGCACCCCGGCCGCCCGGGTGGTTCGCGGAGCGCCGGCTACGCCGCTCGCAGCAGCGAGCACGCGCCGCGTCAGCCCCACTCCCCTCGCGCCGAGCACCACACCCGCGCCGCCCCCGGCGAGGCCGGTTCGACCACCGCCGCCCCGCGCGCCGGGCATCGGGGCGAGGGCTCCGGTCGCACCTCACAGGCTTCCAAGGCGCATCGCGGCGCAGGCGGGCCCCCAGCCGGCTTTGGCAAAAAGCGCATGAAGCGCCGCTATTGAGGCGATTATCGAATCGCGGCCAGCCCCGCTAGTCGCGACATCTCAGCCATCGAACCAAGCAACACCCGGCGTTGCTTTTTTTCATTGATCGTCGCGCCCGATCGGGTCCGCGCGAACCTTGCTTCGCGCAACGCCGTCACCCGACCTGCCAGTTCATCCTCACCGACGCGCTCGCACCCCCGACCGCGTGCGCGAAGTACACCATCGACAGCCCCGAGATCGCGGCACGTTGTCGCACGTCATGCCGATCGCCAGTGAACAGAAATCGCCGAACGTCGCACCGAGGCTCGCGATCCTGCACGCCATCTCGCGCCGCGTGCGCGACGAAGACCGTGCCCACCGGCTTGGCATCGCTCCCGCCCTCGGGCCCAGCAATCCCGGTCACGCTCAGCGCATCGGTCGCGCCCGTCATCCGGAGCGCCCCCAGCGCCATCGCGCGGGCCACGGGCTCGCTGACCGCCCCATGCGCTTCGAGCAGCCCTTGCTCGACGCCAAGCGCCTTCACTTTCATCTCATTGGCGTACGAAATGCACCCGCCCAGAAACACCCCGGACGACCCGGCGATGCTCGTCACCAGTTCGCCCAGCATGCCCCCGGTACACGACTCCCCAACGCCCAGCGTGCGATCTCGCTCGCGAAGCAACTGGATCACGCCCGACGCCAGCGCCGCTTCGCCTCGTGCGCCAACGCGCCCGCGCCCGCCCATCACATGGCTCCCCAGGATCGCGCGGACTTCCTGCTCCAGTGCGTCCAGCTTGGCCCCCGCGATCAGCGCCGAGTCGCGGCTCTGGATTCGCGCGCGCAACGTAAGGATCCCGCCGCTGGCCGTCATCGCCAGTAGCGGCTCACCGGGCGACGGATCGCGCCGCGTCAAATGCGCCAGCCTCGTCGCGGCGTCAGACTCCGGCACCGCTAGCACGTGCAGCAAACGAGTCTGCGTCGATATCGCCGGGTCCGTCCGCAGGGCCGGCACCACGTAACTCATGAACATCGGCTGCAGCTCGCGCGGCGGCCCGGGCAAGCAGAACACGTCCGTGTCCCACGCAGCGCCCGTACGCGCCGCGGGCACCGTGACGTGCAGCCCGGCCGCCGTGCCGTTGGGGTTCGGCAGGCAGTGCGCCGATCGAGGCCGCATCGCCTGCCTCGCTTGTCGATCGGTCATCGTGCGATTGCGTCGCGCCAGCATGTCGGTCAGCGCCCGCAGCGCCGCTTCATCGACGACGACCTCTTCGTCAACAAGTGCCGCGAGCGCGACGCGAGTCAGGTCCGCGTCCGTCGGCCCAAGACCGCCGGACATCACAACCAGTGGCGATCGGCGCGCTAAGCGAGCGACTGTCTCGCGGATGACCGCCACGTCATCGGGCACCGTCGCCTGCTCAACGGGCAACACGCCCGCCCCCGTCAACGCGTCGGCCAGCCAGGCCGCATTCGCATCCACGATCTGCCCGAGCGTGACCTCATCGCCGGTTGACAAGATGCACGCCGAACTGTGATAAGCGGAACTCATGCTCCGGGCAGCGTACGCCCGCCCGCCGCCCGGGCAAAGTGCGCGCCCGTGAAGCTACTCCACCGATCAACACAACGTCGGCCACATCCGCGATCACGATCGCCCCGCGCAAGCAAAGACGCCGCGACCGGGAACACCGGTCGCAGCGTTGAGCTTGACTCATTCGCGCTGCCGTGAAGCCTCGCGTTCAGGCGGCCTTGCGGGCGCGGCTGGTCTTGTTCACGCTGCTGGCGCGGCTGGTGCCGTTCTTGTTCGTGCGGGCGGTCTTGCCAGCAGCCTTGTTCGCGAACGCGAACGAGTAGGTCGTGCTGCCGGTGGTGCCAGCGGTGGTTCCAAAGCCCTTGACGCTCTTGACAGCGCGCTTCGCGGTCTTGGTTTTCGTGCGAGCCTTGCGAGCCGTGGCGCTGGCCTTCGTGCCGCGAACGGTCTTCGAGGCGGTCTTGGTGCCGGTGCGGCTGGTGCTGCCGTTCCGCTTCGTCGCCGTGCGGTTCTTGAGGGTGCGAGTCGTGCGGTTCGTGCGAGTGGTGCGAGTCGTCGTCATGTTTTGAACCCTTGTCTGTTCGGCACGCGGCCGAAGTGTGTGTCGTCGCGCTCTGCGCGCCGTCCGGCCCGTCCATGGGCCCGGTTGACCAACCACATCGACGCGCCGACGTCGCCAGTTCAGCGCGGCCCCAGAAAATCTGCCGAAATCATCGCGAGCCGACGCCCACCAGCCGAGTTACCCTCTGCTTCGCACGCGAAGAAAAGGACGGCCCCGTTGCCCCAACCGCTCGACAGCTCCGCCTGGCACCCCGAAAGCTGGCGCTCCCGCACCGCCACCGATCCCGCGGCTCGTATCTTCGCGGCGCCATACGACAACGAAGGCGCAGTCGCGTCGGTGAGCGCTCGTCTGCGTGACCTGCCCCCGCTCGTCACCAGCTTTGAGATCGAAGCGCTCAAAGCGCAACTCGCAGAAGCCGCGCAGGGCAAACGCTTTCTGCTCTGGGGCGGGGATTGCGCCGAGAGCCTCGCCGACTGCCGCCCCGCGATCATCACCATCAAACTCAAAATCCTGCTCCAGATGTCGCTCGTTCTGGTCTACGCGACCAAGAAACCCGTGGTCCGCGTCGGGCGCATGTGCGGCCAATACGCCAAGCCCCGCTCCACCATCTCCGAGACGCGCACTGTCAACGGGCAAGCCCTCACGCTCCCCAGCTACTTTGGCGATCTGATCAACCGCGCCGAGTTCACGCCCGAGTCGCGCCGCCCCGACCCCGAGTTGATGCTTGAGGGATACAAGCACGCCGCGCTGACGCTGAACTTTGTCCGCTCACTGCTCCACGCCGGCTTCGCCGACATTCACCACCCTGAGTACTGGGACCTCGGCTTCCTCCAGCGCGCCGCGCTCACGCCCGACGTTCGGCGCGAGTACGAACTGCTCACCTCACGCCTCCTCGATGGCGTCCGCTTTATGGAAGCCGTCGGCGAACGCGGCTTTGAGCAGCTCTCCGCCGTCGACTTCTTCAGCAGCCACGAAGCCCTCAACCTCTTCTATGAGAGCGCCCAGACCCGCACCGTCCCGCGCCGCACCGGCCACTACAACCTCAGCACCCACCTCCCCTGGCTCGGCGAACGCACCCGGCGCCTCGACGGCCCGCACGTCGAATACCTTCGCGGCATCAACAACCCCATCGGCGTCAAGCTCGGCCCCAGCGCGAACATCGACGACATCCTGCAACTCCTGGACACGCTTGATCCGTCGCACCAGCCGGGCAAGCTCGTCCTGATCCCGCGCCTCGGGGCCGCGAACGTCCGGCGCGTACTCCCGGGATTCATCGAGGGCGTGCGCCGCGCCGGGCGCTCTCCGCTCTGGGTCTGCGACCCCATGCACGCCAACAGCATCATCACCCGCAGCGGGCGCAAGACCCGCTCGTTTGACGACATTCTCCGCGAGCTTGACGATTCGCTCACCGTCCACGCTGAGACAAACTCGCGCCTGGGCGGAGTACACGTCGAGATCACGGGCCAGGACGTCACCGAGTGCATCGGCGGCGTGATGAACCTCAGCGAAAACGACCTTGATCGAAACTACGACACGCTCTGCGATCCGCGTCTGAACTACGAGCAGAGCCTCGAGCTCGCCTTCCGCCTGGCCCGCCGGATCAACCCGGGCTGATCGCCCGCTTCGCCCATATCATCGGCGTGCTCCAGATCGGCCACGTCCAGCTCGCGACGAACCTCCTCCTGGCCCCCATCGCCGGCTACTGCGACTTGGCGTTCCGCCTCGTCGCCCGCCGCCAGGGCGGCGTTGGCCTCGCGTGTACTGACCTCCTCTCCCCCCAAGGCCTCCTGCGCGGCACCGCCAGCTCGCTTGACCTCGCACGCACCAACGCCGAGGACAAGCCCGTCTGCATGCAGCTCTACGGCGGCATCCCCGAGATCATGGCCGAGGGCGCCACCTGGGCCGCCGAACACGGCGCGACCATCGTCGACATCAACATGGGTTGTCCGGTTGACAAGGTCACCAAGAAAGACGGCGGTTCCAAGCTCCTCTGCATCCCCGACACCACGATCCAGATCGTTCGCCAATGCGTCCGCGCCCTGGCCCCATACAACATCCCGCTCACCTGCAAGATGCGCCTGGGCTGGTTCAACGATCAGCCGATCGCGGAAAACCTCGCCCCGCGCCTGATTGACGAAGGCATCACCGCCGTGACCATCCACGGGCGCACCACCGAGCAGAAGTTCATGGGCAACGTCAACCTCGACGGCATCGCCCGCGTCGTCGACGCCGTCGGGCGCCACTGCAAGGCCCCGGGCCACAGCGTCCCGGTCATCGGCAATGGTGACGTTCGCGAAGCGCCCGACGCGCTGGCGATGATGCGCCGCACCGGCTGCGCGGGCGTGATGATCGGGCGCGGCGCGCTCAGCACGCCCTGGCTCTTTCGCGATTGCTGGGAAGTCATCAACGGGCGCGAGTGCCCGCCCGAGCCCACCGTCCACGAGAAGCTCGCGATCATCCGCCAGTACATGGCGTTCATGCTCGAGTTTCGCGACGAGCGCTACTGCATGTACCAGATCCGCCGACGCATCAGTTGGTTCGGCAAGCGCCTCGGCACCGAGACCGACTCCCGCGCCCGCCCCGTCGGCTGTCGCCCGCTCAAGGAAGCCGTCCGCGCCGCCATCACCCCGGGCGACGTCGACGAAGCCCTCGACAGCTTCGAGGCCGGCGGTCTGCGCGGCGGCGGCCTCGAACTCGCCCAGACCGCCGAGGCCTGACGCTCAGGGCGTCATCGCCACCGACTTCACACGCACCGAAACACCCGCTGTCAGGCATGCCGACGTCGCGCACGTTCCCGCGTTGAACGCCCCGCTCTCACACCCCGGCGATGCCAGCATGCACCGCGCAAGCTCCTGCGCCCGGTCATCGGTCATCGGCAATCGACTGCGCGGCCCCTCCACCCCCACCACCAGCATCCGCTCCGCTGGATTGAAGCACAGCATCGACATCGCGATCGACTTCAACTCATCATCGTGAATCTCGCTCAGCGCCCGACCCTGAAACACGCCCGCCGACCAGTTCACGCAGCGAAGACTGCCGTCGGGGTGCCCAACGATCGCCAGTAGCACCTTCGCGTTCGGCTCCAGCCCCTCCGCACCGACCTCAACTCCAGTATTGCTATCGACTACCGCAGTCGCGATTGCCGGCGTCGCGTGCGTTGGTACCGGACCGGCGCTCTGCGTCCCCGGCCCACCCGGCACACCTCTTGCCCCGCTGAACATCGCTCCCGCCACGATCGCGACGCTCGCCGCGAGCAGCGCCGCCCCGCCCGCGGCGAACCATCGCGCCCGCCCCGACCAACCCACACGCCCCGGCGCAAGCAATCGCTCGACCTCATCAACCTCGTGCGCCGCAAGCAGCAACGCCTCAACCTGGTTCTCGTTCAAAGTCCTCATCGTCGTAGCCCCGTGTTTGTCCGTGTCAGATCCATGGCCGACCCCCACTCACCCCTGCCCGCCGCCCCGCTGACAATCCAAAACCTCACGCCCCACCGTCCAGTGATTGGCGCACCGGGCCCGCGCGCTCGCCCGCGCCAGCCCGATCGGCGATACGAAGACCAATAGCCCGCGTCGGGGCAGGTTCTTTGTTCAGGTGAGCCGCGAGCTTCTGGATCGCGGCGCGTTTTCGGGCGTTGGCGGTCGAGGGCGCAACGCCGAGCTGGGCCGCCAGCTCCCGATCCCCCAGCCCGCGCGAGACCAGTTGCAACACGCCGATCTCCTCCTCGGTGAGGTCAGCACCGGGCGCATCGCCCCGAAGCGCCGCGCGCACCTGATCCACCGCTTCAGCCCGCGCCGCTTCCTCACCCAGGTCAAGACCCTCCGGTTCCGGCCATACGCCCCGCTTCGGCCGGTTGGCCTGCCGGGCAAACTCAGTCGCCGCACCGCGCGCGATCGTGTGCGCCACGCCGTGGACAAACGTCGTCATCGACGACCTCGCCGGGTCATAGACGCCCGTGGAGACCGCCTTCCACGCCGCGCTCCACGTCCGCTGGGCCAGATCCTCCGCAACGCTCGCGCGGCGTCCGGCGCCTGCCATGAAGAACCGCAGCGTCCACGCGTGCAGCCGGTCGTGCGCCGAGATGAACTCCGCGCGTAACTGATCCGACTCGGCGCCGTCGTGCCGGCCTTTGCCCCCCGCATCGCGTGCGCGCTCAGCGTCGCTCTCCCCGCTCACTTGCTCACGCCCGTCCATCGTCCATCACGATACAGCGGGCGCGCCACATCCACATCAAACGTCAGCGCCACCGACTCCGGCGACGGGTCGCGCAGCGGCTCCCCCTGATCAACCAGATACTGCGACGACCAGAAGCGGTGGATCCCCCGCAGCAGCGCCGCCTCCGTTCGCAACTGCGCCGCCAACTCTGCATCGCTGAGCTTCGGACCGGGCATCCCGCCGCAGGTCGCGCACAGGCGAATCCGCACCGGCGTCCCCGGCCCGTCCGTTCGACTCACCGTCCGCCGGTTCCGACACTCCGGACACGTGGGCCACTCGTCGACCCAGCGTCGCAGCGTCTGCACCGCGTTGACCTGGCCATCGGCGTTCAGCACCGCCTCATACGCGCGCAGGACCTTGGCAACGTCCGCACGATTCAGCAGCGTCTCAGCACGCCGCCCGTCACCAGTGCGCGCAAACCCCAGCGCCTCTGCGAACGCGAACGCAGCATCATCCGTCGGCTCGATCAGCGCCAGACGCGCTCTGCCACGAGTAGCGCCCGACGCAATGTCGGTCTGAAGCACACGGGCAGAAGCCGTGAGCCAGTGACGCTCGCGCTCATTGCGCGCCACCGAACCCAGCCCGATGATCGCGCTGATGACCAGATCCTGATCTCCTCGTTCCGGGACGCCGTGCATCGCCAGCACAAAGAGCTGTCGCGCGAGCCCCAGCTCGGCCCTGGTCCGCGCCTCGGCGCTCACTTCCTCAGCCAGCAGAAAGTACCCCAGCGGTTCCTCTGGCGTGAGCGCCTTCAGCCGCGCACGCAAATCGCGCACGCCCAACTCATTCATCCACGCGTCCGACCCCTCCGCCACCGGCGCGCGCGAACTGGCCACCGCCGCACGCTCCGCCGATGGCGCAATCGACCCGCGCACCGCGCTGGGCATCAACACCAAACACGCCGCGACAATCGCCACCAGCGCCGCCCACAACCCGTCGCGCGCGCGCGCACTCCAACTCTTCTGTGCGGGCGTCAACATGCTGGACAACGACTTCATCATCATGCAACTCCCACGTCTCCAACCGCCGACTCATGGCGCGAGCGGCACGCCCGGCGTTCCCGCCGCGCCGGCCCCTTCCTGGATACCCGTCGCCGCCCCCGTCGCCGCGCCCGCCGGAGCTTCCGGCACGCTCCCCTTCCATGGTTGCGTCATGATGCCCATGCGCTCGGCCCACACTCGCGAAATCCCCTGCTCCACCACGCGAAGCTGCGCCAGGATGGATGTCGCCTTGCGTCGCGCGATCCCCGCCTGCGTCAGATTCTCAAGCAACGTCGAAACGCTCTCGGGCCGTTCCGATGCCGCGATGTACGAAAGCAACTCCAGCAGCGTCACCTGCTCGCCGGCAAACACCTGTATCGGCCCGAGGGCGACCACGCGCCGCGCCTGCCGCCGTCGCTCGATCTGGTCCAGCGACAACCCCAGCGCCTGATTTGGCACAAGCCCCGAAGCCTGCGTTCGCAAGGTCGCGCCGAACTGCTCAACTGCGCGCAGCAGCTCGGCAGACGCTTTCTCAACCTCCGGCGTCTGCACAGGCGTGATCGACACCATCCCGCCGTACGCCTCTGCCATCTGCACCATCGCGCTATCCACGCGCCCCGCCCACGTCTGGCTCGCCATCTGCTCGATCAGCCGCTCGACTAGCGCCTTGCGCATCGCAAACGCCCAGCGATCGCTATACACCGGCGGCACCGTGCGAAACGTCATCTGCTCCACCAGCCGCCCGATCGCCTCGCGCCGCGGCGCTTTAGAAATCAGCTTCAACAACGCGTGCGTCATCTGTGCCGAAAGTGCAAAGTTTGGAATCGCCTTCATCGCCGCGGCGCTCAGCTCCGGCGGTGAGCCTGCAAACGCGATCTCAACCAGCACGTCCGCGTCCAGTTGAGCGATCTGCGGCGCACGATCCTGCAGCTCGCGCACCCGCTGCAGCCGCACCGCCACCGACCGATCGCCACACAGATATCGCGCCGCCCACGAGTCGTCGCCCAATGACCCAACGCCCACCAGCCCCGGCGCCTGAGACGCCGGGTTGAACGGCACCTCCGCCGGCGGCTGAAGCCTCGACGCAATCTCGATCCCCTCGTCGATCCGCCCCGACGCCCGCAACACCGCCGACTGGTTGAACTGCGCAGCCATAATCGCGTACGTCAGGTCGTCGCCCCGATCCGGCCCTGGCTCATCCAGCACCATCCTCACCGCCTGCGTCCAACTCTCCGTCCCCGCCCCGGAGCGCCCGACGCCCGCGAGCGACCACGTCGAGACGTACGCATCGCGGATCGCCGCGCGCTGCTCGCCCGTTGCGCCCAGTGGCAGGACAAACGAGTCATCCAGCCCATCCACCCGCGCTAACTTCACGATCGCCGCCGTCACCAGGTGCAGCCGGGGCGTGCTCACCCGCGCATCGCCCAGCCACAGCGCCAGCCTCCCACGCGACTGGTCCAGCCCGTCCCATCGAAGCGCGCGGCTCACGCCCAGAATCGCCCGATGCGCCGCCGGGCTCTTGGCGGGGTCCGGCCCGTCAAGCAACAGCCGCGCAAGCGCGTCCACCATGATCGCATCAGATTCCGATGGCGGCCCGCCCGTCACCGGACTCGCATCCGGCGTCGGCACCTCCGCTGGCGACACGTTGCGCACCACCTCCACCCATCGCGATAGCACCGCCTCGACCGCTCGCCCGTCGTTGGTATCTGAACGCTGCGCAATTCGCAACGGGATCAATCGCAGCGCCTCAGACATTCCGCTGGCAAATCCCGGCGCGCTCGACGGCCGCGCACCGCCCAACACACTCGCAAGCCCAAGCCGCACGCCCTCAAGCGCAACCCCCGGCAACTCCCGCTCACGCGACAACCGCCAGAACGCCCCCGCAGAAAACGCGGCCGGCTGAATCGAACTCGGCGTGATCCCCTGCGCAGACTTCTCATCCAGGCTCACCGGAGATTCGAGCATCCGCAGCACCTCGCGCAGCGTCGCCTCGTCCTCCGCGGCTCGATACACCAGCTCGACCACCGCCTCGCCCACCGCGACGCGATCCCCCGCAGACATCGAGTCCCAGGATGACCCCGCCGCCACCAGCGCGCTCTGCGCCGATTCAATCGCCTCGTCCTTCGCATCCTTGATTCGACCCGCCGCGGCCGTCAACCGGCGCGAGATGTCCCCCGCCGATACCGCGCTCCCGGTCTGCATCGGCTCAGACACCAGCGGCGCCGGCGCCGCCACCGGAACATCGCTTGCCGATCCCTCGCCCGTCACGCCGCCCGCCGCCGCGCCCGCCCCGGCGCCCGCAGTCACACCAGCGGTCGCCCCGCCAGCGCCCGAGCCCGCGCCGCCACCAAATGGCGTCGTCAACACAAACACGCCGCCGACAATCAACGCCAACACCGCACCGCCGATGACCAGCCCGCCCATCAGCAGCCGCGCCGTCGGATCCGCATCCACCGGCCGACGCGCGACCAGCTCGCCGCCCGCACGCGGCGATCGTTCGTCAGCGTCATCGCCCCGCTCCGACGAAGCACGCTCACCCGCATGCAAGCCACCGTGCTGAGATTCGAGCGCCGCGCGCGAGCGGCGCGGATGTGTCTGCGGAGCCACCGCCGCGTTCCCGTTGCCCCCGCTCGCCGCCGCCGGCCCGTCACCCGCCATCGCCAGCGCAATCACCGCCGATATCTCCGTCGCCGGCCTCCCCGCCGCGGCCAGCCGCATCGTGATCTCGCTCATCGCCCGGGGAGTCGGCCCGCCATGCTCCGCAAGCACACGCCGCGCACTAGCCACCAGCGGATCAATGGGCACGCGCACAGCCGGCGCGACGCTCGCGCTTGGCGCAACGCTCGCCCCGCTGGAAGCCAGCCGCGCCGCACTCGCCGGCGCAGGCGCAATCACCCGTGTTACACTCGACGCAGCCGCCGTCCCGCCATCAATCGGCGGCAGCCGCGGCGGCACAACCGTGTCCCCCAGCAACATTCTCGACGAGGCGTTCTGTATCAATCGCCGCATGTGCTCGCCCTGGGGCGAGCCAGCCATCGGGTGCGCCGCCAGCTCCGCCAGCTTCCCGCGCATCGCGCCCAGCACAACGTCCGACGCCACCGCGCCGCCCGGGCGAAGGCCCAGCAGCACGCCCGGCGCATCGGCCGACCACGCGAAGGCGACCTCCGGCCCCTCGAATATCGCGATGACCTGGCGATCAAAGTCGCCCCGCTCGTTCACCGCTGCGCTCCGTTCTGGGTCCCGGCCCCACGCGCACTCTCCGCCGAGACTCGCTCGATATCTCTCCGCATCGCTTCATACAGCTCGCGCAACTTCGAGCCCCAGGGCGAAGGCCCAAACTCCGGGTACAAAACCGCATGCTGGATCATCACGCGCGCCGCCTCCGTTCGATCGTCCTTCATCGTCAGCCTGATCGTGTGATACTTCGCCTCAAAGAAAGCCAGCGTGCCCGCCTCGTACGCACCCGCGAGCGTGCGCCACGCGTCCAGCGCCGCCGAGACTTCTCCCACCGCCTCAGATGCCTCCGCGACCCGCCGCAACGACTCCGCCGACGCCGGCGCATTGGCCAGCACCAGCTTGTCCAAGTCCAGCGACCGCCGGACCATCGCCTCTTCGCTCGAGCCCCGATAGATCTCCATCGCCGCCGACGCGACCGACGACCAGAGCGAGATCGTCGCGCCCTCGGGCTGCGCCTGCGCCAGACCAATCTGTTCGATGACGCGTTCACCAAACCGCACAACGTCGCGCGCCGCAAGCACTCGATTCGCGTCAGGCTGAGCGTCCGGCGCAGTCTTCGCCATCGCCCGCAACTTTTCCACCGCCCGAACATACATCGCCCGCTGCGCTGCGCTGGCAAATCGGCTGGCACGCCCGGACCCGCCCTGCTCCGTTGGCGTGTCCTGCCAGCGCTGCAAGCGGTCGGCCAGTGATTCTGCCTGCGCCATGTCACCACCGGCCAGCGCGATCTGCATGCGCCGAAACGCCAGCTCGTCCTCGTAGCCAGTGGCAACCTCGCCCTGAAACTGAAGCACGCCGCGCAGAGCGTTCAGCACGCCCTCCGCCCGCGCCGCGCCCGGGGGCGTCACGCTCAGCAGCGCGTCGAGCAACTGCCGCGCCGTCACGCTGAGTCGTTGCGTCGCGTCCTTCGCCGCCGCCTTGTCGGGGCCCACCGCGATCTTCAGGTCCATCGCCAGCACTTCTTCACCGACACCGACAAACCGCGACGCCGCGAACGATCTCGAGCCCGCGCCCGACGCGCGATACACGCGATAAAGCAGGCGTGAAATCTGCCGGCGCGCCGCGCTATACACCGGGTCATCCGGCGGCACGCCCATCAGCACCGCGATCGCCTCTTCATCCTTGATCCCGCCCGCATCGGCGCGTCGCAGCAGCAGCCCCGCCGCGCGCCCGCTGCGCGGATACGTGCGCAGGAAAATCGCCGTCAGCTCGTCGGCCCGCGTGCCCCAGAGCGCCGCATCGCCGCTGAGCACGCGCGAGCCAACGTCCAGCGCCACAATCGCCAGCCAAGTGGACTCCTCTGCGCACGCCAGGTCACGCGCCGTCTCACACAGCTTCCCCGCCGCGATGAATCGGTCCGCCGCCTGACCGAAATCCCCGGCGTGAAACAGCGCCCGCCCCGCGAGCGTCACCGCTTTGGAGCTCGCGTTCAGAAACTTCGTCGAGTCCGGCTCTCGCACGCTGAGGTCGAGCATCCCCGCCGCCTGCCGATAGGCATTGGCAACGCTCGGATCGTCGGTCGGCTGCTCCGGGTCCCTGCCGGTCTTCTTGTGCGCCGCCAGAGCGTCCTCATACAGCCGCACCCCGCGCACGTAGCTCACGATAAATCCAGAGTCGCCCAGCGGCGCCGTGCCGAATCGCTGCGCCAGGTCAATCACCTGCGCGATCTCCTGCCTTGCCACCAGATCGCCCATGCCGATCTTGGCCAGGCGTGCCACGCGCTCATCACCCGCGGGCGTCGTTCCGCCGCCGGTCCGCAGCGCCACCACCGTCAGCAAGCGCGCCGCGAGCGTCGGCAACGCCGTGCTCTCGCTTCCTTCGCTCTTGCGAGCCCGCTCCACGGCGCTCAACAACTCATCCCACCGGCGCGCGCCCGCCAAAATAGTGATCCGTCGCGTCAACAGCGACTCGCGCACGCCCGCCGACAGCTCCGGCTCCGCATCGATCGCGTCCATCCATCGCACCGCGTCGGCATGACTCCCAAGCAAGCTATGGCACAACGCAACCCCGAGCCCCGCTCGCGCCATCTCCTCGCGCCGAAACGACCGATCCTTCACCGCCGCTTCGAGCGAAGGCCCTTCGGCTCGCGCGTTCGTCCGCCCAAGAATCCACCCAAACGACCGCAGCGCGTCGCTCGCCGGCGTCGCTTGACCCGACAGCATCGACTCGTAGTACCCCGCCCACCCCGCGTAGTACAGCGCTACCGCCCGCAGGCGACGCGTGTCCGTCACCTCGTCGCGCACCGCCGACGCCTCGCGCCCAAAATTGTCCGACTTCTCAACGATGTCCGTCCGGCGTTGCAGCTCGACCGCCAGCCGCTCGAGCTCTTGCCGATGCGTCCGCATCGAGCGCTCAACCTCCGCTTTCTCCTCCTCATTGATCAGCGCCAGCCGCCACCGCTCCGCACTTTCCTCGCTCTGGGCGTACTGCGCACGCACCAGATTGATCCGAAGCTCAAACGTCAGCGAGTCCGGCGCCTGCTTCACCAGGTCATGCGAGCGCTCAAGCCAATACGCCCGCTCCTCCGCCGTCTTTGCCCGTGCCAACAGCTGAACGTACAGCTTCCCCAGCCGCATGATCAGCGGCCCGCGATCATCCCGCCCAGTCGTGCTGAGTTTCTGCGCAAGCTGTTCTGCCAGCAGCGACTCAAGCCCCTGCCCTTGCAGGTACTGCTCAAGCTGGTCCGAAGCCTCCGCCGCCGCAGGCTTCTCCGCGATCTTCGGCGCCGCCCCCAAAGTGCTCGCGCTCCACCACGCCCCGCAACCGCAGGTGATCGCCGCCCCTAACACGATGGCGCGCACCGTGCGCGTTCTACTTCCCCGCGACATAGCTCACCTTTGAGAACCCGACATCGCGCGCCACCTGCAGCGCCGTCGCCGCGGCTCCGACCGTCACATCATCCGCCGCCCGAATCACGATCCCCGCGTCCTTCGGCAGGCTGAGCAGCACATCGTGAAGCGATGCCCGGTCGCCCATCACGCGTGAGCCGATCACAAACCGCGCGCCCGCTTCCTCCCCGCCAGTACCGCGCTCCACGCGAAGAATCTGCGCCGTCAGCGCCGAGCCCTGCCCGCCGCCCCTGCGATCCGCCGTGATCGCAGTCGAAAGCTGGCTCTCCGGCGAAGCGATCGTGCCGGCAATCAGGAAGTACAGCAGCAAAAACAAAACTACATCGACCAGCGCGATCAGTGGCAGCCGCATCACATACTCGCCCTCGCTCGCTCGCTTGAAGTTCACGGCGCACCCCCGCCCGTGTCGCTCGGCCCCTCGCCGCTGGTTGATAGCTTCCAGGTGCGGATCCC
>Ga0105049_10003997_pt1 | contig 17361 bp, 14 predicted proteins | sample MAT06_FD_78087 | JGI IMG/M metagenome (GOLD analysis project Ga0105049, IMG submission 78087) | Freshwater microbial communities from Lake Fryxell liftoff mats and glacier meltwater in Antarctica - MAT-06 | ecosystem: Environmental > Aquatic > Freshwater > Ice > Liftoff microbial mat | place...
GACTTTGCCGCGCTTCAGAAGGTCGGGTTTGAGTTTGCCGCCGGTAGTTGTGTGGCCTTGTTAGGCCGTAACGGCGCGGGCAAAACTACCTTGCTGCGCATCCTGGCCGGCTTGTCGCAAGCCTCTGAAGGCGAGGTCCGAATTTTGGACGGCAACCCGCGCCAGGCTTCGGTCCGCTCCCGCATCGGCATCATCGGCCACGGCATCGGCATTTACGATGACCTATCGGCCGAAGAGAACTTACTCACTTTCGCCCGCCTCTACGCGGTGCCAAATCCGGCCAAAGCCGTCGACCATTGGCTCGAACGGACTGACCTCGCCCGGGTCCGTCGTGGCAAAGCCCGCGAGTTCTCCCGCGGCATGCGTCAACGCCTCGCCATCGCCCGCGCTTTTATCCATAGCCCCAATTTCCTGATCCTCGACGAGCCCTTCACCTCGCTCGACGACCGCGCCATTGCCCTGCTGCAAGGCCTACTCAAGGACGCCCTGCACCAAGGCGCCACGGTCGTCCTTTCTACCCACCAACTCAAGGAAGCCCTCGAACTCGCCACCCATGTGCTGCTGCTCAATCGCGGAAAGCTCGCCTTCTCGGGCGTCCGGACCGCAGAGATGCTCGCTAATCCCGGTTGGGTCTACCAGCACTACGGCGAGGCCGCATGACTTACTTCAACCAAGTCTTCGCCATCGCCGGTAAAGACCTCCGCAGTGAACTTCGCACCAAGGAAGCGCTCAACGCCTCGCTCTCTTTCGCCGTCGTCATCCTGCTGCTCTTCAGCTTCGTCGTCGACCCTGACTCTGAAATGCTCGAGCAGATGTCCGGCGGCCTGCTCTGGATGGTCTTTGCTTTCTCCGGAGTGCTAATCCTGAACCGCGGTTTTGCCCGCGAATTGCCGAACGACTGCCTGGATGCTCTGATCGCTTCGCCCATTCCGGGGTCGGCCCTTTTCTTCGGCAAAGCCATCGCCAACTTCGCCCTGATCGCCATCATTGAGGCAATCTGCTTCCCAGTCTTCGGCATCCTCTATAACCTCACGTGGACCGCGCAACTGCCCGTCCTCGTGGCCGTCAGCGCCCTCGCTACTTGGGCCATGGCTACCTTGGGCACCATGTTCGGCGCGCTCACCGTCAACATGCAGCTACGCGAACTGATGCTGCCGATGCTGATTTATCCGATGCTGATTCCGGCCCTAATGTCCGCCATGCAACTCACGACGCTGCTTGTCGCGGGCCAAGCCATTGACTCCGAACACGTCATCTGGCTTCGCGTGTTAATTGCCTTTGATATCATCTTCACTTCACTAGCCGCGGTGCTGGTAGAAACGGTCTTGGTGGGATAACTTATGCGTGACAAACTCATTTACGGAGCCGGCATCTTTGCCGCACTCTACTTCGTGCGTAACCTCTACGTCATCCTGCTACAACTGCCAGACGAAGCGATGCAAGGTGCTGTTTACCGCATTTTCTTCTTCCACCTGCCGCCTTACTTCACGGCGGTAGCTTGCTTTCTGGGCGCGGCCATCGCGAGTGGCTTGTATCTCAAAACCAAGAACTGGAAGTACGACGTCTTCGCGGTCTCGGCCACCGAAGTGGGTTTGGCGCTGGCGGCGATTAACCTCGTCACCGGCATGATCTGGGGCCGGCAGCAATGGGGCATCTGGTGGACGTGGGACGCGCGGCTAACTTCGGCGCTGATCACTTGGCTCATCTACTTGGGCTACCTGATGCTGCGCGAAGGCATCAAGGATCCATCGGAGCGCGCGAAGAACTCGGCCGTGCTTTCGATCTTTGCCTTCTTCGCCGTTTACTTCACTTACAAGGCCAACGAATGGTACCGCACGCAGCATCCGGGCCCGGTGCTCACCATCCGCACCGGCAAGAACACGATTGACCCGGCCATGCAAGCCATGCTCTTCCATAATTTGGGCGCCTTTCTGCTGCTGGCCGTGGTGTTGGTCGCCGTTCGCATGAATCTAGAAAATAGCCAACGTGCGGTCGAGTCGCTTCGCCGTCGCGCGCATGCCATCGCATAGGATACACTCACATGGATCAACGTAATTTCGAATACATGTTCTATGGCCTAGCCGCGGCGTGGACCATACTTTGCCTGTACGCCCTATTGCTCACCTCCCGTGGGCGTAAGATACAATCCGAGATTGATCATTTGAAACGGATGCTCGATAGCAGCCCCAAGAAGTAAGGAGAAATCGCCCATGAATCGCCGATCCTTGATGAAACTGTTGGCCACGGTGCCAGCCATTCCCGCCGCCGTGGAAGCGCAGGTGGCCAAGGCCACACGTGCCACGCCCTCGCCCAAGATCCGAGACATCCAGGTGATCGCCACCGCGCCCCAGGGCCTGCGGCTGGTGGCCGTGAAAGTGATCACCGACCAGGACGGCCTTTACGGCTGGGGCTGCGGCACTTACACGCAGCGCGCCGACTTAGTTGTCATGGCGGTCGAGAAGTACCTGAAGCCCTTGTTAGTCGGCAAGCCGGCTGACCGTATCGACGACACATGGCAGATGTGCTACAACTCCTCCTACTGGCGCAACTCGGGCGTCCTGAATAACGCCATCTCCGGTGTCGACCAAGCCCTCTGGGATATCAAAGGCCGCCAAGCCGGCATGCCGGTTTACCAATTACTGGGCGGAAAGTGTCGCGAAGCCGCCGACTGCTACGGCCACGCGGGCGGCACGGAATTCTCCGAGATCATTGACAGCGCGAAGAAATACATGGACCAGGGTTTCCGCCATGTCCGCATTCAATTCGGCATTCCGGGACAAGCTGCCTACGGTTCGCGCGGCGCTGCGGCAAACCAAGCCTTACCCAAGGGTACGCTGCATAAAGCCCCGGTCTTCAACCCCGCCGACTACTGCCGTCGCGCGCCCAAGGTCTTCGAAGCTGCGCGCAAGCAGTTAGGCGACGAAGTGGAGTTACTGCACGATAGCCACGAGCGCATTACTCCCACGCAAGCCATCCAACTGGCCAAGGACCTCGAACAATTCCGCCTCTTTTTCCTCGAAGATCCGCTTTCGCCCGAAGACAACGCTTACTACAAGCACATCCGCGCCGCCTGCTCCACGCCGATTGCCATGGGCGAACTCTTTAACTCGCCGCAGGAATGGCTGCCGCTGGTGCACGACCGCCTGATCGACTACATCCGGGTCCACGTAAGCCAAATGGGCGGCCTTACGCCGTGCCGTAAGATGGCGGCGATGTGCGAATCGTACAATGTCCGCACGGCGTGGCATGGTCCGGGGGACGTGAGCCCGATGGGCCACGCCGCCAACATCGCCCTGGATCTGGCCTGTTACAACTTCGGAGTCCAGGAATGGAGCGGCTTCGGCGAAGCGACGCAGGAGGTTTTCTCCGGCGTTCCCACCCTAAAGGATGGCTATGCCTACGCCAACGAGAACCCTGGCTGGGGCATCGAAGTGAACGAGACGGCGGCCAAGAAATACCCGTTCGGCTACGGCGAACAGGGCGAGCGGAAGGCGCTGAACGGCGGTTGGGGCGAGGTCCGCAAAAAGGACGGGACGCTGATCAAGCAGTAACGTCTAGCCGCGTGGCCATCGCGGTGAATTAGGTTTCGAGGGGCCGGATGCGGCCTCCCAGAGTAAGTAGAATCAGCGTGCCCAGGGCGGGCATGATGCCGGCGGCGATGAGGATGGGTTGGTAGCCGAAATGGTCCACCACCCAGCCGGTGCTGAGGGTGAAGAGGATGGCTCCGATGCCGGCGCCGAGTCCACCGAGACCGGCGACCGAGGCGACGTTGTGGGTGCGGAAGTAATCGCTGGGCAGGGTTTGCACGTTGTTGATCCAGGCTTGAAAGCCAAAGGTGACGACGGAGATGGCGACGAGGATTTGCACGGGGTCGCGCAAGGCGGGAATGACGATGCCGGTCGACATCAGCCCGGCGCCCACCAGAATGACCGCCTTGCGGGCGTAGTTCGTGCTCCAGCCGCGCGCGATCAGAAAGCCGGAAGCGGCGCCGCCGAGTAAGCTGCCGGCGTCGGCGGCTAAATAGGGAATGGAGGCAAACCAGGCGAGTTGCTTCATTTCGAGGCCGTGCACCTTGCTGAAGTAGAGCGGCAGCCAAGTAAGGTACAGCCACCAGACGGGGTCAGTTAGTAGACGGGACAAGATGAGGGCCCAGGTGGGGCGGAATCGCAGGAGTTCGCGAGTGGGTAGGGGCGATTGGTGGGGCGTTTGCCGGTCGACGAGTAAGGCGCGCTCCGGGGCGCCCATCCAGCGATGCTCAAGCGGCGGCTGATAGATCCACAGCCAGAGGGCGAGCCAAACGAAGCCAAGCGATCCAGTGACGAGGAAGGTGGTCTGCCAGCCGAAAGTAAGTTGGAGATAGATAATCACCGGTGGGGCAATAACACTGCCGAGGGCGGAGCCGCTGTTAAAGATTGCCATGGCGAAGGCGCGTTCGGTGGCGGGGAACCATTCGGCCACTACCTTCGCCGCACCGGGCCAATTACCGGCTTCGCCGAGCCCGAGTAAGAAGCGGAAGATACTCAGGCTGGCAGCCGACCGGGCCATGGCATGCGCCATCGCGGCCAAACTCCACACGATGATCGAGAGGGTGAAGCCGCGCTTGAGCCCGATGCGGTCGTAGAGGCGGCCAGAGAGGGCTTGGCTGGCGGCGTAAGCGATTAGAAAGGCGGTGGCGATTTGGGCGAATTGCTGGTTGTTAAGCTTCAGGTCGCGCACGATGATCGGGGCGAGCACCGAGACGGTGAGGCGATCGAGGAAGTTGATCAGGGTCGCCAGGAAGATGAGCCCGATGATATACCAGCGCAGGCCCGGGACTTGGATGGTGGGGGCCTGATTCACGACCGTTAGTATACTGCACGGAACTGTCAGCCTTCGTTCGTTGAACTGACATCCTCAAAAGATGCGCAATCTAGTGGTCTTTTTTGGTTTAGCGTCAGCGGTACGGGCGGGCCGGCGGGGCGACGGTAAATGCGAGTTTGCGCGGTGGAACCAACCAGTTTCATGGCGCGGCGTAGGAATTTTTTCGCAATACGCAATTGAACGCCATCGGCTTCTTCAAACCATCGGCGGCGACGGGCCGGCCGATTCAGAATCAGAATCAATTTGGGTTTACCTTCGGTGGGCCGGTGATTCGCAATCGCACTTTCTTCTTCTTTGATTATCGCTTGGAATTTTCTACCAAAGACGGTACTGCGGGCGGGCTACGGCGTCGGCTTCAACAGCTTTAATCGCACGGGCACGAGTTACTTGGCTTACAATGCGCCCAGGTTCGTGCTCGCCAGTGCCGCGCAAACGCCGGGGCAGCCGGGTTACTTGAATACGCAGCAGGGCTTTCCCGCGGACTTCACTTCGCCCGAAAAGTTCGACCCGCGCCGGAGCACGGTGCAGTACGTGGATCCGAAGGCGCCCTGGGGCACGGTGAAGAGTTGGTTCGTTTCCATCCAGCGCGAGTTGCCGAAGGGTATTTTGGTGGATGTGGCTTACGTCGGCAACAACGCCACCAATCTGGCCACCATCAATGACCTGAACCAAGCCCGGCCCAATGCGCTGAATGAGAATGCGAACATTGAGGACCGTCGGCCAAATTTAGCCTATAGTTCGATTTCGGGAACGGTGGCGAACGGCTTCTCGAATTACCATGGCTGGTGGAAAAGCGAAGTGAGGCGGGGCTCTATTTTCTGAATAGCTTCACTTGAGCCAAGGCCATCGATAACTCGAGCCAGGCGTTCGACTCGAGCAATGGCAACGGCACCAGCTTCCAGAATATCTATAACATTGGTGCGGATAAGGGCCTCTCGAATTATGACCGGCGAGTGAACAATATTTCCAGCCTGGTTTACGAACTGCCCGTAGGCCGCGGGCGGCGATATCTGGCCCAGACCAACCGGGCCGTCGACTTGGCTTTGGGTGGCTGGCAGATTAGCTCGATCGTGAATTTGCGCACCGGCGAGCCGTTTACGATGACTTACACGGCGGCGGCGCGCAGCCAAGTGGCGCCATTCCTGACCCTGCTGGGCTTCAATGCCTTCCGGCCTAATATTTCAGGCGATCCATTGACGCCGGCCGCGCAGCGCAGCCCAACGTCTTACCTGAGCCGGGCGACGGTCTCGATTCCCACTTACGATCAGCCCTTTGGTAACGCGGGGCGCAATATCTCCCGCGGCTTCGCCTTCCACCAAGTGGACCTGGGTTTGTCGAAGACCTTCACCCTCACGGAGCGTTTCCGCCTGCAGTTCCGGGCGGAAGCCTTTAATGTGTTGAATAAGTCAAACTTCGCGGCGCCGAGTGCGAATATTTCGGCGGTAACGTTTGGGACCATTACCTCAACTTATGATCCGCGAAAGCTACAGTTGGCGCTCAAGCTGCAGTTTTAGCTAATGCTCTGAGCGCGTAAAATAGTACTTTCTCAGGCGACGGGCTAGGAGGCGGGTGATGTAGAACGATAGAAATTAAGCCGTGACGGCACTAGCCCACCGCGTGAGCGGTGGGTCACAGAGGCTCGCTCAATCGGCAGTCAGCAGAAATTCAGGCGGTTAGTCACTTTAGCTCATGACATAGGCGCGGACGGGAAAGGTAGCACCGCCGCACCAGGCGATGGGGACGGCGTGCAGGTACCCGTCTGTAACCTCGGCGAGGTTGGTCATATGTTCGCAAACCGGCACGCCGGCGCCCAGGAGGATGGTGTGGGCGGGGCGGCGGAGGTCGGCGAGGGCGTCGATGTTCACCGAGTCGATGCCGACGAAAACGGCTCCCGCGTCCAACAAAGCTTCGCAGGCGTCGGCGGTCAGGTGGGGGTTGGGCTCGAAGTATTGGTCGGTGCGCCAATGCTGGCTCCAGCCGGTTTCGAATAAGACAGCCTTGTCGGCCAAGTGTCTGCCCCGGAGTGCTTCGCGAGTGATGGCGGCGTCGGTGGTCCGAATTACCTCTACCGGCAGGTGTGCCAATCGCTGAAGCGGCAGGCTGGCTAAGTCGATGCCGTTACGGTAGCGATGGATCGGCGCGTCGACATAGGTGCCGGTGTTGCCGCACAGATGCAGGCTGGCGATGTAAAATTCGGTGCCGGCGGCGTAGCGTTCGCGCGAGGTGTCATAGTCGATCAAGACTTCGGCGCGGGGTTCGGGCAGGCCGGGATGAGTTTTCATTCCAGCTTCGATTTTGTGGCTGACTTCCAGGAAGCGCATCTAGCTATGATGAGGCATGCGCCGACGGTGGATCATACTTGGTAGTCTTGCCGCCCTGATCATCGGGGCGATCTTCGCGTTGCCGTACCTGGTGAATGCCGATAGCTTCCGGCCCTTGCTCAAGAGCGAACTTGAGAAGAGTTTGCGGCGGCCGGTGGAATTGGGGAAGCTTTCGCTTACCGTCTTTCCGTTGGCGATCGCGGCCAGCGACGTGCTGATTGGTGAGGACCCCGCGTTTGGCAATCAGCGCCCCTTCGCCCGCGCCCAGACCTTGGCCGTGAAGCTCGACCTGTTCAGTTTGCTGAAGCAGCAGGTAAACATCGAAAGCTTGCGCATCACGAATCCGCTGGTGGAACTGGTGCGGAATGCCGAGGGGCGGTGGAATGTCGATTCGTTGAGTTCGAAGGAGGAGTCGTCGTCGCCGTTGAAGCTGGCGGAATTGCGGATTGACGGGGGCCGTGTGGCGTTGACAACTCCGGGGCATCCGCGGGCCGAGTATCAGAATATCGATGTAGTGCTGAGGGGCTATGGCCTGGGTGGCAAGTCGCCGTTGACCGTCACCGCGCACATGCCCGGCAACGGAAACGGGGAAGTGGATTTTGCGGGGACGATCGCGGGCAATGACCTGGCTGGCGAGGTTACCATCAAGAACTGCGCGCTGGCGGCGCTCGAGACCGCGCTCGGCCGGCCTCTGTTTGGGAAGACAAACGTGGACGGCGCATTGAGTGGGCGGGCAAAGATTACAAGCGCGGCAAAGGCTTGGTCAGCCGTGGGGAATTTGGATTTGCGTTCGAATGCGCTCGGCAATGTGGCCGCGACGTTTCGCGCGGATGCGGCGAATGACCGAGTACGGATTGAGCAACTGCAGGCCAAGGTGGGCCAGTTGGATTTGCGGTTGAACGGGACGATCGACGGCGATCGGCTGGCTTTGAAGCTGGTGGCGGCGGATGCGCCGATTACGGAACTCGCCAAGCTCGCCGCTGGCTTTGGCGTGGCCTTTGCGCCGGGCATGCAAGTGACGGGGCAATTGGGCACTGACCTCACCATTAGCGGTACTACTGCGGCGCCCACTTTTAATGGCTATTTACGGGCAGCGCGGCTCGAGATGCGGGGTGGGGAATTGAAGCAGCCGGTGAGCACGCCGAGCCTGCAAGTGGACTTTACGCCGGACCAACTGCGGGCCGCGCCGTTTGAGGTGACGACTGGAAAGACGAAACTGAGCGGGAGTTTCTCGCTGGCGAAGTATGCCAGCGCCGCGCCGCAACTCGATGCTTCGGTGACCATTCCGCCTTCTGACCTGGGTGACCTGATCGACATCGCTCAGGCTTATGGCGCCAAGGCGGCGCGGGGGGTGAAGGCGACGGGGACGGCGGCGGTGGAGGCGAAGGTCTTTGGATCTTTGGCGAAGGGTGCGGCACTGCAGTATCGGGGCACGGGGTCGCTGACGGCGGCGACGGTGAATACTCCGGCCTTGACGAAGTCGATTACGATCCGAGCTGCAAAGCTGCGCTTTGAAGGCGATGCCGCGGGCGTGGAGGGCTTGGATGCGACGGTGGGCGGCACCACTTTGACGGGCCGCTTCGCCACGCACGGCGACAATATCGACTTTGCCTTGGCGGCGGATAAGCTCGATGTCGACGAGATGCGGAAATTCCTGACGCCGTCGGAGGAGAAGTCCAGCGGGCCGTCGACGCTGGCGGGCCAAGGCACGCTCACCGTGGGCACGATGAAGATGGACCGCTTGGTGCTGACCAATGTCCGCACGAACCTGACCCTGGCGGGTGGACAATTGCGCTTCGATCCATTAGTGGCGAATGTGTACGGCGGTACGCACACGGGCACCATTGTAGTAGATCAGCGCCGCGCGCAGCCGGTGTTTACGCTGGATTCGAAGTTGGACAAGATTGACTCGGGGCAGTTACTGGAGGCCGTAAGTTCTTTGAAGCAGTTAATTGGCGGTCCGCTCTCAGCGCAGTTGAATTTTACCGTTACGCCGAAGCCAAACGAGGATATTATCAAGTCGCTCGAAGGGTCGATTGGGTTGCGTTTTTCGGAGGGTAAGCTTTATTCGATGAACTTACTGGGCGAGTTAGGTAAGTTCGCTCAGTTCTTGAAGATCTCGCCGGATAAGTTCACGAATTTCCTGGCGCTGACGGGCGACTTGAAGTTTTCGGGCGGCGTGGCGAATACGGAGAACTTGAAGCTGGACCTGGATAACGCCCAAGTGAGCCTGACCGGATTGATGAACTTAGTCGATCAATCCTTGAATTTGAAGCTCAAGACTTTGTTGAATCGTAAGTTGGCCGAAGAAGTGGGCGGCACGCGCATTGGCGGTTACTTAACGGCTGCGGTGACCAACGCGGGCGGTGAGATGACGATTCCATCGATCCTTACGGGGACTTTCTCCAAGCCCCGCTTCGCGCCCGACACGGCGTCCATGGCTCGGTTAAAATTACAGTCCGTGGTGCCGGCTTTGTCTAGAGATCCGAATACGGTGATAGATGCGATTAAGGGCAATAAGGAGGGGGTGCGGGGAATTATCGATATCTTCAAGGGGAAGAAGAAGGAGCCGCAAAAACCGTGAGACGGCCTGCGGCGCGGCCCCGACCGCTTGATTTAGTACTTCTGGCGAATCAATTTGGACTAGCCCATCGCGTAAGCGCTGGGTCACATCGGCCTCCTCATGTGCCGGTAAGTGCCGGGGTTTCTTTGGCAAATGTGACCCATCGCTGACGCAATGGGCTAGGCGGAACGCAGTTTCAGAAGTTAGAATTTAAGCGGTAAGAGCGCTAGCCGGGCCACTCCATGGCGCCTGAATAGAGAGAAGCGAGGGTGAGTTCGCTGCGAATGGCGGGGAGCAAAATTCGCGCCTCTTCGCCATGGTAGTGCTGGAGCAGCCAGGAGTCGTTCGGCTGCCGGGTGTAATGTTCCACGTGAAGCGCATCCCAATGAAAGATGAGATAGTCACGGAGCGATGGGATTTCGCGGTAGAGAACGAACTTCAGACCACGATCATAATTGGCGGTTGACGGTGAGAGTACTTCGACGATGACCACCGGGTTGGTGCAGACGTCTTTGCTGCCCGCGTAGGTTTCGATGGTGCCGCACACCACGGAAACGTCCGGATAGAACTGATCACCCAAGGGAGAACGGATTCGCAGGTCGGAATTGATGGCGTTGCAGGTGCCGCCCTCGAGCTGCAGATCGAATTTAGCGAGAATTTTTGAGGCTAAGCGCGCGTGTCGAGCGGAGCCGCCGGACATCGCAAATATTTCGCCACCGACGAATTCACTCTTAAACTCGGCCGCGCGCTCGATCGCGAGGTAGTCTTGCTCCGTGAGTCGGGTGACGGGTAAAGTGCCCATGCTTTAATTGTCCCAACTTTGTGGGCTATTTTATTAGGAGCATGCACCAAGGACTTGTTCAGGCAATCCAAACCGGCGATGTGGCAACCTTGCGCCGGATGCTTTCCGCCGACCCCGGCCTGGTGCATATAAGGCCCGACGACCAACGGACGCTACTGCACATCGCCACTGACTGGCCGGGGCACTTCCCGAACGTCCGGGATACGATCGTCACGCTGGCCGCCCATGGCGCACACTTGAACGCCCGGTTCGTAGGCGGGCCGCATACGGAGACGCCTCTGCACTGGGCGGCGAGTAGCGACGATGTGGTCGCGCTCGACGCGCTGCTGGACCATGGCGCCGACATCGAAGCCACGGGCGCGGTGATCGGCGGCGGTACGCCCTTAGCGGACGCCGTCGCCTTCGCGACTTGGAATGCCGCGCGCCGGCTGATTGAGCGTGGGGCCCAGGCGACGATCTGGCAAGCGGCGGCACTCGGCTTGATGGATCGGGTGGAGGGTGCGTGCGACCTCTTGCCACCACGCGATATCCTCACCAACGCCTTCTGGGGAGCCTGCCACGGCGGACAATTACTCGCCGCGCAGTATCTGCTGAGCCGGGGCGCGGACTTAAACTGGGTAGGGCATGACCATCTCACGCCGTTCGAAGCGGCCTCGCGAAACGGGAACCCGGAGTTAGTCGCTTGGTTGCGCGGTGAGGGTGCGCTATCGACCATCCCGGGTGCTTGACGCAGTGCCAGCCAAGGGCGGACACTGGGCCTATCATGAACATCGACGAGCGGCTGGAAAAACTAGTGGAACGGCACGAAGCCCTGGCGGGCACCGTGGAGATGCATGATCACGCCTTGACCCGGCTGGAGTCCGCCGCGGAGCGGCAGCAGGAACTATTGCAGCAGCAGCAGGAAATGCTGAAGCACCAGCAGGAAATGCTGAAGCACGAACAGGAAATGCTCTCGGACTTGTTGCGGGCAGTTGACAAGCTCGTCGTCCGCGTTCTCGGCAACCACGAGGACCGGATTCAGCGACTGGAAGGCGCGCCGCAGTAACATTTTCAATTCGTAACCGAATTGTCGGCTCCCGGTAGATCGAACCAAACGCGGGCGCCTTCCGGGCTGGATTCCGCGCCCACGGCCCCGCCGTTGGCGACTACTAGCACCTTCACGATGGCGAGCCCAAGGCCGGTTCCCCTGACGCCACCGGGAGGTTGTCGTCTGCCGCGAAAGAAACGGTCGAAGATAAAGGGTAGGTCGCGGTCGTCCATGCCCTGGCCTTGATCGATCACCGTGAGGCGGACTCGGCCTTCCACCGACTGCGTCGTCACGATGATCCGGCTGTACTCCGGGGTGTGCTCCACCGCGTTCTGCATGAGGTTGCGCGCCGCCTGGCGAATCCGGTGATCCGCGATGACGGCTTGCGCCTCGGGGGCGATCCGCAACTCCAAGGTCAACATCTTGGCGTCGATCCGCGGTTGGCAACTGGTGGCGGCCTGGGAGATCAACAGGCGGAGGTCGATTCGCTCGGGCACCAAATGGTTGATGGCGGAGTTGGTCTCGGCCAGATTAAACAGGTTCTCCACCACTCCCGACAAAAGCAGCGCCTCCTCGTGCAGAGAATCGAACAATTCCCGCGAGGGCGGCATCACGCCATCGCGAAGCGCCTCCAGGTAACCGCGCATGTTGGTGAGAGGCGCACGCAGTTCGTGCGCGACGCTGCCCACCAAGGATTCATGCAGTTCTTCCCGCTCGCGGAGTTGGCGGACCAGCTCATTGAAAGCCCCACTGAGTTCACGAGCCTCTCGTGGGCCGGTGATCGGCAATTCGGCTACGGAGTTACCCTGGGTTACACGGGCCATCACTTCGGCAATCCGATGTATCGGGTGGATCATTCCTCGGGCAAAAAAGAGCTGATGAGAGCGGATAATACCACCCCTCCCAAACCGGCAGCCAAGGCCACGCGGTAGAGCATGAGCGTAAACCGGGTGTGGATCGGGAAGGGCGCGACCCCGTGTTCCTGCATCAGGCTCATCAGGTAGTCAGAGCTGTAGACGTTAATGGCGATGCAGACAATGGCGAGCGCCGTGGCGGTTACGAGGCAATGCGAAATCCCAATTTGCCAGGCCAGCGGCTGGCCGGACTCGGTTCGTATCAATCTCGAAAGTCCTCGTCGGCTTGGCCCTGCCCTGCCGACCATCCGGAATCTAGCTCCGATTCTTCGGCCATGCGATAGCCCGTGCCGCGGATCGTCTGAATCCATGGGCGATCCGAAATGGCACCCAATTTGGTCCGTAGTTTTCCGATATGCCCGTCCACCACTCGCTCCACCACTTCTTCGCCGGAAGGATAGAGTGCGGATTCCTGGCCATGTCGATCACGATTCCTAACCGATGTCGATCATCATTCCGAAGTGATGGCGATCACGATTCCTCGCTGATGGCGATCACTTTTTGATCGCAGGATAGGAATAGTGATCGCCATGAGTTCGGGCTAGCGGCGCAAGCAGCGGTGGCGAAAAGGGGCTCTTCTGAAAAGGAGGAGAAACCCTGAGTTGCCACAGGGAATCCGGAGCATGGGAATCCGGACCAGGGGAATCCGGACCATGCACGGGGTGGTCCAGGCTTGCGGTAAATCCCATATTCGTCAATAATTTACCGACTATGATGTGCGGAATTCGACCCTCCATCGAGTGTTTTTTTCGCCCTCGAGCCAGCACCCCAGCGTCGCATGAGCACGGACGCTACAGGCAAAGTCATCCTCTTGCCCGCCGACCGGCTGGCAGCTAAGGCTCCTTCGTGTAGTCCCGCACGTAAGCCTTGTCCACATAGTGCCGGGCCTCTTTGGCTCCGTCGCTCTCCGGTGCCACGCGGATGGCCGCCAAATACGCCGGACGGGCCAGGGCGTGCTGCTTCTTCATGTCATAAGCCTGACCCAGCCTTAACCACGCCATTACGCTCGTATGCAAGTCCAAGTCCTGCGCCTTCGCTGTGGCGATTCTCAGGTTCTCGATGGCTAAGTCGAGGTCATCGTACCAGAAGCGCAGGTTGCCCTTCACATAGGCGAGCTTCTCCCAGGAGACCTTGTCGTAACCGGGCGAGCTTGATCGCTTAAGCCGCTCAATCTCGTCCAGAACGGCCACCGCTTTCTCCTTGTCCCCCAAGTCGGCGTACATTTGCGATTGCTCAAGCCGGTAGAGATGATTGCGCGGGTAGCGGGCCGTGATTTCGGCTAGCATGGCCAGAGCATCCTGGGGCCGCCGTTCGCGCCGGTAGATGACACCCAGCAGAATTTTGGCATCCATCTTATTGTTCGTGCCCTGGTTGGCTACCTGCAGCAGGGTGCGGATGCCGCCCTCCTTGTCGCCCCGAATGCCACTGAGGAAGCCCAGGAAGCGGATGTAGCCTGGCAGACTGCCGACGATATAGTCATGCGCGCCCTGCATCATGCGCGCGTCGATGTTGCGCGGTTCCAACTCCACCACCTGATTGCAAAGCTTCCGGGCTTTCGTAGCGTCGCGCAGCGCATCCATATAGGTCTTGCGAAGAAGGAAGCCGCAGTTTCCGCGCAGACCGTAGGCGACGCCCATGGCATACAGCGCCCGGGGTTCGGCCGCGTTCTTGTCGAGCCGAGCTTGGGCAAACTTCATCGCTTTGGCGATGGCGTCGTCGAAGCGGGCGAGGTCCTCGGCCTTGGGCTCCACCTTCGCACGGCGCAAAAACGGATTTGCCCCGGTGACGAGTTCGCTTTCGAGCGCCCCCGCGCGGTAGAGCTCGCGATAGAGAAAAGCCTGCGCCAGGTGGTTATAGGGCTCCGGGTCAGTAGGGTGGGCGGCGGCCTCTTTTTCGAACTCGGCTACGGCCGCGTCATACTCCAGGCTGTAGAAATGCTCGAAGCCTTTGGCCGCGAACGTATCCTGCGCGGCAAGCCCGCCTACGCAACCGAGAAAACACAGCCATATCCGAAGCACCACCTCTTTATTGTAGGCATTCCCGCCGCCCTGCCTTCCCGATATAGAATGGTGCCCTGGACCACGATGTTCACCGCAAAACCCATCCCCGAAAGGATGTCCCTTTGACCCCTACGGACATTCATCATCCCGATTACTTCCACAAAGTAGTGGACTGCCAGTGGGGCTGCCCCGCTCACACCAACGTGCCCGAGTATATCCGGCTCATTGCGCAAGGCCGCTACACGGACTCTTACCTGCTCAACCGCGAGTCGAACGTCTTTCCCGGCGTCCTCGGCCGCACCTGCGATCGGCCCTGCGAGCCGGCTTGCCGCCGCAGCCGCTTGCCTGAGCCGGGCGAGACCGTGGAACAGGCCAAGCCCGTCGCCATCTGCCGTTTGAAGCGCGTGGCCGCCGATCTGCGCGACGACATCTCTGACCGTTTGCCCAAAGCGCCCGCCGTCAAAAACGGCAAGCGCATCGCCTGCATCGGCGCCGGGCCTTCGTCGCTCACCGTCGCCAATGACCTGATGCCGCTGGGTTATTCGGTCACCATGTTTGAGAAGCAAAACAAGCCCGGCGGCTTGATGCGCACGAATATCCCTTCCTTTCGCCTGCCCGAAAAAGTGCTCGATGACGAAGTCGGCTATGTCCTCGACATGGGCGTCGACATTCGCTATAGCTCGCCCGTAGCGAGTCTGAAGAGCTTGCTCGACGAAGGCTACGACGCCGTCTACGTCGGCACCGGCGCGCCCCGCGGTAAGAATCTCGATCTGCCCGGGCGCTACGAAACCGACCGCATTCACATCGGCATCGATTGGCTCGAGTCCGTCGCCTTCGGCCACGTCAGCACCATTGGCGAGAAGGTGCTCATCATCGGAGTTGGCAATACGGCCATGGATTGCTGCCGCTCCTCCGCCCGCATGGGCGGCCAGACCATCAAGGTGATGGCCCGCAGGCCCCGCGGCTTCTTCAAGGCCTCGCCCTGGGAACTCGAAGACGCCGAGGAAGAGGGCGTCGAAATCGTTATCAACCATGCCCCCAAGCGCTTCGTCATCGAGAACGGCAGGCTGACCGGCATGGAGTTTGAGCGCCTCGCATGGGACGCCGAAGCCAAGAAGTCGGAGACGCTCGACACGGTGATCATCCCCTGCGACGACGTCATTCTGGCCATCGGCCAGGACAACGCCTTCCCCTGGATTGAGCGCGACCTGGGCCTCGAGTTCGACAAATGGGGCATGCCCGTGGTCGACCAGAAGACCTTCTGTTCCAGCCGTCCCGACGTTTTCTTTGGCGGCGACGCCGCCTGGGGACCCAAGAACATCATCTGGGCCGTGGAGCATGGCCACCAAGCGGCCATCTCGATTCATCAGCACTGCCAAGGTCTGCCGCTCGACCAGCGTCCCGCCCCCCATATGAACCTCATCTCCCAGAAGATGGGCCTCTCCGAATGGAGCTACGCCAACGACTACAATCCCGCCCATCGCCAAAAGATGGAGCACGTCGACCTCGTCAAGCGTTTCCGCGAATTGAACATCGAAGTGGAGATGGGCTTCTCGCCCGAACAAACAGCGCACGAAGTACAGCGCTGTTTAAATTGCGATATCCAGACCGTGTTTACTGCCAAACGTTGCATCGAGTGCGACGCTTGTATCGACATTTGCCCCGTCCAGTGCCTCACCATCACTCGCAATGGCGAAGAGGACGATTTGCGCGGACGCTTATCGGCGCCGGCGCTGAATATTACCCAGGCCCTTTACGTTTCTGACGCCTTGCCGCAAACCAAGCGCATCATGGCGAAGGACGAAGACGTCTGCGTCCATTGCGGCCTTTGCGCCGAACGCTGCCCCACCGCTGCGTGGGACATGCAGAAATTCGAAATTATGATCGCCAAAGCAGGAGATTTGTGTCAGACTCTGCAGCCCGCCTAAATGACTTTGCCGTTAAGTTAGCCAACCCCAATGGTTCGGGTTCGGCCAGCGCCAATGGCCTTTTAATGCAAGCCATGTTTCGGATGGGCGTGCCGGTTTCGGGGAAGAATCTTTTTCCTTCAAATATTCAAGGCCTGCCTACTTGGTACGAAATTCGCGTAAGTGGCGAGGGTTACATGGCCCGTAGCCTGGACTACGACTTAATGGTCGCCATGAACGCCCAGACTTACGAGCGCGACGTAAAGGAAGTCCGCGCCGGCGGCTTTGTCCTTTATGATTCGTCCTGGCCGCTCGACCCCCGCCTGATGCGCACCGACATCGGTTTTCTGGGCGTCCCGCTCGCCAAGATGTGCAACGAGCAATTCGCCGAGCCGCGCGAGCGCGTGCTGATGAAAAATATTGCCTACGCTGGCTCAATGGCCGCATTGCTGAACCTCGATATGAAGGTCGTCGAGCAGTTACTCACTGAGAAGTACGGCGGTAAAAAAGGTCTGAAGGAAAGTAATCAGAAGGCCCTGGCCATCGGCTATGATTATGCCGCTAAGCACTTCAACTGTCCTTTGCCCTTCCACTTAGGGCCGATGCAGGAGAATGGCGACAAGATCCTGATCGATGGCAATACCGCGACGGCTTTAGGCTGTCTGTACGCCGGCGCCACCGTGGCCGCCTGGTACCCCATCACCCCCGCCACTTCCGTGATGGATGCCTTCACCAGGCTTTGCGCGAAGTATCGCAAGGATCCGGATACGGGCAAGAATAACTACCTGATCGTCCAGGCCGAGGACGAACTCGCCGCCATCGGCATGGTGATTGGCGCCTCCTGGAATGGCGCGCGCTCCTTCACCTCCACCGCCGGACCCGGTATCTCGCTGATGAACGAGTTACTCGGTTTGGCCTATTACGCTGAAATTCCCGCCGTCGTCATCGACGTGCAGCGCGTCGGCCC
>Ga0105049_10003998_pt1 | contig 17359 bp, 17 predicted proteins | sample MAT06_FD_78087 | JGI IMG/M metagenome (GOLD analysis project Ga0105049, IMG submission 78087) | Freshwater microbial communities from Lake Fryxell liftoff mats and glacier meltwater in Antarctica - MAT-06 | ecosystem: Environmental > Aquatic > Freshwater > Ice > Liftoff microbial mat | place...
GAGGGAGTGCTGAGCGATGAGTGCTGAGTGCTGAGGGGGGAGGGGAGGGTTTGGGTGGGAGGGGGGGTTGGTGCTGGCAGATGTGTTGGGGACCCGCCTTGGAGAGGCGGGCCACCTCAACGCGAGGCGGAGTTGAGCCTCAATCGATCTTGTCTTTGTAGTTGATGTCAACGGTGTTGAGGTCGCGGATCTCGGCGGCGGACTTCTTTTCGAGTTTGTCGAAGCGCTTGATGAGTGACTGAGGATCGCTGCTGGCCAGGGCGCCCAGGAGGCGGAACTTGTGGGCGAGGAGGGCTTGGAGGTCGGCGTCGGTGTTGCGGGCGTGGCCGGCGGGGAACATGACCAGGCCGCTGTCGAGGTTGTTGCCCTGGTTGTCGGTGATGATCATGCTGGTGGGGATGCCTTCGGGGTAGCGCTGGTCGTAGTCATCGCCGCCGTGGACAAACTCGATCTTGTGCATGATGGTTCGGGTGAGGGGGTCGGTGAGGGCGGCGGCGTCGTAGTCGTAAGGGCTGAGCATGTTGGTGGCCCAGTCGGGCGAGCCGCTTTGCAGGGCGCGAACGAGCAGGCGCGAGATGATGAAGGCCATGGAGTGGTCGGCGGACTGGCGGGTGCGCGGGTCCATCTTGGCGGGGTCGCCGATGATGGAGAAGGCGGGCTCGTAGGCGACGATGCGGATCTTGGTGATGCGGCTGGCGGACTTGTCCTGGAGCAGTTCGGGGTGCTTCTTCAGCAGGTTGAGCAGGGCCTGGTGTGCGCCGGCGGACTGGTGCTCGTAGAGGCCGAGCTTGAAGTGCATGCCCATGACGGCGAAGTCGTTGCCGGCGTGCGCGAGCGCGAGGTTGAAGGGGCTCATGCCCTTCTGCGGGGGCTTCTGGAAGAGGCAGAAGACGCCCTCGGCGTTGCGGAAGATATCTTTCGGCCCGATGAAGCCGGCCATGGAGCGCTGCATGGAGACGATCGCGGCTTCGGTGCTGATGGCGGCGCTGGCGCCTTTGGAATCGCTGAGTTGCTTGCCGTGACGGATGGCGCGGAAGGGGACGAAGTGGGCGACGACCATGCCGATGGCGGATTCGATTTGTTCGGGGGTAGCGCCGAGCATGGCGCCGTAGGTCGCGGCGGAGGCGATCGCGCCGTGGAGGACGTGATCGACTTTATAGGTTTTGAGGGAGAAGACTTCGGCGAGGCGGCCGCGGATTTCGTCGAGGAGGATCATGCCGCGGAGGGCGAACTGGCCGTCTTTGGCCATGAGCTGCGCGGCGGCGATGGCGACGGGGTAGAAGTCGTTGTGACCGAACTCGCCGGCGGTGTGGCCGAGGGCGGGGTTGTAGCCGAAGTTTGTGCCGTTGGAATCCCACTCGCGGACGGCGGAGGAGTTAGCGCAGATGGCTTTCTCGGGCATGCAGTCAATGGCGGAGCCGAAGACGGTTGCGCCGAGGCGGCCGGCGGGGGAGCCGAAGCCGGCGAGCGAGCCGGTGCCGCGAGGCGCGGGGTGGTAGCGGAGGGCTTCGGCGCGGAGGATGGTGGGGGCGTTGGTGCGGAGGGCCAGTGCGGAGAGGCCGCAGATGGTGGCATCAACGTGGAACATGTTGGTGCGCTGGAAGACGCTGGCGTCGGGGGCGCCGCCGGCTGAGGAGGCGCCGGGCTTGGCGTGGATGAAGTTGACGGCGAAGTGGCCCAGGCCCAGGGCTTGGTTGGAATCGGCGGAGAGGAAGACGTGGGTCGCGGGATCGACTTTCGCGGACATGGGGAGGGGTTCCTAGAAGGGGAAGGGATCGAGGGAACGAGGGATCTGGGGATTGTGGGGGAAACGGCGGAAGTAGGCTGAGGGGGAGCGGGAGAGTTCAAGCGTGTGGGTGGAAGCGAGGGCGGAGATGAGACCACTTGTCACTCACACTTTGAGGAAGAGTTTTTTGGTCCAGAGGGTGTAGGCGATGAGGAAGTAGAGCGTGATAAGGGTGGCGGAGGTGAGCCAGGCGCCGAGGGCTTGGGCGAGGCGGGCGGGGTCGCTGGTTGTGACGATGGTTGTGAGCGGGTTGAGGGCGACGGCCCACCAGAGAGAGAGTGCGGTGAAGGCGTGCTGCGCGCCGGCGGCGGGGGAGGCGACGCGCCAGTGGGTCCATACGAGGGTCCAGAGGAGTTCGGAGATGAGGTAGATGGCAATGGCGTTGCTGCCGTAGATGGTGAGGAACGGGGCGGTGGCGGGTGCGGAGCGATTTTTCGCGAATGACACGCTGGCGGCGAGGGCGAGGATGGTGGCGAGGGTCCAGAGCGCGATGGTGGTGGCGCGGAGGGCCATGTTCGCGGCGTCGGTTGGGGCGTGTGTGATGAGGAGCGTTAGCGCGAGGAAGGCCAGAGCGGAGGCGGCGCCGAGCGCGAGCCATTGCCAGCGCTTGATGGCGAGCACGTCGAGCAGGAGGTAGAAGAGGCTGAGGACGATTGCGCCGGTGCCGGCGGAGATGAGGACGTAGGTCGGGGTGAAGAAGTCTTTGCTGATGGGCGAGTGGCCCAGCGCGGGGGAGGCCCAGATGAGGGCGAGGATGGTGGTGATGATGCCAGCGGCGAGGAGGGCGAGGGCGGTGCGCAGGCGGCGGGCGGGGGGGAGGCTCAGTGATGCGGTCGGCGCGGCGGGTGCGGCGGGTGTTGCGGTGGAGGGGGGCGTGGAAGCGCGGAGCCAATCGCCAGCGAGCATGCCGAGGACGACGGTGGCGGCGGCGGGGAGGCCTTGGGTGATGGCGGTGCCGAGGAAGTTATCGAAGGGGCCGCCGAGGAGGGACATGGTGCGGAGGGCGTGATTGGCGTCAACCCGCGGGGTGGGGAAGGTGTTGGGCGCGAGGCCGACGGTCGCGGCGAGGTTAGGGAGAATCAGCCACTTGCCTGCGAGGACGAGCGCGACGAAGAGCCACCACGGCCAGCGCGAAAGTGCCCACGTTCGCGGGGAATCTTCCTGCTGCTCGGGGGCGGTGCGGTGCGAGCTTGGAACGTGGTAGATGCAGACGGCGAGGAAGTATCCCAGGGCGATGAGCGGGAGGATGTCCCAGTGGAGGAACGTGGACCAGGTGACGGCGGTGCCGGGCTTGGGGGCGAAGCCGGTGGAGGACCAGGTGACGCCGTCGTTGGCGGATTTGGCGATCCAGATGAGGATGCCAAAGGCGTAGATGATGAGGGCGCGTTTAGCGGCGACGAGGATGCGTTGGGCGGTGGAGAGGGCGCGGCCGCGGCCGCTGGTCATGGAGAAGGGGATTGCGCAGCCGACGATGAAGAGGAACCAGGGGAAGACGAAATCGGCGAGGTATTGGCCGTGGTTGCCCAGGTTCCAGCCGGCGTGTTCGAACCATTGTGGGAAGGCGAGGTCGTTGCCGGAGAGGTTGACGAAGAACATGAGGAAGATGACGAGCCCGCGGAAGGCGTCAAGAGAGCGGAGGCGGGCGGAGGCGTGGGCGAGGGTGGTGGTCATGGCGATGGACTCGCGTGCGGTCAGTCGCCCAAGACTTGGCGGGCGCTGGGGGAAGGGGAGAGGATGGTGCGGGCGACGCGGATGAAGTCAATGGAGGCACCGATGAGGCCGAGGGTGAAGAGGGAAGCGCCGCCCAGGAGCATGACGAAGCCGAGGTTTTGGAGGAAGTCAGCGCTGGGGTCAGGTGAGAGGTGCGTGCCGAGGAGTCCGAGGAGGTCGCCCAGGATGGCGGCGAAGAGCGCGGCGGTCATGGCCAGGACGGTTTGGCGGTCTACGCGACCGAGGCGGATGGCCAGCGAGCGGGCGATGAGCGCGATGGCGACGGGGCGGATGCTGGCCAATAGAGAGATGAGCAGCAGCGCGATGCAGATGCGCCCGATGCTTGCGGAGAGGCCAGCGGCGGGCGAGGTCGGGCCGGCGTCGCCCCAGATTTCGGCGAGTGTGCGGATCTGCGTGGTGGCGGCGCGGTCAATGCCGGCGCGGACGAGCATGATCAGCGGGATGTGCAGGAGTGTGGCGAGCACCGCGAGGGCGGACATCCAGAGGCGCAGGCCCGCCTGGGGACGCCAGAGGGCGATCGAGCCGACGGCGCAGAAGCACAGGAGCGTCGCGACGAGTTCGTCCCACCAGCGCGGCACCGGCGGGACGCGGGCGTCTGACCAGAGGCCCAGCAGCACGCCGATGGCGGGGCGCCAGCAGAGGAGCACGCCGGACATGCCGGCGAGGACCCATGTGACAAGGCCGAGGGCGACGAGGCGCGGGTAGGTGATGGGCTGGAGCTCGTCGGCGAGAGGATCAACGACGGCGAGGATGGTGGCGCGAACGGGGGTTGCGCACTCGGGGCAGACGCCCAGGACGGAGACGCCGCGAAGTTCGTAGCCGCATTGAGCGCAGGGGAGCGAGCCGGAGAGCTCGCGATCAAGCGCGCGGGTGGGATCGACGACGTGCGGCGACGGCGCGTCTGGTGGCGGAGCCGGGATGTGCTCGCGCGGGCGATCGGGCATGCGGAGACTCGGGGTGCCGCGGCGTGGGGAGCGGAAGGGATGCGGCGGCGTGGAAGAGACGCGGAGGCGTGGATGCGGCGCGGGAGGTCAGGGGGCTTTGGCTGGCGGAGCGGGCTGGGAGGGCGCGCCGGGCGCGGGGCGCGCGGGGTTTGTATTGGTGGTGGCGTCGGGCTTGGGGTCAATGACGGGGGGTTGATCGACGACGCGGACATCGACGACGATGGGGAAGTGGTCGCTGGCGTAACCCTTGGGCGGCGCGGTGGTTCGGTAGTCCACACCGTCGGCGCGGGTGGGCATGGCGAGGACGAACTTGCTTTCGCGGACGATCTCGCCGGAGACTGCGTCGTTGTAGATGATGTGGTCGATGCGGCGGTTGGAGGCGTGGGTGATGGCGGAGCGGTCGCGGTCGGCATCGGGCTCGGCCCAGAGCTCGCGGAGGCCGGCGCGGGTGTAGATCTTCAGCGGCTCTTCGCGGGAGCGGGCGTTGAAGTCGCCGACGACAAGGATGTTGGCGGCGGGAGTAGTCTTTTCAAACTCTTGAGCGAGCTCGAGGGTTTTGCGGGCTTCGGCCTGGCGCCAGTAGTTCCCGCCGCGGCCGGACTTTTGGTGGACGATGAAGATGGTGAGGAGGTAGGGCTTGGTGGGGGCGCCGGGGGCGAGCTGGGCGACTTTGTCGGCGGGGACATCGACCGTGACGCGGAGCGGGGAGCGTTTGAAGACGATGGGCTGACCGGCAAAGTCGTTGGGCTTGTTGTCAAAGAGCTCGGGCTGGGTGCCGCCGAGCGGGAGGTTTTTCCAGGTCTGAACGTCTTTGAGGGGGAAGCGGGAGAGGACGGAGTTTTCGATGCCGCGGGCGTCGCCGGTGTCGATGGAGACGACGTGGTCGTATCCGAGGCCGGAGAGGTACGTATCGCGGAAGGCGGTGAGGGCTTCGAGGCTTTCGATTTCTTGAAGAGCGATGACGTCGGGGTCACAGCGCTTGATGGCGTCGGCGACGGCCTTGCAGTGGTCGGCGGGCTTGGTCATGTCCTTGTCGTCGGCCTTGCCGCTGAGGGTCGGGTCGTCCTTGTCGTCGAAGAGATTTTCGATGTTGTAGTTCATGACGCGGATGGTGCCCGGGGTGCGCTTGATGGGTTCGGCGCGCCCGAAGCGCATGGAGACTTCGCTGGGCGGGAGCACAGGCTTGGCGGCGGGGCCGGCGGGCGCGGGGGCAGAGGGGCGCGCGGGGGCGCTGGTGGGCGCGGATTCGTTGAGCGCGACGCGTCCGCGTGCGGCGACGGCGAAGACGCCGGCGAGGGCCAGGACGCTGGCGGTGATGATGATCGCGGGGCTGGAGGCCAGCCCGCGCCGGGAGCGCGTGGGGCGGGGGGTGCGAGGCGTGTGAATAGGGGCGAGCGTGGGCGTGGTCACGAGGGGGCTCCGAAAGTTGACGGCGTCAGACGTGTGCGAGTGAGGGTTGAGGCGCGGGGGAAGCTGATGGTGTGGTGAGGATGGCGGCGGCGGCGCGGGCGGGTGCGGTCGCTTCGGGGCGCGGGACGGGGCGGAGGCCTAGCACGCGTGCGAGGCGTGCGGGGGGCATGTCAGGGGCGACGAAGGTGTCGACGGGGCGGTTGAGGGCGAGGGCCGCGGCGCGATAGCCGCTGCGGACGGCGCCTTCCATGGTCGCGGGCCAGCCGGTCTGGACCCAGTCGCCGGCGAGGATGATCGGCGGCGTCGCGTGGGGCCAGTCGCGTGGGAGCGGCGCGGGGCGGAGTTGCTCCATCTCGGGCGTCGGCGCGAAGGTGGCGCGCTTCTCCTTGACGGCGCGGGCCCAGGTGAGGTTCGCATCTTTGGCCAGCGGCAGGTACTGCTTGATCTCGCTGAGCACGCGGGCGCTGATGGCGTCTTCGGTCAGATCCATCCAGGCGTCGGCGGCGCTGATGACGGCGTGCACCGCGGTGCCGTCGGAGTCTTTGCGGAAGAGCCATTGCACGCCAGCGTTGACAAGCACGCAGTGCGGGCGATCAAGGACCGGGCGATCAAAGCGAAGGTGGACACCCAGGATCGGGCTGTGCTGCACGCGAGACATCGCGCCGAAGCGGTGGTCGATCGAGGCGATGGCGGGGTCGATCACGCTGGCGGCGCGCTCGGGGGGCAGGGCGCAGATCACGCGATGGGCGTGAAGCACCTCGCCGGCGGTGGTGCGGACGCTGGTGGCGGACATGTGCTCGACGCCGGCGCCGAGGCGGACGCTGCCGCCGGCGGATTGGATGATCGACTCGGCGTGCTCGTAGAGCCGCAGGAGCGGGACGCTGCTGACGCCGACATCGGCGGCGTGGGCGTCGGCGAGGAAGCCCTCTTGGAAGACTTGCAGGGCGCTGGACGCCGCGACGCGTGCGGGCTCGAGGTTGCAGGCGCTGACGATGACGGGTGCCCAGAAGGTGTCGACGAGGCGTTGGGGCTGGGCGCAGTGAGCGAGGAACTCGCCGAAGGTGCGGGTCTGCCAGGCGGAGCGATCAACGCGCAGGATCGCGTTCATCGCGCGGGCGAGGTGGAGTTTTTCGCGGAGCGAGAGGAACGCCGCGGCGAGGATGGAGCCGGTGAAATGTGCGGGCGCGGGGAATGGGCCGGGGCGGATGACGCTGGTGCGCCCGCCGGGCTCGATCCAGTACTGCTCGCGGGTCCAGGTGAGGTGGTGGGCGGCGTTGAGTTCAGCGAGGAGGCGGAGGTAGCTGGTGCAGCAGCCCAGGACGACGTGCTGGCAGTTATCAAGTTCTTCGCCGCTGCGGACATCGGTGAAGGAGGTGGCGCGGCCGCCGAGCTTTTTGCGGGTTTCCAAGAGGAGGACGCGGACGCCTTGGCGTGCGAGCGTGATACCGGCGGCGATGCCGGCGAGGCCGGCGCCGACGATGATGATGGGCGGCGGCGCGTCGGTCATGCGCGGGCCTCGGGATGGCTGGCGTCAGGGTGCGTCGAACCTGAGTCGGCATTGATGGAGGGCGAAACCGGTCCGGCGGGCCACCAGTCCAGTCCGTTGCGGAGGAAGGCGGCGGCGGCGATGGAGGCCTTGGTCATGGAGGAGAGGCGGATGCGCCCGCCGCGGACGAGCCGATCGGGGCTGGCGATGATGAGGTCCAGGAGGCCTTCATAGATTCGGGTCATGGCCCAGAGGGTGGAGCGGCAGCCGGGGTCGATGAGTTGATCGAGGGGGGCGGAGGCGGTGTAGTGGTCCTTGGCGCGGTTGGCGAGATCAAGGACGAGGGCTTCGCAGCGCGCTGGCTCGCGCCAGGCGCGGAGGTCTTGCGGCGAGAGGCGGTGGCGCTCGAAGGTGTCGCGGGGGATGTAGATGCGCGGGTGGTCATCGTCAAAGTCCTCGGCGAAGTCGCGGAGGATGTTGGTGAGTTGGAAGGCCTTGCCGCGACGCTCGCTGAGGGCGGTGGCGGTGCGGCAGTCGGTGAGGTTGGCGCCGTTGCGGAAGCCCCAGATGCTGACGCAGACGAGGCCGACGGTGGAGGCGACGCGGAAGCAGTAGCGCTCGAGGTCTTCGATGGTCTGGTAGCCGGCGTGATGGATGTCTTCTTCGAGGCCGTCGATCATGGCGCGGATGTGGGCGTGATCGATGGGGTAGGAGCGGAGGGTGGCGGCGAGGGCGAGCCACATGGGTGAACCGGGGGGCGGTTCGGCGGTGAGGATGCTCTCGGTGGCGACGCGGAATGAATCAAGCTCGAGGCGTTTGTCGGCGATGTGGCGGGTGTCGTCGACGCGATCGTCGCCGAAACGCATCCAGGCGTAGATGGCGAAGACGGCGGAGCGTCGCGGCTCGGGCGTGAGGCGCAGGCCGTAGTAGAAGTTGCGGGCGCGATGACGGGCGACTTGGCGTGCGCTCTGGAAGGCGAGGGCGAGCTGCTGGTCGGAGACGCCCTCGAGGCGCGGAACGACGTTGGCGGTGGATGGCGAGATGAGCGTCGGGATGGAGAGTGCCGGGGCGCTGGTCACGCGGCACGCTCCGATCCGGCGATGCTGGCAAGGCGGGCATCGGCCAGGGCGCGAAGGACGAGGAAGCCCTTGGAGAACTTGCTGAGACGGGGGCGGTGCCAGAGGGTTGCGCCGGCGCACGCGCGGACGCTGGAGAGGACGCGACGGCCGCCGGCGGCGAAGAGCCAGACGACGGGGCGGGCCTCGCGCGAGAGCGTGGGAACGAGGAGGCTGCCCTGATCAAAGAGGGCCTGCGTGCGCTCAATGAGCGGGCGCATGGCGCGGATGAAGGGAACGCGGCAAGCGGGGTCGCTCGCGCGGTCGAGCCAGGAGCGGAGCGTGGCGGCGTCGAGGCCGCAGTCGTGCGCGGGGAGGTAGACGCGATCGCGTTCGAGGAGGTCGCGCCGGACGTCCTGCCAGAAGTTGGTGAGTTGCAGGGCGGTGCAGGTGGCGTCGGACATGGCGAAGCGGTTGGTGCCCTTGGCGAGGTCGTCTTCGAGGCGGTAGCCAAAGAGCATGAGGACCAGGCGGCCGACGGGGTCTGCGCTGCGACGGCAGTAGTCCGTGAGCTGATCCCAGGTCTGATACTCGGTGAGGGTCTGGTCCTGCTGGAAGGCGGAGATGAGGTCGGCGAACGGCGTGATGGGCAGGGCGTGGCGCTGGATGGTCTGGCGGAGGGCGATGTAGACCGGATGGGTGGCGTGGCCCTGGAAGCAGTTGTCAAGTTCGGTGCGCCACCAGGAGAGCAGATCGGTGGCGCGGGCGCGAGCGTCGGGGCTGTTGCCGGTTTCGTCGCCCAGGTCGTCGGCCCAGCGGCAGAAGGCGTAGACCGCGGCGAAATCATCACGCAGGCGGGCCGGAACGAGCGAGGAGAGGACGCTGAAGTTCTCGTAGTGCGAGGTGGCCAGGGCGCGAACGTAGCCCCAGGCCTCGGCGTCTGAGACGGTCGGCGGGTGAGAGGCGGGCGCGGCGGGCGACGAGCCCGCGCCGCGAGCGCTCGGGGCGAACGGACCAAAGCGGTCCACGAGTCGGATGACCGGCGTGCGAGGATCGAGGGCGAGATCAGTCAATCGGGCGACCTCCAAGAAGCTTGGCACGAGCGGCGAGTGGGACAGGAATGCGGGACAGGGGTGTGGGACAAGGCCGCCAGAATGGCGGTTGGAGGGCGCGAGCAAGAGGACATGGTAACGCGGTGCGGGGTTCGCGGCGTACATGGGCGTGAAAAAGCCGACCGGCGGGCCGGGGACACCTATCATGGGCCATGCGGATCATTCTTGCGAATCCTCGTGGTTTCTGCGCCGGCGTTCACATGGCGGTCGACGTGGTCGATCAGTTGCTGGACCTGTGCAAAGAGATGCCCATCTACGTCTACCACGAGATCGTGCACAACAAGCACGTCGTGCAGCGCTTTGTTGATCGCGGGGCGATCTTCGTTGAAGACCTGAGCGACGTGCCCGAGGGGGGCATCGTGGTGTTCAGCGCTCACGGCGTCTCGCCGGCGACTCGCGACATTGCACGCCAGCGCAACCTGACGGCGGTGGATGCGACGTGCCCGCTGGTGACGAAGGTGCATTCTGAGGCCATCCGCTACGCCAAGCAGGGGTATCAGATTCTGCTGGTCGGCCATGAGGACCACCAGGAGATCATCGGCACGCGCGGGGAGGCACCGGACGCGACGCAGGTGGTCGAGTCTCCGGAGGACATCCCGTACCTGAAGATCATCGACGCGAACAAGTTGGTGTATCTGACGCAGACGACGCTGAGCACGGACGACGCGGGGGTGATCATCGATGCGTTGAAGCGGGCGTTTCCGAGCATCAAGGAGCCGCCGGGGAGCGATATTTGTTATGCGACGACCAACCGGCAGCACGCGGTGCGGCAGATCGCGCCGGAGTGTGACCTGGTGCTGGTGGTGGGGAGCAAGAACTCGAGCAACTCGGTGCGGCTGACGGAGATCAGCCAGAACGTTGGCGTGCCGGCGCATCTGCTGGACGACGTGACGGAGCTGCGGGATGAGTGGTTTACGACGACGCCCGGGGGCGGGCGCGACGCGGTGATGCTGCTCACCGCTGGGGCCAGCGCGCCGGAGGATCTGGTGGCGACGATCTGCCGCACGCTGCTGACGAAGTATGGCGGGGCGCTGGAGCAGCGGGACATCATGCCCGAGGACGTGGAGTTTGGCTTGCCAGCGACGTTGAAGAAACTGATGCGCGAGCACGGCATCGACCCCGACGGGCGGAAGATTCGCGTGGGGAACTGGCAGATCACCGAAGAGGCGTATGGGGCGGTGCCGCTGACGGTGAGCGCGGGCGCGGCGAAGTGAGTGCTGAGTGCTGAGTGCCGAGTGATGAGTGATGAGTGGTAAAGCGGGGAGCGGGGAGCGGGGAGCGGTTGAGTTTGGCGGGCTGTTTAGTCTTCGTCTTTCTGGATTCCTTGGCGTTCTTCGTGCCAGGCGACCTGGATGGACTCGAGGATTTTTTCGTTGACGGGGTGTTCGGCGTCGGGGGTGAAGCCGGGGAGGGCTTCGACCAGGGCGCGCAGGGCGGTGAAGCGCAGGGTCAGCGGGTCGGTGCGCGGGTGGGCCTCGTGGAGGCTGAGGGCGATCTCTTCGATGTCAAGCCAGCCGAGGGTCATGAGGTTCTGAGTGCTGAGCGATGAGGGATGAGTGCTGAGGGGCAAGGTGCCCGGGGTTCGGTTGGGCTCTTCGCTTTACTTCGCGCTCGTGGCGATCTTTGCTTCGGAGTTGCTGCGTGCAAACGCGCGCTGGCGTCTGGTCAGTGCGGGATTTCTTTGACGGCGTTGCGGTTCCAGGCGGGGATACGGATGGAGATCGGGGCGTTGCCCTGAATTACGCACTGGCAACTGAGGCGGCTGTTTCGTTGCAGGCCGGGGGCCTCTTCGACGCGGTCTTCTTCGGCTTCGGTGGCTTCGCTGAGTTGGTCCGAGCCTTGTTCGACGTAGATGTGGCAGGTGCTGCAGGCGCAGACGCCGCCGCAGGCGTGCTCGATGTTGATGCCGTTGGACATGGCGACTTCGAGGAGGTTTTGCCCTGGCGCGGCGTACACGGTCATGGAGTGTTCGTGCTTGCCGGTGAGCCCCTCGGGGTCTTCCATCTGCACTTTGACGAGGATCGTGGCGGTGGCTGGGTCGATCGGGCGGATGTGCATGGGCGGCTCGGGGACGGGGAGGAAAACATGAACGCGGGTTGGTGGGGAGCGGGTGGAGCGAGAGAGTTTAGTCCGGGGCAGGGCGGGGATCAGTGTTGAGCGAGAATGAGCTGGGGCGGCGGAACGGCGCGAGGCGCGGGTGCGTTTGCTGCGCGAGGGGGCCGGCGCACGCGTAAACTGCGGGCCAATGGGCGGCGATCGGGCGGAAAGTCATGGCGCAGCGACGACCCAGACACGGGCGGGGAGTGGTTCATTGAGCGTTTCAGGAGCGGGGGCGGGCGCATCGATCTCGCTGATTGCGCCGGCGCACAACGAGCAGGACAATGTTGAGCAACTTGTCGAGCAGTGCCACCGGGCGCTCTTGGCGACGGGGCTGGCGTTTGAGTTCATCGTCGTGGATGATGGCAGCACGGATCAGACGCGAGCGCGGGTGGCGCAGATGATGGGCGGGCGGCCCTGGCTGCGCTGTATTTACATGACGGCGACGCCCAAGGGCAGGAGCAACGGGCAGTCGGCGGCGTTTCATGCGGGGATCAGGGCCGCGAGCGGGGAGCTGATCGCGACGATCGACGCGGACTTGCAGAACGACCCGGCGGATCTGGTGCGGATGCTGGAGCTGATGCGGCGCACGGGCGCGGACATGGTGCAGGGGGACCGCGGCCGCTCGCGGAAGGACAACGTCGTGCGAAAAGTGAGCTCGATGGTGGGGCGGCTGTTTCGAGCCGGGGTGCTGAAGGACGTGGTTCGCGATACCGGCTGCTCGCTGCGGGTGATGAAGCGAGAGGCGGCGCTGCGCCTGCCTTTGGAGTTTCGCGGGATGCACCGGTTCATCCCGGTGTCGTTCGCGCTCATGGGGTATCGCGTCGAGCAGATGGATGTCGGGCACCGGGCGCGCACGGCGGGCATCAGCAAGTATGGGATGGGGGTGCTGTCGCGGGCGCTGCCGGGGTTGCTTGATCTCTTGGCGGTGCGGTGGATGGCGAGCCGTCGGCGGCCGGTTTCGACGATCGAGGTTGGACCAGTTGCGGGCGAGCGGCAGTTGGAGACGCTTGGAGGGGGCGCGGATGAGGGCGCTGGAGGCATCGGATCGGCGGGCGGTGCGGGGCGGGTTGGAGCGCGGGCGTGAAGTGGGAGCCGATTGCGATCATGGTGGTGCTGCTGGCGCTGGGCCTGTGGGTGGTGTATGGCCCCAGCAACCCGCACGCGATGCGGGCGGAAGCGGTGAGCGCGAAGTTCACGATCGGCGCGGCGAAGGGTGAGTTGGAGATTGTCGCTCCGGTCGAGGGGGAGAGCGGGCGGACGTTCAGATTTTTGCCGCGCGATGGCGCGCCGTCGCGGGTGGTGCTTGAGGAAGAGTTGCGGGCGGTGATGGGCGACGGCGTGGTGGAACAAGCGATTGATGCGTCGGGCAACTGGCTGTTTCGGGTTTTGAACATCACCGGGTGGTGGAGCTTTGCGTGGCTGACGATCGGGTTTGTGGGGCAGATGTTGTTCTTTGGCCGGATGCTTGTGCAGTGGATGGTCTCAGAGCGGATGAAGCAGAGCCATATTCCTGAGTCGTTCTGGTGGTTCAGCTTTTTCGGCGGGGTGCTTCTGTTCACGTACTTTGCGTGGCGGCAAGACCCGGTGGGCGTGCTGGGCCAGACGTCTGGGGTGGTGATCTATGCGCGCAATATCCGATTGATCCGCAAGCAGCAACGCCGCGCGGCCCGATCAAGCGTGGAAACGCCTTCACAGGGCGCAGGGCAATAGCAGGGCAGTAACGGAGAACAGCGCCGATGAAACTCTACTTAGACGATGTGTTGCTGCCCTGCCCGATTGATACGCTGGAAGGTGCGCTCGACGTGGCGCGTCAGGCGGCGCAGCAGACCGGGCGCGTGATCATCGAGGCGGAGTGGGACGGCGAGCCGATTTCGGACGCGACGCTGGAGACGGCCGACGCGTCGCCCTTGAGCAAGCACGAGGTGCGGTTTCGCTCGACGGACCCGCGGGCGCTGGTGTCCACTGCGATGCATGAGATGGCGGACGTGTTGCAGCGGGGGCTGGAGGTGCAGCGGCAGACCGCCGAGGCGCTGCAGAGCGGGCAGATGGAACTGGCGTTCGGCAATCTGACGGAGGTGCTGGACATGTGGCAGGGCGTGCGTCGGTCGGTCGAGGACGGGGCGGCGTTGCTGGGGCTGCGTGTAGAGACGCTGGTGTTCAATGGCGAGGATGGCACGAGCGAGATCGTGATGGGGCACGTTGGACGGTTGAGCGACCTGTTGACCGACATACGCACGGGCGTTGCGGGGGAGGATTGGTCGTCGCTTGCGGACCTGATGTCCGAGGGCGGGGAGATGGACGTGCAGGCGCGCCGGTGGGTCGGTATTCTCAAGCAGCTCGGCGAGCAGTTTTCGGCTCGCTGAGTGGCGGGACGAGCGCGCGTTGGTGACGCAGTGAAGCGGTGATGGCTTCGCACGTTCGCACTCTGGCACCTTTGGAGGATCTTCGCAAGTGGCTTCAGCCCGCACGAATCCGTTGGACGCGATCGACACGTTGATGTCTCAGGCGACGGTTGCGCTGGTGTCGCGCCGGTACTTTGAGTGCGAGCGTTTGTGCGTCGAGGCGCTGGAGCTTGCGTTCAGGAAGGGGGACTTTGCCCAGATGGCGAGGATTCTGATGCCGTTGCAGGAGTCGCGCCGGTTCAAGCGGCACCTGGCGGTGGATTCGGGGAACGTGTTTGTGATCGACACGCAGGCGCCGATGCCCGGTGATCTGAAGCCGGGGTTGTATCTGATCCAGCCGCCGCGGGTGGGGTTGGATGGTCGGCTGCTGAGGGAGACGTGTGATCGGTCGGAGATACCGGCGGTGATCGTGGTTCGTGAGCCGACAACGCGCCTGGGGCAGTGCCCGCTGGTGTCGCTTGGCCCGGTGACGACGCGGGCGCGCGTGAGCCCGCCGATGGTGCGCGTGCCCCCGGCGAAAAAGCCCGGCGCGAAGAAGATGACGAAGAAGGCGATCAAGGACGCGGAGGGGGCGCAGACAAGTGTGATTGTTGAGGAGGAAGCGTCGGTCGCGCGACCGCCTTCGATCGCGTGGATGCTCGCGGCGGGCGAGGCTCTGGGTGACGCCGCGATCGCGGATGTGGACCCGGCCAAGACGTCTGAGACGCGTGTGGAGGAGCTGTATCTGCGGCTGCAGGCCAACAGCGACCACGAGAAGCTTCATCAGGCGCTGGCCGATGTGTGCATGGAAGCGGCGCGCGACCTGGCGCGGGGCGTCGCCCGCAAGCGCCCGCGATTGGTCGAGGACAAGCTCGACGAACTGGACGCGGAAGAGGGCGGCGATGTTGATGGCGATGGCGATGGCGGCGGGGATGATGAACGCGAGACGCCGGAACCGGACGCCGTAATCGATGATTGATGGTGGGCGAGGCGTGGCTCGCTGGTCAGCACTCGGGGAGGCTCTCGCCCGAGTAGACGTTGCTGCACTCGCCGCCGGGGCTGGTGTGATAGGCGTAGGTGTTCATCGTGGTGATCCGCGGCGAGTAGCAGTGCAGCGTGATGAGATCCGTGCCCGGCGCCTGCATGTTGACGACCTGGTGAATGTCGGCATCCGCGGCGGCGCAAACATAGCTGGCGGGCATTTCGACGCTGCCGGTCGGGCAGATGAGCCCCGAGGGGGTCTGCTTGAAGCGGACCTCGGTGCCGGTGCCGGCGATGACCTTGAAGGCGCAAGAGACGCCCTGATGGTCGTGAATAGGTGTGCAATGGGCGCTGCGCCAGCAGAGAGCCAGCAGCTCGAACCAAGGGGTGGCGGCGATGACGTTGCGCCGGTACCCGCGGGCACCAAAGACCAGCACGGGTTCGAGGTCTTCACGCCGGACGTCGGTGGTGCGGAGCATCTGGGCGAGGACTTGCAGGTCTACCCGCTGGTTGAGCTGGGCGAGGTAATCGATGATCGGGAGCAGGCGCGGGAACACCGTGCGAGGGTCGGCGCTGGCGTCGGAGATCAGCGTGTGTTTTCCGGTGGAGATCATCGGTAGCTCCCGGATGGAGTGAGCGTGTTCACGCAAGTGTACAGCGCTTTGAGTGCTTGGCGATGCGGGCGCGGGCCAGAAGTGGCGGGGCCGAGCGGTTAGACTCGTGAGGTGGTGTCGGGCGCTGCGCGGGGGGGAGGGGGGGGTGGGATTGGCCGCCGGGCCGGGATCTCTTTTCGGAGCCGTCATTGAACCTTGAGTTCCTGAATCGCGAGAACCAGTGGGCGCCGATCGAGCCGCTGATCGGTATTGACGGGCCAGCAGGCGTCGGCAAGAGCACGGTGGCGCGGGCGCTGGCGCACTCGCTCGGGGGCGAGTGCCTGAACAGCGGGGCGATCTATCGCGGCGTCGCGCTGCTGGTGAACCAGTGCGACCCGAGCGACGAGACGCTGGTGACCGATGCCATCCACGCGCTGCCGCTGGCGCTCGCGCCGACGGGTGAGCTGTTGCTGTCTGAGCGCCCGATCCATGGCGACCTCTTCAGCCCGGCGAACACTTCCATCGTCGCAAAGGTGGCCCGGGTTCCGGGCGTGCGCGACACTGTGACGGCGCTGGTGCGGGCCTGGATCGCTGGTCACGCTAACCGGCTGATCGTGCTGGAGGGGCGCGACGCGTGTACGACGTTGCTGGCTGGGCATCGCGCGGCTCGGTTCTACATCGACGCGCCGCTGGACGTTCGCGGGCAGCGACGCGCGGGGGACCATCGCTCAACCCCGACGGAAGAGGCGACGCGCCTGAAAGAACGCGACGCGCTTGATCAGGGCTTTGATCGCACGACACCCAACTCGCCGGGCGTGGTGGTGATCGACGCATCGGGCGATCTGGAGTCGACGCTCAAGCGGCTGATAGACCGGATTCGAGGAGTGGCCGCGGGGTGAGCAACAGAGCGCGAAACTTCACGCGCGCACCCACTCTGCCGCTTCGGCACTTCGGCACTTTGCCTCTTCGCTACTCGCGACCTGAGACTTGCGACTACCTCTTTCTCTGGCCGTCGATCTCGAGCTGATAGCGCACGCTGAACGGCGGCGAGAGTCTGCCAACGAGTTCTTTCAGAGGCGCTTCGGCCGCGGCGGATGGGATGCTGCCGTAGATGAGGACTTCTTCTTTGCCGTCGGCTGCACCGACGACGTCGAGCGAGATGCGGGTGAAGCGCTTATCGGCGAGGCCTGCCTCGTAGAGCTTTTGGCGCGCGTTGTCGACCCAGGAGATGGTCGGCGTGGAGACCGAGCGGGCGGCGCCGCCGGTGCCCGATGGGAAGAGTTGCCAGCCGATGACGAGCGCGGCGAGCGCGAGCGCGACAACCGCGATGATGACCTTGCTGCGCCGGCCAGACGCGGCGCCCCCACTCGCTCCGCCGCCGCCGACGTACTTACTCAGGCCCCAGTCTTCCATCTTGTCGCGGATACGTTCGCCGATCGCACTCATTGGCCGTCGCTCCCGAAAGGGAAAGGGTGGGCAGTCTTTGCCACGCGTTTGAGTGTATCGGATAGTTGAATCTTCTGAAAGACCCGGTCTGGGGTGAATCCTGTGGTGGAAAGAAAAGCACCCTGCCGCGGGCGGCAGGGTGTGTGGGGGTTCTTGGGGGCGTATGCGGGGTGCGGAGAGATTGGGAGCGGTTCTGCTTACGTCTTGGCTAGGACCCGCCTCGGAGAGGCGGGCCACCTCTTCAAGCAACTCAGTGAATGCCGTCTTTGCCGGCCATGTACTTGATGAGGTCAACGCAGCGGGCCGCGTAGCCGGCCTCGTTGTCGTACCAGGA
>Ga0105049_10004000_pt1 | contig 17353 bp, 13 predicted proteins | sample MAT06_FD_78087 | JGI IMG/M metagenome (GOLD analysis project Ga0105049, IMG submission 78087) | Freshwater microbial communities from Lake Fryxell liftoff mats and glacier meltwater in Antarctica - MAT-06 | ecosystem: Environmental > Aquatic > Freshwater > Ice > Liftoff microbial mat | place...
AGGCTGAGGCCTGAGGTACCGACCACGTTGAACACACCGCTTCCGGAGGCGTTGAGCGTTCCGCCGTTGATGGTGCCGTTGGACAACAGAACGCTTGACCCGGTGAGGGCTTCGACGACTCCGCTGTTGGTGACGGTGACCCCGTTGATGGTGAGCGTTCCTCCGTTGCTGGCCCGGAAGACGCCGGTGGACGAGTTCGACTTATTCTGGATTATCAACTGCAACACCTGGGTATTCTGGTCGGCATTGACGAGACCGCTGTTCGCGAGAACCGAGTAGATGTTGCCGGTGCCGCGGATGGTGTGCCCCTGGGCCTGAACAAACGTCTCCAACCCCGGGTCGGAGTTCCACTGCATGATGGCAGTGTCGAGGTTGGCGGTCGCCTGCAGCACGATCGCCCCAGGGCCGCTGAGGGTCTGGGGACCGTTCAGGGACCGCAGCGCTGTGCCATTACCGCCAACGCCGGTGTTCACCAAGATACTCCCGGCGTTACTCAGCGATCCGCCAGTGATGCTCAGTGCGGTGCTATCCGCGACTTGCAGCGTGCCGGTCTTACTCACCGACGAGAAGATTGTGGTGCCGCTGGCGGTGTTGACCGCCCCACCGGTGTTGGACACCGCTCCACCTATAACGGTCGCGGAAATGAAGTTTACGGTTCCTCCGGCAGACGCGATGGTCCCCGCGCCCGTCTGAGTGACCGTAACCCCGTTGATGGAGAGGGTGCCGGCGGAGGCTCGCATGCTGCCGGAATTGTTCTTGTTCTGGCTAAGAAACTGAAGCGTGAATCCGGGCGCATCGGCGTCGACCAGTCCCGCGTTGTCGAGGCGGGCGTAGATGTTGCCCGTGCCGCGGATCGAGTGGCCCGCGTTCTGGGTGAAGAACTCGCCCCCTGCATTGGAGTTCCATTGCATGAAAGCAGTATCGAGATTGCCGTTGGAGTGGAGGCGGAGCGTGCCGGACCCGGAGAGCACGACATTCCCATTGAGGGCACGAAGGACGGTCGCGTTCCCACCCGCGCCGTTGTTGATGCGGAGGAGGCCGTTGTTCGTCAGGGCCGTTGAAAGCACAATCGCTCCATTGTCGGCACGGAAGACTTCAACGCCGGAGGTCGTGATATCGAGCGTGCCGATGGAGGCGCTATAGCCAGCGGGAAGCGTCACCACATAAGAGCCGGCGGGGCCAATGTTGGCGCTCTCACCGGCACTGTCGGGAACATCGCCCCCGGTCCAGTTGGCGGGCACGTTCCAGTTGCCGCTGGCGGCGGCGTTCCAAAGCCTTACTTGGCCATGCGCATTGGCCGCCACGCCCGCGAACGCCGCGAGAACGAGTGCGCCCACTGCCGCGTGTCGAAAAGCCGCCCGATTCGTTGAAGCCCGCTGGATTCTCTTGGACATATCTGTACTCCCTTGCCTGTTTCGCCGATGCCGTGCGGCTCGGCCTTGAACGTTCTTTGATCCATACTTCTCGGACCATTTGATGCAACCCAGGAAGGGATGCAAACACACCTAGGGAGGCGCGGGGGCACTCCTGACGTAATATCTACCAGAAATCGATGAATAGCCATACACATTTGAGCCTTTTGGTTCGCCTTTCAGATGAAAGTAATGGGTTGGCATGGTCCGAGTTCTGGATTCGGTACGGCGACCTGATTCGAGGGTTCTGTCTGAGACGAGGACTCCAAGCGGCGGACATCGAGGATGTGGCCCAAGATGTCATGTTTTCCCTCACTAAGGCGATGCCTGGGTTTCGATACGACCCCGCCAAGGGGCTGTTTCGTTCGTACCTCAAAACCGCGGTCGTACGGGCGATCTCAAGAAGATTTGGTCAGAATGCGCGTCAGGCGAGCCTAGGTGCGGCGGGATCTTCATCGGTCGCGTCCGAAGAGGACCACGACACCCAGTGGGAGATGGAATGGCGGCGTTATCACTATCGACGAGCGATGGGCACACTCGAGTCCGAGTTCTCGGACCGAGACCGCGAGGTGTTTCATCGGTACGCGACGCTCGGGCAACCCCTCCAAGAGGTGGCTGCCGACTTCTCGCTCTCGGACGCAACGATCTACCAGATCAAGAGCCGAGTTTTTCGACGCCTGAGCGAGACCATCCGCAACCAAGTCGCGGAGGAAGGGTGATCGTCCGGGGAGGTTGTGCGCATGGCTGACAACCAGACCACGACGTGGTTCGAGGACGAGGCACTGCTCATGGCGGTCGTGCGGGGTGATGCCGCGCTCACCACTCCGGTGATCGCGGGGTACCGGGATCTGCGGGAATTGAAACGGGGCGGGCAGGGCGTTGTGTTCGTGGCTGTGCAGCAGTCGACGAACCGGCCGGTGGCGATCAAACTGCTTCTGGCTGGGGGGCTCGCGACCGCCGGCGCGAGGCGACGGTTTGAGCGTGAGGCGGAACTCGCGGCTAGCCTGCGTCACCCGAACATTGTTCGCATCTTCGATAGCGGAGTGACGGGCGACGGATCGCCGTTTCTGGTGATGGAGTACGTCGAGGGCGGTCCGCTGCTGGCGTCATCGCAGAAACCAGACGTGGCGATGCTACGGGCCCGAATGACGACGATGATGAAGGTCGTCGGGGCGGTCAGCCATGCCCACCAGCATGGCGTGCTGCACCGGGACCTCAAGCCCGGGAACGTCCGCATCGACAATACCGGAGAGCCGCGGGTGCTGGACTTCGGGCTGGCGCGGAGCCTTGGGGCGGCATCCTTGGCGGTGAGCGCGAGCGGGCAGTTTGTCGGCTCGTTACCCTGGGCGAGCCCGGAACAACTCGATGACGGAGTGAACACCGACACGCGGAGCGATATCTATGCCCTCGGAGTGATGCTCCACCAGTTGGCGACGGGGTCGTTGCCGTACGACACCACGGGCCCGCTTTCGGCTGCGATTGATTCGGTTCGTCACCGTGTGCCCGAGAGTGTCGCTCGCATCAACCCGGCGGCGGACGCCAACCTATCCACGATCATTTCGATGTGTCTGGCCAAGGAACGTGATCGGAGGTATCCATCGGCCCAGGAACTCGCGAGCGACCTCGAGGCTTGGTTGGAGGGCGAGCCCATCCGGGCGCAGCGCGACAGCGCGTGGTACACACTCCGGCGCAACGCGGCCCGGTATCGCACCATCGCGGCGGTGGTCGGCGTGGCGGCGGTGTGTCTGGGGGCGGCTTCGGCGGTAGCGATTCGGGCTGCTTCCATCGCCGGGCGCGAACGTGATGCCGCGCACGAGGCTCGCGGGCGGGCGGAGACAGTGACCGGCGTCCTCACCGGCATGATCGTATCACCGGACCCGACGATCGACGGGCGCGATGTTCGCGTGGTGGACGTTCTGGATGAGGCCTCGCGAGATGCGGGCACCGCATTCCGGGGGGATGCATCGAGCGAACTGGGCGTGCGGATTGCCCTGGGACACAGTTACAGTTCTTTGGGGCAGGCCGAGGCGTCTTTGCGAGAGGCGGAGCGGGCGCTCGCCATCATCGAGGCTTCATCGCAACCCCGCCCCGAGGACCGGGTCGATGCACTGACGATCAGACATACGGCGATGTTGGAGATGGGGCGCGAGAAGGACGCCGTGGCGGGTGCGAACGAGAATTATGTGTTCGCCAAGGGCCTGTGGGGCGACACGCAGGAGAGGACGCTCGAAGCACGGTCGGTTCTGGCCGGTTGCCTTGAGGGGGCGGGCGAGCACGCGGCGTCGGTGGAGCACAAGAGGGCGATCTTGGAGTATCGCCGGGAGCGGGGCGAGCCTGAGGGATTGATTATCGCGCTCAACAACCTGGCCGTGTCGCTGAGTTCCGCCGGGGATCTTTCGGCTGCCTCAACGCTCCTCGCCGAGGCCCATGCAGCGCTGGTGGAGTCGGAAGGGCCACGCCATCCGAACACCGTGGTCACCGCGCTGAATCTGGCGACCCTTCTCAAGCAACAGGGTTTGGCGGCCGAGGCCATGCCTCTCTTTGAGGAAGCCATCGCCGGCGCGACCGAGGTGTGGGGGCCGGAACACCTTCAGACCTTATCGGCCCGAGGCAACCGCGCAACGGCCCTCACCGACCTTGATCGCCCGGCAGAAGCGGCGGCGGAATTGGAACTGCTCCTTGCGATCTACCGCCGTGTCGCGCCGGAGCACCCGCGCATCCTCAACACGCTGTCGAATCTGGCGAGCGCCCACCGCGCGATGGGAGACCTCGATGTCGCCGCGACACTGTTTGAGGAAGCGGTGGACCGGGCGACGGTAGTGTTGGGGCCCACACACCGCAGCACGCTGATGTTCAGGGGCAACCGGGCCGAGTTGCTGACGACCATGGGACGGGCGGCCGAATCGGCTCCGCTTTTAGAGCGCCTGGCCGAGGATGCGCGCCAGGAACTCGGGCTTGACAACTGGGTAACAGGGACCATGCTGCACAATCTGGGTTCAGCCCGGACGAAGATCGGTGACCGTGCGGGGGCCATTGCGGCGTTCACCGAAGCGTACGAGATTTTCACCCGATCGGTCGGCCCCAGCCACCATCGGGCGGTCTCCGCGGCGGAAGAGTTGGCCGCGCTGTTTGAAGCCGATGGGGACGGTAAGAGTGCGGAGGCATGGCGTGGGCGAGCGGTCGCTCCCTGAGAGGGGACACGCATCGGATTCAGTCTGCCGGTGAGCCCGCCGAACCCGGGTGGGAAATGGCGACATTCGCAGGTCACTATTCAGCAGCCGGTGTCCCACCGCTCAAAGAAAGTGACGATGTCGTCGGAATCGGTGTCGTCGTCGCCGTCAAAGTCGGCCTCTCCCATCTCCCAGTCGCCGAAGAAAAGAACGATGTCATCGCTGTCGACGTCGCCGTCTGAATCGATATCGGCGATGCAGCGGCCAGCGACGTCGACATAGGCGTTATCCATCACGGCGGGGTGGCTGCGACCGTGGAGCACCCACTGGTCGTAGGCGATCTGGCCGGCCGTGTTCGTGGTGTTTTCATCTCGCAGGAACTCGATGTACTCCTTGGTGGTGGTCTGGAAATACACCGTGACCTCGGCACCCGTAGCGCTGGGCGGGAGATCGAAGGCCGTGTCGTCCCAATGCTGGCCGTCCGAGTAGACGTAACCCTTGGGTTCGGCCTGCACTCCCTCGAATGCGGCGTTGGTGAAGCCACGGGGCGGGATGCGGTTGTCGAACACCCACTCGTTGTTGAGAACGAAGTGGAAGGATTCGCCGACGGGTTCGCCGGTGGCGGCGGAAGCGGTGGCGTCGATGCCCGCCAGTCCCTCGTAGACCTTGGTGCCGGTGCCATCGAAGTCGCCGGTCGACGGGTCGTAGACGCCGCGCTCCGAGAAGACATTGCCGAACTCGTTGTTGTAAGCGACGTTGATCCACATGCGGCGACCCTCGGCATAGCCGGTGGGGAGCTTGTGGCCGCTCTGGTTGATGACGCGGACGAAAAGGCGGTTGTTCTCGACGCTGATCTCAAGGTCGGAAGCGGCCGCGAGCATCGCGTGCGTGCGGTCGATGGCGTCGTCCACAAGGCTGGGCGAGAGGAAGGTGTCGAAGTCCGGGTAGAGGCTGCGGACGCTCTTGAGGACCCACGTGTTGGCCCCGTTAAAGTAGTGGCGCGGCAGATCGGTGCGGAATATGGGGCTGAACGAGGGTTCGCAGGCCACGCCGCTGGACGTGGGCATGTGACAGTCCTGGCAACTCGAAACGGCGGTTCGGTCGCCGCCGAACCGCCCGCCCATCTCGATCGGGCCTTGGGCGAAGGCGCTCATGGCCCATTCGCTGTAGGTTCGCTCAAGGGGGAACTGCTCGTACTTGTCCTGGCTGGGCGCCGGGGCGTCCATGTTGTTCAGTGTGTACGTGCCATCGGGCTGGCGCGAGTAAAGCGGATTGCTGATGTCGTGGCAGGTCGAGCAGAGGGCGCTGTCGCGATGGAACGGAGAAACGAGGTGCGAATGCGGGTGATTGGGATCCAGCGTGAAGGGCCCGCGCCGGCGGTCGTTGGGATCGAGGATGTAGTTCCCGGAGTGGGGGTTCACCGGGAGGTTGCCCTGTGATGTGAGCGCGTTGAGGATCGAGACGTCCTGAGGAGGGTTCACGCCCGGCTCGTAGACAGGATCGACCATGCGGTGGCAGACCGAGCACGAGACACCCTGAAAGTCGTTGCCGGTCAGAGACTCGCCCGTGGGGTCGGCGCTGCGCCCTGCCATCCATCCGGCGGGCACGTGGCACCTGAGGCAATATTCACCGGCGAACGCGGCGTCCTGGTTGGCGATGGCGAGGCATGCGTAAAAGATCGGGTCACGGGCCGACTGGGCCATCATGCTGGTAGACCACATAGAAAACGGCTCGTTGTGTTCTTCCCCGTAATAGGCGTGGCAGTTGGCACAGTTGACGGCGCTTACCAATTGGGTCTGTAGCGTGAGCGGTTGCGATCCCGGCGCCCGGAAATCGTTCACGGTGCTCTGCAGTCCGGCGATAGCCGCCGCAACTGAGAGTACTCCCACAACGATGCCACCCACCCAGAGGGTGCCGCCGCTCAACACCATTCCGGAACGAGTCGCCATTATCGCGGATCCTCACGGGACAACGGAACGAAACATCCAGATCATCGCGGCGAGTGCCGCTTCGGTACTTTACGAAAGACAGAGAGGGGAGGATGCATTTTCCCGGGCCCGCGCGTCCGGTAATTGCACCCGAGGCACATCAGCGCGATTTCATCGGCCGACCTTCTCTTCGAGTTTGGTATAGATGTCGCGCCATCGCTCTTTCAGCATGGCTGGTTCGTACTCGCCGCCACATTCGGGACAGGTGCCCGCGTCCGGGAGTTCGCTCAGGTCATACTCACACGCGGGACAGACCTTGTAGCCGACTCTTTCCAGATGCTTCTTGCCGTCGTAGTTGGCGTTCGCGATACGGGTGGCGAGGAACGCCACGCCCATGGCGCAAAGCCACACAACCGGGACGAACGCAAACACCCACCGCTGGTGAAACACCCCGAACCCAATCACCATGATCGCGCCCAGGACGAGCAACACTCCGACCAGCGTGAACATCTGACGGCGAACCTTGCGTTCGGCGTCGGTCGACACCGGGAGCCGGGCAAGCCCCATGCGCTGTAGCAATGAATAGCGGTTCATCTACCGAGATGATATAGCGGCTTTCGATTCTCACCAGTGCGAGGCGACCCGATCGGGCCATTCCCCGGGGGGCGTGTAATCGGCGTCAATCACCAGCGTCCCCGGGTGTGTTTGCAACCGCTTGAGCCACGTGCGCTGGCTCTTGGCGAACTGACGGGTCTCGATCTTGATGCGTTCGACGGCGTCGTCGAGCCGCTCGTGGCCAGCGAGGTGGGCGAGGATCTGCTTGTAGCCCAGGGCCTCGCGGGCCTGGTTGGTCTCACCATCGAACGCGCCGCTACATGCCAACGCCTTCGTCTCTTCGAGCAGTCCCCGCTCCATCATCGAGCGCACACGAGCGTTAATGCGCGGATTGATGCCAGCGGCGGTCCAATTGATGGTCACGAGGCCGAATCGCTCGCCCAATGGTGAACCACCGTTCTCTTTCCATTGTTTCTGGTGCTCGGAGATCGGTATCCCCGTCAAGCGAAAGACCTCGATCGCGCGGACCGCGCGGCGGGTGTCGTTGGGATGTATGCGGGAAGCCGCACCCGGATCAATGCGTTCAAGTTCGGACCGGATGGCCTCGGAACCCATTGCGCCCAGTGCCACCCGGAGCGCATCGTCGGCTCCCGGACCCTCGAACATGCCGTCGAGAAGATTCTTGATGTAGAGGTGTGTCCCCCCCACCACGATCGGCACGCCGCCCCGGCTCTGGATGTCGGCGATCGCCGCCTCGGTGACACGGAGCCAGTCGGAGACGGTGAACCGATCGCCGGGATCCGCCACATCGATGGCGTGGTGCGGAACGCCCAAACGCTCCGGCGGCGAGGGCTTGGCGGTTCCGATATCCAGTCCCCGATAAACCTGAAAGGCGTCGGCGGAAACCAACTCAGCATCGATGCTTGATCGGCGCAACGCAACCGCGAGCCCGAGCGCCAGGTCGGACTTTCCGCCCGCCGTCGGGCCGGCGATGAGCGGGATCAGGCGGGCACGCTTCATGGGGTGGGATCAGGGCGGGAGGCAGAAGCGACGGTGTTTTCGAGCGGACGGGTGCTGTCAACCGATGACGCACGACGCTTGTTGATGACGCTCACGGGTATAAGCAGGAGATAGACGAGGCACAACCCGGCGATCGTGAGCCACCAATCGCGGATAAGACCCACAACCAGGAGCCCCATGAGCACGAGGCCGGGCGCGATCAGTGTGGGGCTGATCCGGATCTTCTTGATCGAGAACATCGGGATCGTGCTGATCATCAACAGCCCGGTCACGAACGTGTGGACGACAATGTACCACGCCGGAAAGTTCACGTAATCCCCAACGGTCGGGGAGGCGTCAAGCAAGGGGGGAATGAGTACAACGCCCGCCGCGGCTGGCGACGGCATGCCTTGGAAGAACGCCGTTGGCTTTTCAACTTTGCTGTCGACGGGCTTGGGGGCGTTGGCGGCCGAGGTAAAGCGCGCGAGGCGAAGCGCGGCGCACGTGGCATAGACCGTCATGGCGGCAAGACCAAGAAAATCTTCCTTGACGAACGCCCCGCGGTGCAGAATGACGACAGGGGCCACGCCGAAAGCCAGAAAATCAGAGAGGGAGTCGAGCACCGCGCCGAAACTGCTGGTCACACGCAGCATCCGGGCCGCACGCCCGTCCAAGACATCAAGAATCGCCGAGACAAGGACAGCGCCCATCGCAAGATTAAGGTGGTCGGTCGCCAGGCCGGGCCGATCGGTCATCGCGAAGTGAAGTGACGCCAGCCCGGCGCACATCGCCATCGTGGTGATGAAATTGGGAATCACAGCCCGGATCGGGATCTCGCGCTGGCGGTATTTGGGGGACAGAAACGGCATGACTCAGGATCTCCCCGCAAGGGAAGGTTCCTCACCGAAAGCCCCCTGACCTGAAGCGAGTGTTGCCAAGATAGTCTGGCCGGCCAAACACCGATCGCCCGGCTTGACCGAGGCGACGGCTCCCGCCGGAAGGAAAACGTCGACCCGCGAACCGAATCGGATCAGCCCGAAGCGCTCCCCCTTGGCGAGGTCCGCACCCGGCTTGACGCGGCAGATGATCCGACGGGCAATTAAACCAGCAATCTGCACGCTGATGGCCGCTTGGCCACCTTCCATCCGCTGAACGAGTGAGAGCCGTTCGTTCTCTTCGCTGGCCTTGGGCAATGCCGCATTGACGAAAAGACCATCTTTGTGGATCGCGGCGGCGACGACGCCCGCCACCGGTGCCCGGTTGACGTGGACATCAAAGACGTTCATAAAGACACTGATACGCATCCAGCGCGAATCCGGAGTGCTTAGCCCCGCGGACTCGGACGCCGCCCGGGCCTCGGCGGGGGGTGGCATGGAATCGACCGCGACCACCCGGCCATCGGCCGGGCTGACCACGACGCCCGAAGCCTGAGGAATCGGACGCACCGGATCACGAAAAAACCAGAGGCACCATGCGCTCACGACGAGTCCGACCAGCCCAACCGCGACACCCGCCCACGGATGGAGGAAGACCACGCCCACAACAGCGGCGATCGCGGTGAGCCCAACAAAACTAGCGACAATCGGCCAGCCTTCGCGCGCGATCGGCCCGGATCGGCCGTTCGGTGATTCCAATGTGGTTCCCGGACGTGGGGTGACAGCGGATGTTGCGACGGATGTCAAGGTTCTCGGATCTCCATCAATGCCCTTGCAGGCTTCGTTCCGCATGGTAGTGAGGTCAAAAGACGGTTCAGGGCTATAACCGGGCTGAAATTCGTTCGTTCAAAGATCAAGAGACGTCCCCCGACTCTCGATGAAACCACTGTGAATTCCTCGACTGAACTCCGATACGTCCTCGTTTGCGACGATGAAGCCCACATTCGGGCGGTCATCTCCGCCAAACTCTCGGGCAGCGGCTTGGCGGTCAAGCAAGCGCGGACCGGAGCCGAGGGGCTCGCTCTGGCGTTGGAACACGCTCCGATGTTGATCATCACCGATTTTCAGATGCCGGTCATGAGCGGACTCGAGATGGCCCAACAACTGAAGGCCAGCCCGTTGTGCGCTAACGTGCCGCTGCTCATGCTGACCGCACGCGGCTACACGTTGGACGCCATCGAACTGGCGCGAACCAACATCCGCGAGGTTGTGGCCAAGCCCTTTGGCGTGAAGCAGTTGATGGAACGCGTCACCTCGATTCTGAGCGTGCTGCCTTCTGTACCCACCATCACCCAACCCGCGATGGACGGCCGCGCTGCCGCCTGAACGGCCCAATGAACCTTCCCACACCCAATCCTGACGACCAGTGGTTATGGGGATTGATCACCTCGCTGAAACACCTCGGGCTGGCCGCCCGGGAGGCCGATGCATGCGAGGCCGTCGAACACACGACACTGCGACTTTTGACCTCGGATGAAGCTCCTCGGGTGGTGGTCGAAGGCGGCCCCGATGGTTCTGGCCCGGATCGATTCCGTGAGGCCATGGCCTCGGCCGCGGACAACGCCTCGACGATCGAGGGATTCACCAGTCAACTCACCGAGTCGTTCGACACCATCGACCTTCTCTACACGATCGGCGCGGCCACGCGCGATCTCACCAACCCGTCGGGTTTCATTAATCTGGTGGTTTCGCGGCTCTTCAAGACACTGAACTTCGGGTACTTTGCACTTGTCTTTGACGCCGAGGGCACGGCTGCGCCCTTCCTGTCTGCGATAACGGCAACGGAGGGCAGCCCCCCTGCACAAGTTCCCGAGTTGGTACGCGCGGTCCGCGAGTGCCCAGCCCCGAGTTCAGTAGAAGGGTGGGCCGTGAAGACGACGGTGGAAGGGCTAGCGGCTGCGGGAGATGGACAGATTCTTGTCCAAACGGTTCGCTGCCGCGGCAGGCGTGCGGGGCTGCTGGTGGCGGGCGGAAAGTTCGGGGCGGACCCATCGATCAGCAGTTATGACATTCAACTTGTGAGGGCGGCGGCGGGCCACCTGGATTCGTTCTGTGACAATGTTTCACTGTTTGAAGAGCAGCGGGCCCTCTTCATGGCCACGGTTCGGGCCCTGACCGCGGCGATCGATGCGAAAGACCGCTACACATTCGGTCATTCCGAGCGCGTGTCGCTGGTGTCGGCCCAGATCGCCGGGGCGATGGGGATGCCTCCCGATGAAATCGAGACGATCCGGCTCTCGGGGCTGGTGCACGACGTGGGCAAGATCGGCGTTCCCGAAGCGGTGCTGCGCAAGCCGGGCAAGCTGACGGACGAAGAATTCGACGAGATCAAGAAGCACCCCCAGATCGGCTGGAACATTCTCTCGGGTATCGCTCAACTGGCCAACGTCCTTCCGGGCGTTCTGCACCATCACGAACGCATGGACGGCGGGGGGTATCCGCACGGTCTTCGGGGTGAGGGGATCCCGCTCCCGGCCCGCATTATCGGGGTTGCAGATGCCTTTGACGCCATGAGCAGCAGCAGGGCCTACCGCGATGGGATGCCGCGAGAAAAAGTTTTCCGCATTCTCAAAGAATCCGCCGGGAGCCAACTCGACGCACAGGTGGTTGATGCGTTCTTCCGAATTAACCTGGCGGAATATGACTTGGCAATTCAGGCCGAACCGGAACCGCAGCGCAACGCCGCCTGACCCCGCCCCAACGGGCTGGCACAGACGGACTATGCATTGAGCCACTTGGGTAACCCCGACCAAAGCCCCTGACCGGTTGGACCGATACCCATCGGCTGTTCGTTCGTGAACAAAGGCCGGCGGGCCGGGGATGTGCGAGTGTGATGCAGAACTCAACCACCAAAACGGAGGCAGGCGGGCGCGGAAGCCCGGGTGAGGCCAACGCGCCCGCACTCGAACCCAGAAGGCGAACCCTGGGCCCGCGGATCAACCCTGTCATAACGGCCGTCGGAATGTTCGGCGTGATTCTGGCTCTGGTCATGGCGGTGTGCGTTGTCTGGACGTCCGGTGCCTATCAAGACTCCATCTCCCGGAACAACGAGGAACGGATGCGGGTGGTTTCCCGCCTGCTGGCAAGCAACGTTGAAATCCTGCTTCAATCCGGCGATCCCGCGGCCGCCAACGCCGTGCTGCGCGAAGCGGCCGTGCGCTATGAACTCACCATCTGCCGGGTGGTGAACGGTGAAGGCACAACCATCGCCGAGGGGAGCGTGCACGCGCTGGCAACGCCCAAGGCGTGGGAGGAACTGCCCCTGCTGCCCGACTCGATGAGGAGCGCCGGGGAGACCATCGCCGACGGTGTCTATTCATCGTCGCTCGTCCTCGGCATCTCGGGCAGGGGCGAGGCGGTGTTGGAGATCGGCGGAACGGTCGCAGCGCCGCTCTTTGCGGGCGAAGACCTGGGTACAGGATTACTCGTCATGGTCGGGGCCACTGTGTGCGGGCTGGTGGCGGCCTGGCGCATGCTTGATCGTCGGTTCCGCTCGCTCACGTCCATCCGCTCACTGGTTCTTCGGGCTGCCGCCGAACCCGATGCCCGTGCCGAGTCGCTGACGCTCGGAACCGGCGAGCCGGCCGTCGCATCGGCGTGGAACGAAATGATGGTGGTGCGTGACGGACTGCGCGAGAGGGCAAGCCTGCGTGACACCATCGAACAGCTCGGAGCGGGCGGACGCAGCGACGGCGGCGGACATTCGGCCGTCGATGCGTTGTGGATCGGTGTAATGCTCCTGGGGAGCGACGGCAAAATCCGGTACGCCAACGGCGCTGCCGCGGTGATGCTTGCGGTGCGACGCGATCAACTCGTACAGAACACCATCGCGGAACTGATGCCCGATGCCTCGCTGCTGGCCGCGGTGACCGAGATATCCAGTGGCCGCAGTCGGCAACGCACCAGCGTGGAACTGGAGCGCGCGGGCACCGGCACGAACGCCGAGCGGAGCGTCCTGCGGGTGACGGTAAAGGGTCTGCGAAAAGAAGACGCGGCGGCGGCGCTTGTGATGATCGAGGACGTGACACAACAGCGAGTCGCCGATGAGTCCCGCAACGCTTTTGTGGCCCAGGCCACGCACGAACTGCGGACGCCGCTCACGAATATGAGGCTGTACATCGAGACTCTGGTGGAGGACGCCGCCGACCCCGCGGTGCGCTCAAAGTGCCTCAACGTAATCAGCGGGGAATCACGCCGCCTGGAGCGCATCGTGGGCGACATGCTGAGCGTCTCGGAAATTGAGGCGGGATCGCTCAAGATCACCGAGGATGACGTGCGTCTGGACGCCGTGTTCACCGAACTCGACACCGACTTCCGGGCCCAGGCCGAGGACCGCGAGATGACACTGGCGTTCGACCTTCCGCCGAAACTCCCCGTGATCCGGGGCGACCGCGACAAGTTGATGCTCACCCTGCACAACGTGGTCGGTAACGCCATCAAGTACACCCCGCCCGGAGGCACCGTTCGCATCGTGGTGCGGGCAGAGGGCGCGACGGTCTCGGTGGACGTGGCCGACAACGGCATCGGGATCCGGCCGGAAGAGTGCGAGCGTGTGTTCGAACGCTTCTACCGGGCCAAGGACAAGCGCATCGGTTCGATCACCGGCTCGGGCCTCGGGCTGGCGCTGGCACGCCAGATCGCGCGGCTGCACGGGGGTGACATCACACTGCGCTCCGAGATCGACAAGGGCAGCACCTTCACCATCACGCTTCCTTCATCGCCCGCAGTGGCGGCCGTGGGCGGCAACAACAATGAACAACGCAAGGCGGCCTGAACGACGCCGACTTTCCCGGGGCACGCCGAATGGAGATCACTGAGCAACGTCAGGGCGCGGTAACGGTGATCAAACCGGCGGGGCCACTTTGCCAAGCGGAATCTGAACAGTTCGCGGGCCGCATCGACGAGGTAATTGCCCGCAGCCTTGGACGCTTTGTGCTCGATGCATCGGCGATCCCGTATGTCGATTCGAGCGGGCTGGAGTCCTTGCTCCGCATCACCAACGACCTCGCGGAGAGCGGCCGCAGCCTGCGGGTGTGCAGCGCCAACGAGACGCTCCGCGAGGTCATGGACCTGACGGGCCTCGCCGACCGCTTCGAGTTCTATGAAGACGTGAACGCCGCGGTCAGGAGTTTCCTTTGATCAACCCGGCCGCCACCCCTTCGTCCGGTCCATCAATAGGACCGGGTGCCGCCAGGAAGCCCGACCCGGAAACCCTCGGCAACGCCCAAGGTGCAGCGCCCGTGCGACGGCCGCGCGTGGGCGACGTGCTGATTGAAGAGGGCCTTGTCAGCAAGGAGCAGTTGGACAGGGCGCTGGTCGACCAGAAAACCGGCGGCCGTATGCTGGGTGAACTCCTGGTTGAACAAGGGATGGTCTCGCCTGCAGCGCTGGTACGGGCTCTGGGCCGTTGCCTGGGTGTTCGAGGCTGCGTCCTCAGGCACGGTCTTATCGACCCAGCGCTCATCAAACTAGTAGGCCCGGACGAGGCCGAGCGGCTGAAGATCATTCCGATGTTCAAGGTCGGGAACGAACTGACGGTGGCGATGGCGGAACCACAGAGTCTCCCGACCATCGACCGGTTGCGGCAACTCACGTCCTGCGAGATTCGTCCGGTCATGGCGATCGAGGGGAACATCCTCGAGTATGTCCGCAAATACTCCTCGGGCGATGTCGATGTCGATGAGTTCCTGACGCAACTCGCCGAGTCGGACGTCGAGGTCATCGAGCGCGAGAATGTTGATGAAGGACCCTCGACCGACCTTGATCGCATGGTCGCAGGCAGCCCGATCATCAACCTTGTCAACATCGCCTTCCTCACCGCAGTGAAGGACCGCTCCAGCGACATCCACATCGAGCCCGACAAGAAGGGCACACGCATCCGCTACCGCATCGACGGGGTGCTGCGCGACCTCATGCGGCCGCCGCCGGGCATGCACGCGGCCATCGTGAGCCGTGTCAAGGTCATCGGGAAGATGGATATCGCAGAAAAGCGTCTCCCGCAGGAGGGCCGCGTCCGCATCGTGGCCGAGGGGCGCGAGATCGACCTCCGCGTCAGCAGCATCCCCACCCTCCTGGGCGAAAAGATTGTGGTGCGCATCCTCGACAAATCGAACCTCAAGGTCCGGATGGAGGACCTTGGCTTCCGCTCGGGTGCGCTCGATGCGTTCAAGCGATTCCTCAACCAGTCTCACGGCATCGCATTGGTCACAGGACCCACGGGGAGCGGGAAAACCACGACCCTCTACTCCGCCCTCGATCTGCTCCGCGGCCCCGAAGTAAACGTGCTGACGGTCGAAGATCCGGTGGAGTATCAACTTGACCTCGTGAACCAGATCCAAGTGAACGAGGCCGTGGGCCTGACCTTCGCGCGGGTGCTGCGCAGCGTGCTGCGGCAGGATCCCGACATCATCATGGTCGGTGAGATCCGCGACCCTGAGACCGCGCGCGTGGCCGTGCAGGCCGCACTGACTGGCCACTTGGTGCTCGCGACGCTGCACACCAACGATGCGCCCGGCGCCGTCGCCCGGTTGGTGGACATGACGATCGAGCCATACCTGCTCTCCGGAGCGTTCAACGGCGCGGTTGCCCAGCGCCTGGCACGCACCATCTGCCCCGGCTGCGCCACAAAGTACTACCCCAGCGAAGACGTCCTCAAGGACGCCGGGCTCTCCGACCAAGTGGGTCGGTCGTTCCGCAAAGGGTCCGGGTGCCAGCGCTGCCACAACAGCGGCTTCGCCGGCCGGATGGGCATCTACGAAGTCTTTGAGGTCACGCCGGAACTCAAGCGCATGATCCATCACGCCCGCCCCACGCACGAACTGCGTGAGCAGATGAAGAAGGGTGGCGGGCTGTCGCTGCGCGAAGAGGGCGTACTCCTCGCGCTGGACGGCAAGACGAGCCTCGAAGAAGTGCTCAGGGTCACGCAGAACGACGACGAATACCCGGCCAAGCCGGTCGTAGCGCTCGCGTCGCCCGCTATCGCTGCCGCCGCCGTCAAGGAGGCCGCATGAAGTTCCGATTCAAGGGGTTCGACAAACTCGGCAAGCCCATCAGCGAGACCGTCGAAGCCAGCGACGCCAAAGACGCCGCCGAGATCATCCGTCGCAGGGGAATCTTCGCTTCCGAGATTGTCCCCGCCGACGGCTCCAAGGCCGCGCGGGCTCCGGTCGGGCACGACCAAGGCGGCACAAAGCGGCGCCATCGCCGAACCTCATCCGGACGGCGGCTCAAGGATCTCTCCGCGTTCTCTCGCCAACTCTCGATCCTGATAGCGACGGGAACTCCGCTCGTTGATGCCGTCGCCTCGCTCGCCCGACAGTTGCCGGAAAGTGAATGGCGCAGCGTCGTCGAATCAATCCAGAAGCGGCTGGAGGAAGGCTCGCAACTCTCGGACGCCATGGCCCACCATCCGATCTGGTTCGACGGCGTGGCCCGAAGCCTCGTGGCCGCCGGCGAACACGGCGGGCAACTCGATGCGATGATGGATCGCCTCGCCAAACTCACACGCCAGCAGCAGAAGGTCCGGGCGTCGCTCGCCGGAGCCATGGTCTATCCGTGCCTGCTCATCTTTGTGGCCATCCTGGTCCTGACCGCGATGCTCGGCTTCGTGCTGCCCCGCTTCGAGGGGCTTTTCAAGTCGCTCGATACTCCACTGCCCCCCACCACCAAGGTGCTGATGGCGGCCAGTCATCTGCTGCGGGAGCGGTGGTACTTCGCTGCGGGCGGCGTCGCGCTCGTGGGCTTCTCCTTCAAAATGTGGATCACCTCGACCACCGGCCGACTCTCGATCGATCGTTTCAGTGTCCGCGCCCCTCAGGTGAGCAAAGTGACCCGCTCGTTCGCTACGGCCCGCATCGCGCGTGTGCTCGGGGTGCTGGTCGCCGGCAAGGTGCCTCTTATCGACGCTATCAAACTCACCCGCCTGTCGTCCAATAACACGCTGTACCAAGCACTCCTCGACCGGGCCGAGGACGCCGTGACCAGGGGCGAGAACATCAGTTCGGCTTTCGCCGATCCCGTGCTCATCCACCCTTCGGTGTGCGAGGCCCTCCGGAGCGCTGAGCGCTCGGGCCAGATCGGCCCTGTGCTCCTCAGCATGGCCGATCACCTCGACGAAGATAACGAGATTCTTGTGAAGAGCGCGGCGAGCATCATCGAGCCCCTCATCCTCATGATCCTGGGTGTGTTGGTCGGCGGAGTCGCCATCAGCATGTTCCTCCCCTTGTTTGATCTCACCGCCGCGGGCGGAGGAGCGGTGCCGTGAGTCACGCCGCGAACAGCACCAGCAAACTCGCCGGACCGACCCCGGTTCTGGCAAACGTCTCGCCGCCGACCTCGTCCTTGAAGGAGACAAA
>Ga0105049_10004001_pt1 | contig 17351 bp, 13 predicted proteins | sample MAT06_FD_78087 | JGI IMG/M metagenome (GOLD analysis project Ga0105049, IMG submission 78087) | Freshwater microbial communities from Lake Fryxell liftoff mats and glacier meltwater in Antarctica - MAT-06 | ecosystem: Environmental > Aquatic > Freshwater > Ice > Liftoff microbial mat | place...
CCCGCAGACCTTCAACCACTTGGCGTGCTGGTTGAACATCGACCCGATGATGTGGATGAACGCCTCGTAGCAACTGAAGAATCCGTGCCGGCCGGTGAGCAGATAGCCCTCAAGCCAGCCTTCACACTGGTGCTCGGAGAGCATCTCCATCACGCGGCCATCCGGGGAGATGTTGTCGTCGGTGGGCAGAATCTCGCCGGTGAAGCCGCGCTTGGAGACGGCGAAAATGTCCTGCCAACGATTCGAGGCGTTCTCGTCGGGGCTGAAGATCCGGAAGTTCTTGGAAGCGAGATTGCGCTTCATCACCTCAGCGAGATACTTCCCTTGCACGCGGGTCGCCTCGGCGTCGGTGGCGCCCGGCGATGGCACCTCAACGGCGAAGTCCTGATAGGCAGGGAGCCGCAGATCGTTCAGGAGCGCCCCGCCATTGGCGTGCGGGTTGGCGCCCATGCGGCGATCACCCTTCGGGGCAAGTTCCGCAAACTCCGGCTTCAATCGGCCATCCCGGTCGAAGAGTTCGTCGGGCCGGTAGCTCTTGAGCCACTGCTCGAGAATCTTGATGTGGCCGGGCTTGCCCATGTCGCCCATCGGCACCTGGTGCGAGCGCCAGTAGTCTTCACATTTCTTGCCGTCGATCTCGGCGGGACAGGTCCAGCCCTTGGGCGAACGGAGGACAATCATGGGCCACCGGGGCCGCTGCTTGAAGCCGTTCTCTCTGGCGTCTTTCTGGATCGCCTTGATCTCACCCACAATCTTCTCGAGCACGGCCGCCATCTTCTGGTGCATCGCCTCCGGTTCGCTCCCTTCGACGTAGTACGGGGCGTATCCGTAGCCGCGAAGGAGTTGGTCGAGCTCTTCGCGTGGAATTCGCGACAGGACCGTCGGGTTGGCGATCTTGTAGCCGTTGAGATGCAGGATCGGAAGCACCGCTCCATCATGAACGGGGTTGAGGAACTTGTTTGAGTGCCAACTGGTCGCCAGCGCGCCCGTCTCGGCTTCGCCGTCACCGATCACACACGCCACGATCAGATCGGGGTTGTCAAACGCCGCGCCAAACGCGTGCGAGAGCGAATACCCCAGTTCGCCGCCTTCATGAATCGAACCCGGCGTCTCGGGAGCAACGTGGCTTGGAATGCCACCCGGGAACGAAAACTGCACAAACAGCCGCTTCATGCCCTCCGTGTCCATCGAGATGTTCGGGTAATACTCCGAATACGTCCCCTCCAGATAGACGTTGGCGACAATCGCCGGACCGCCGTGACCGGGGCCCGTCACGTACAGCACATTCAGGTCGTACTTCTTGATGACCCGGTTGAGGTGAACATAGATGAAGTTCAACCCCGGCGTGGTGCCCCAGTGGCCGAGCAGCCGCGGCTTGATGTGCTCTTTCAACAATGGCTTGCTGAGCAGCGGATTGTCCAGCAGGTAGATCTGACCGACTGCGAGGTAGTTTGAGGCTCGCCAATAGCCGTCAAGGGTGCCAAGCTCGACCGCCCCGAGCGGACCGCTCGGTAACGACCCGCGCCCGTTGCTGCTTTCTCGTTTGCCGCCCAGAGTTTTCTGTGCCATGGATCAGTCCTCAATCCTCGTTGACGATCAGCGGAGTCTCGGTACCCAATATTTGGGGCTTGGTCATAACAGGGGCAGTATATGAGTCGGCCTGACGCACTGGACCGGCCGCCCGAAGAACAAGGAATCTTCCCTGTTTTGATGCCTGCTCATGAGGCTGACGATCGCCGCTGGCGTTTCATCCCCGCCAATCACAACGCTCGCTTGCCATCTGACACAAGATTACCGCGACTGCAACCCACTATGGCACGACTCCACGAGCATCACGGCAAACTCATTCTGGAACGGCCCGGGATCAAAGTGCCCCGCGGGCAAGTGGCACGTTTGCCCGACGAAGCACAAGCCGCAGCGGTGGAGCTACTGCATAGCCGTCGGACTCGTCGACGGCACGGTCACGCCGCGGCAGTTTAAAGAAGAGCGTTTCATCGACAAAGGCCTGCACGCCGTGATGCACAAGGTGAGGGTTGTCGCCAACACCGATTTCGAGCCGCTGTTCCCCAAGTTCCAGCCCAGTCAGGTCACGATCACCACCAGCAGCGGCAAACAGTCCACCAAGGGTGTCAACGTCCCCAACGGCGACCCACGCGACCCCATGACGGCCCACGAAATCGGCGTCAAGTTCCACGCACTCGGTAATTCAATCATCGGCCAGAATCGATGTAGCGCCCTCGTCGCGGCGGTCCTCAACCTTGAATCCGTCGCTGATATCCGCACATTCGTTCCTCTCGCGCTGGCCAAGCCCCAGCCCCTCACCACCAGCCGCATCCCATAAGCGGTCCGGGCGTACCCCGCGTCCATCCCCGTGTTTTCACCGATGACCCCGCCCGCGGCCCAGTGTGGCCAGTCAAGGTAGTGTGGCCAGTCAAGGTAGCGTGGCCAGTCAAGGTAGCGTGGCCACTCAAGCGGCTCCCTATCCTTGTGATTATCCACCGCGCAGCGTGCCCGGTCCGGAGGGCGTCTCCCCGGATCGCTCACGATTTGCTGCACATAACGGCTTTTCCTATGCCCGATCAGTTCGCCGACAAGATGGCCATGCAGCACCGCCTGTTCTCCGAACTCTCGCGAATGTTCGGCGAGGAAGTGCCGCTCTACGACAAGGCCTTGCTCGTCAACCGCGAGTGCAACAAAGCCGTCTGCGCCCTGCTCGCCAGGCGCTACACCGGCTTCTCCCTCTCCGATGCCCAGCTTGACAAAGCCAGCGGCGAGCGCCACGGCGCCATCCGCATCGGCACTCCGGCCGAATACAACCTCGTCACCCGCTTCTTCGCGTGCTTCGCCATGGAGCCGCACAACTTCTACGACATGTCAAACGTCGGCGGCAAGAGCCAGCCGATCATCGCCACCGCCTTCCGCTCCGACCACAGTCCCGAGCACCGCGTCTTCACCTCCCTTCTTCAAACCGACTATTTCGACCCGCAGACCCGCCACCGCATCGAGTCCCTTCTCGCCACCCGCGATGTCTTCTCCGCCAAGGCCAAAGAACTGATCGAAAAAGTCGAACGCCAGGGCGGTCTCTCATGGCCCGATGCCGATGCGCTCATCCGCGAGGGCTTCGAGCACATCTTCAAGTGGACCGGCCGCGCCCGCGACCACCAGCTCTATCTCGATCTCTGCGCCTCGGGCTTCAAAATCGCTGCCGATATCGCCTGCTTTGAGTCCCACCACCTCAACCACCTCACCCCCAACACGTTCTGGATGGACCTCTACACGGCTGCCATGAACTACGCCCTGCGCGAGATCGACGAGCCCGCTTTCCGCAGCCGCGCCAGCCGCGCCCTCAAGCAGCTCTCCGTCGCGAGCGATCGCCACTACATGCGCCTGAACTTCAAGCATCTCAGCTTTGAAACAATCGACGGATTCAACTCTGCACCCGTCGATGCAAACACCATGGGCGAGATTCTTGAACAGCTCACCGCCCGCCTGAACGAACCCGACCTGAACCTCGACACCCTCGACCACTCCGGTTTCAAAGACACAACCGAGGGCCCCTCCGAAGATACCCCCGTCCTCCTCCGCCAAGACTCCTACAAAGCGCTCACCGAAGACGTCCTCTTCACCAACGCCGACGGCTCGACCATGCACACCGTGCACACCGCCCGTTTCGGCGAGATCGAGCAGCGGTTTTTTGCCACCACCAAAGCCGGCCGAACGCTCTACGACGAGTGCCTGGCCCGCGCCGAAGTCGAGAAAGAGAAAGACCCCGAGCTCCCCTCCCGCGACTTCGAAGCCTATCAAACCATGTACGCCAGGTGCTTCGCGCCTTTCCCCAAAACTCTCCCCGCCCTGCTCGCCGCCGGGCTCGCCTACGGCCTTTACTCCTCCACCCCCAAGGGTCAAGCCGCCCGCGCCAAAATCGCCACAACCAACATCACCGAACTCGTCCGCCTCGGATACGTGGACTTTGACGGTCAGCGCTATGAGGACTTCCTCCCCGTCAGCGCCGCTGGTATCTTCGCCTCCAACCTCAACCAATACGGCACCAAGTCCACCGCTGCCAGGAAGCCTGTCTACACCCAGGCGATGCTCGAAGAGATCATGGGTCGCGAAATCATCGACGCCGACGAGGTATACGCCGGAATCGAAGCGCAGTCGCTGCTCGATACGTACGCCAGTCTCGGCCTGATCGACACGCTCCCCCCCAATCGGCACTCAAGCCTCCAGCTCGCCGCTTGCGGGCCCAAACCGCGTCTCGCCGCGCCACGCTGACCACCGGCCCCACCCGCGCGACTGTGCCGAAACGGTCCGGCCCGTGGTGCTCGCGGGCGAATCTTGATGGGTTTCCTCCCGCCAAGTCGCCCCAATTGACTATCGGTTCTGCTACATTCTGCCCCGCATGACAGTGTGGACTATCGATGCTGTGCTCGCTCTTTCGCCCGACTCGGCCTCCGCCGCCGCCGGCCAGAGTCTCGGCTCGCCGCGTCACTGGACCGGTTTGGGACGAAGCGAACGCGCCCTCTGGGGCCTCTGCCAGGGCTCGGGCAAAAACCCGTATCAGGCCCGCATCGATCTTTCCGAGCCTGCCTTCAAATGCAGTTGCCCAAGCCGCAAGTTCCCTTGTAAGCACGGCCTCGGGCTCTTGCTGCTCTTCGCCGCCGATGCCAAGCAGTTTCCCACCGCGCCGCAACCCGGCTGGGTCGATGAATGGCTCACCTCCCGACAAGATCGGGCCGAAAAGAAGGTCGAAAAAGCCCAGACCGCGCCCGACAAGCCCGTCGATCTTGAAGCCCAGGCCAAGCGCGCCGCCCAGCGTGAGGACCGCGTCCGCGAAGGCGTGGCCCACTGCCGCCTCTGGCTTGACGATCTCCTCCGTCGCGGGCTCGCCACCGCCCAATCGAGCGGCGACTGGGACCGCGTCGCCGCCCGCATGGTCGACGCCCAGGCCCCCGGATTGGCCACGCTCATTCGCCGCATCCCCAGCGCCATCGCCGTCAGCAATCAGGGCGAAACCCACTGGAGCGCGCGCACCCTCTGCCTGCTCGGGCGTCTGCACATGCTGCTCACCGCCGCCCAGCGCCTGCAAGAACTCCCCGCTGACCTCGCCGGCGACGTGCGAACCGCCCTCGGCTGGACCCAGTCCAAAGAAGAAGCCCTCGCGTCGCCGCCCACCGCCGACACGTGGATTGTCGCCGGCCAGATCACCGAGGAAGACGAGAAACTCAAACTCCGCCGGTCCTGGCTCATCGGCAAACACTCCGGGGCCCGGCCGCTGATTCTGGACTTCGCCGCCGGATCACAACCCCTCGACACCTCGATCGTTGTCGGCAGCGAGTTCACCGGCGAGGTGGTGTTCTATCCCGCCCGCCTGCCCCAGCGAGCGCTTGTCAAATCTCGCGGCGACTCTGTGCCGCTCAGCGGTTCGATCGCCAGCGGAGCCGACTCCACTATTGAAGCAGCATTTGATCGCTACGCCCAAGCCCTCGCCGCCTGCCCGTGGATCACGCAGTTCCCCATGATTCTCCAGAACGCCCGGCTGACGCGTTCCCGCGAGCGTTGGTTGCTCGCCGACAATCTCGGTGCCACGCTTCCCCTTCGACCGTCGTTCTGCCGCGCCCTGCAACTCTGGCGCTTGGTCACGGCCTGCAAAAATGGACCGCTCACCGTGACGCTCGAGTGGGACGGCGAATCGGCTCTACCCATCGGCGCCTTCGATCCAACCGGCCGCCACTTCATCGACCTCGCACCACGGTGGGCCGCATGACGACCGCCTCTCCACCGCAGCTCATCGGCGAACTTTCCACCACCGCCCTCATCGGCACCGACCGCCACGGCGGTGGGCAGGATGGCCCACGAATACTCCTTACGCAGGCCGCCATCGCCTTCACCCAAGCTCGCGCTGGCCATCGGCCCGGCCGGGGTAGTGAGCAACTCCCGCCCTGCCCGGTCGAGACCCGCCCTGCCGCCCCCGGCTTGGCGATCTCGCTTCTCGAGCGTTTACTCGCCGATCCCGACGCCGGGCTCATTGACGAATGGTGCAACCTTGCCCACACCCGCAGCCAGCGCGTGACCGACGCCATCGCGCCGCTCCTTCTTGAATGGTGGTCGCGCCAGCCGCAGCGCAGCGAGGTGGTCTTCGCCGTCACCGGTGTCCTTGGTCCCTGGCTCTGCGGGCTCAATCCCAGTTGGAACAAACCCGTCGCATCAAGTGATATCCCCGCCGATGCTGACGAACGCTGGCAGACCGGCACGCCTGCCGAACGTGCCGCGCTCCTTACAACCATCCGCCGCCACGACGACGCCAGAGGTCTCGCGCTCGTTGCATCAACATGGGCCACCGACGGTGCTGACGAGCGGCGCCGTTTCCTCGAAGTCCTCGGCCAACAGGTCTCATCCGCCGACGAGCCCTTCCTCGAAAAAGCCCTCGACGACCGCGCCAAAACCGTCCGTCAGCAGGCCGCCACCATCCTTTCCGCCCTTCCCGGCTCGCAACTCAGAACACGTCTCTCCGCCGCCGCCCGCGCCTGCATCACCGTCACAGCCAAGCGAAGTCTGCTCGGGCGCGCCAAGGTCACACTCGCCGTCGAGCCGCCCAAAGACTTCGACAAACTCTGGGAACGCGATGGAATCGACGAGAGCGCAGCCCAGGGCAAAGGCCAGCGCGCCCACTGGCTCCGCCAGTTGCTCAGCGCCGCCGAGCTTTCGATCTGGTCAGCCCACAGCGGCCTCGACGCCAGCGCCTTCCTCAAAGCCCTCGCCGAGGATGACTACTTCGACGACTTACTGACCGCACTCATCCACGCCCTCTCGATCACGCCCGACCCGGTCTGGACTCACGCCATCCTGCAAGCCGCCCTCGACCGCCCCAAACGCCCCTGGCAATCGCTCACGCCGGTCTGGACGAAGCTGCCCGCAGCACACCGCGAACCGCTTCTGCTTGAGGTGGCCGCCCACGCACGCTTCACGCCGCAAGACCGCTGGGCCATCCTGTCCGCCCAAGCCGGGGCCCAAACCGGGGCCCAGACCGGGGCCCAGACCGAATCTTGGTCGCATGACTTCTCCCTCCGCGCCATGAAGCTCTTGACCGACCATCCGGCCGCCAAAGCAGAACTTAACTGGGAACTGACCGGTCAGATCCGGCAAATCAGTTCATCGATCAACCCCTCAGCCCTGGCCGCCTTCGAGCAAGCCCTGACGGCCAACTTCGGCGACACCCAAACCGACAGCATTCGTGCAAGTCTCAACCGCGTGCGGCTGCGTGCTGACATGTGCAAGGAGTTTTCAGTATGAGCAAAGGTCCACCCACCGCCCTCCGCGAAGCCGCGGAGTTTCAGTTCGCGGCCGAACTCGCCGCCCTCGCCAGGGCCGATACGCGCGAGAAGCCGCCCCGCTGGTTGCTCTCACCGTGGGCCGTCGTCACGTATCTCATGGGCGGTAAACTCGCCGACGGCACCGTCATCACCCCCAAGTATGTCGGCAAGCAGCGCCTCATCGAGATCGCCGTCGCCACCCTCGCCACCGATCGCGCGCTCCTGCTCATGGGCGTGCCCGGCACGGCCAAAAGCTGGGTCAGCGAGCACATCGCCGCCGCCATCAGCGGCGACTCAACACTGCTCGTCCAAGGCACGGCCGGAACACCCGAAGAAGCCATCAGATACGGCTGGAACTACGCCCTCTTGCTCGCCAAAGGGCCCAGCCGAGAGGCCGTCGTCGCCAGCCCCGTCATGCGCGCCATGACCGAGGGCAAACTCGTTCGCGTCGAAGAACTTACCCGCGTCCCCAGCGACGTGCAGGACTCGCTCATCACCATCCTGTCCGAAAAAACGCTCCCCATCCCGGAACTCAACGACGAAATCCGCGCCGTCCGCGGCTTCAACATCATCGCCACCGCCAACGACCGCGACAAAGGTGTCAACGAACTCTCCAGCGCCCTCAAGCGCCGATTCAACACCGTCATCCTCCCCGTGCCCGACTCCATGGACGATGAAGTCGACATCGTCCAGCGCCGCGTTGCCCAGATGGGCAAGGCCCTCGCCCTCACCGGCGAGGTGCCGGCCATGGAAGAAATCCGCCGCGTCGTCACCATTTTTCGCGAACTGCGCGAAGGCAAAACCAGCGACGGCAAGAGCAAACTCAAGCAGCCCTCCAGCACGCTCAGCACCGCCGAAGCCATCAGCGTCATCACCAGCGGCGTGGCGCTCGCCACCCACTTTGGCGACGGCCGCATGAAGGCCGCCGATGTCGCCAGCGGCATGATCGGTGCCATCGTCAAAGACCCCGTTCAGGACAAGATCGTGCTGCAGGAATATCTCGAGACCGTCGTCAAAGAACGCGACGGCTGGAAAGACCTCTACCGCGCCTGCAAGGAAGTGCTCTAAAAACCGTGACCGCATCGCTCCACATTCTGGGCATTCGCCACCACGGTCCCGGCTCGGCCCGCATGGTCAACATCGCCCTCGAAGCCCTTAAGCCCGAGGTGATCCTGATCGAAGGCCCGCCCGATGCCGACGAGTTGGTCACCCTCGCCTCTCACAAAGACATGAAGCCCCCCGTCGCGCTTCTTGTCTATGACCCCGAGAATCCCAGCGACGCCGCCTACTACCCCTTTGCTCGCTTCTCCCCCGAATGGCAAGCCATTCAATGGGGCCTCAAGCACGGTTCACCCGTCCGATTCATCGACCTCCCCCGAGCCTTGCGGCCCGAACCCCCCACCACCCCCACCGGCACCGACGATGATGCCGACGAGGAAGACGACAGCGAGCCCGGCGACGACACCGCTGCCGCCGAGTCCCGCCGCACCGATCCGCTCGAAGCGCTCGCCTCCGCCGCCGGCTACTCCGATGGCGAAGCCTGGTGGGGCCGACTCATCGAAGAGCGCCGCGGCGACATCGAACCAATCGCAGTCTTTCAGGCCATCCACGACGCCATGGCCGCCGTTCGCGCCGAGTGCGCGCCGTCCGCCCTCGACCCCGACGAACCCGCACGCGAGGCGCACATGCGGCGCGCCATCCGCGCCGCCCTGAAAGACGCCACCGGGAACATCGCCGTCATCTGCGGAGCCTGGCACGCCCCCGCCCTCACCGAAGCAGCCCTGAAGGCCACCACCGCCAAAGCCGACGACGCGACTTTGAAAGGCCTCCCCAAACGCAAGACCGCCACCACCTGGATCCCCTGGACCTACGACCGTCTCGCGTTCGATTCCGGTTACGGAGCCGGCGTCAGCAGTCCCGGCTGGTACGACCACCTCTGGCTCGATCACACCGCCTTCAGTGAACGCTGGATCACCAAGGTGGCCCGCCTTATGCGCACCGAAGGCCTCGACGCCTCACCCGCCAGCGTCATCGAAACCGTCCGCCTTGCCCAGACGCTCTCATCGCTCCGCGGGCACGGCACGCCCAGCCTCGCCGAGATGAACGAGGCCACCCTCGCCGTGCTCTGTCACGGCAATCCGTTCCCGCTTCAGGTCATCGAGCGCAAGCTCATCGTCGGCCAGCGCTTGGGCAAAGTGCCGGCCGATGCCCCCAGCGTTCCCCTCCATCGTGACCTTTCGGCCCAGCAAAAATCCCTCCGCCTGAAGGTCTCGGCCCTCGACTTCGAGCTCGACCTCGACCAGCGCAAGGAAATCGACCTCGCCCGCAGCCGCTTTCTTCACCGCCTCCTGCTCCTTGAGATTCCCTGGGGCACCCGCGCCCACGACCAGCGCCAGCGCACCAGCACCTTCCACGAACTGTGGACCCTGCAGTGGAAGCCCGAGTTCGCCGTCTCGGTCATCGAAGCCGCGCGTTATGGCAACACCGTCGCGGACGCCGCCGCCGGGAAGGTCCGCGCCCTCGCCAACGCCGCCACCGACCTTCCCTCGCTCACGGCGATGCTCGACGACGTGCTCCTCGCCGATCTCCCCTCCAGCGTTCAGGTCCTCATCTCTCGCATTCAAAGTGTCTCGGCCGTCTCGGCCGACATCGGCCACCTGATGAATGCGCTCGCCCCGCTCGTGAAAATCCTCCGCTACGGCAACGTCCGCAAGACCGATGCCGCCCTCGTCGAGCCGCTCGTCGCCGGCCTCGTCGGCCGCATCTGCGCCGGCCTCATGCCCGCCTGCGGTTCGCTCAACGACGAGGCCGCGGCAGAAATGCGCGCTCGCATCGACGCCGTCCACACCACCCTCGTCATGCTGGACAATAAACAGTTCCTCAGCGACTGGTCCACGCAACTCGCCCGCATCGGCGACGCCGATATCCACGGACTTGTTGCCGGCCGCTGCTGGCGCCACCTGCTCGACTCACACCAAGCCGACTCCGCCGCCGCCTCCAGCCGCCTCTCCATGGCCCTCTCACCCGGCAACGACCCCGCCAAGGCCTCGGCCTGGATCGAAGGGTTCCTCGCCGGTTCCGGCACCGTGCTGGTTCACGACCCGCAACTGCTGGCCATCATCGACGAGTGGGTCACCTCGCTCCCCGCCGCAAGCTTTGAGCAAATCTGCCCCATCGGCCGTCGCACCTTCTCAACCTTCGAAGCCCCCGAGCGCCGCATGATCGGCGAGAAAATCAGACGCGGCCTCAAGCCGCCGTCGGTTGGAGCAAGCCAAACGGGCGACTCAGCCGCTGAAAGCAACGACTACGACCCGCGCCGCGGCTCGCTGGTCGATCCCGTGCTCCGCCTCATCTTTGGAGATTCCGCCCTGTGAGCACACCCATCAGCAACGCCCAGCGCCTTGAACGGTGGCGCCTCCTGCTGGGCGGGGGCGATGCCGATGGAACCGAAGTCGTCCTCACCGGCCGCCACGCCATCATGGATCGCGCCATGGACGCGCTCTATGGCGACGATGGAGATCGCCGCGGCGGTCTCGGCGCTTCCGCCCCTACGGCCGCGCGATGGCTCGGCGATATCCGCGAGTACTTCCCCACCTCCGTCGTTCGCGTCATGCAGAAAGACGCCGTTGAACGGCTCGGCATGCAGCGGTTGCTGCTCGAACCCGAGATGCTCGCCGCCGTCGAGCCCGACATCCACCTCATCACCACGCTCATGTCCCTCTCGGGCGTCATTCCGCAAAAGGCCAAGGCCACGGCCCGCCAGATTATCTCCAAAGTCGTCGAAGACCTCAAACGCAAACTCGATGCGCCGATGCGCCAGGCCGTGCTCGGCGCGCTCAAGCGTTCCACCCGCACCCGTCGCCCGCGCCACAACGAGATCGACTGGAACCGCACCATCCGCGCCAACCTCAAGCACTATCAGGCCGACTACAAAACCATCGTCCCCGAAACCCGGATCGGCTACGGCCGCAAACGCAACCAACTCCGCACCATCATCGTCTGTATGGACCAGTCCGGCTCCATGGGCCGCTCGGTGGTCTATTCCGGTGTCTTCGGCGCCGTGCTCGCCTCCATCCCCGCCCTCCGCACCCACGTCGTGACGTTCGATACCAGTGTCGTTGACCTCACCGAGAAAATGGCCGACCCCGTCGATGTCCTCATGGGCGTGCAGCTCGGCGGCGGCACCGACATCAATCGCGCCCTCGCCTACTGCCAGGGCCTCATCACCCGCCCCACCGACACCATCTTCGTGCTCATCACCGACCTTTTCGAAGGCGGCGACAACGCCCAGATGCTCAAGCGAGTCGAAGCCATCGTGACCGCCGGTGTGAAGATGGTCACCCTCCTTGCCCTCGATGATTCCGGCGCGCCCGGCTACGACGAGCGCAACGCCGCCGCCATGGCCGGCTTTGGCGTTCCAAGCTTTGCCTGCACCCCCGATCTTTTCCCTGATCTCATGGCCGCCGCGATTCAAGGCCGCGATCTGGGGCAGTGGGCCGCAGACCAAGGCGTGACCGCCACCCGCGCCAAAGCAGCCCAAGCCATCTAAAGCGGCCTTCCAGCCCCAATCAGAGCGATCGCTCGTCAGCACTTTCACAGTTCTCTCGCCTAAACTACTGCGTACTTTTTTCCACGATTCTGTTTGGAGTCTGTAATGTCCAATCCGCTCGAAATGGTCATTGGTGCGTCGGAAGTTCAGCGCGATGCCGCGCTCGCCGCCAAGCACGCCGAAGCGGCTGAGAAGGCGGAACAGAAGGCCGATCGCACCACCGCCATCCAGGAATATCGTCGCTCGGTCACGGCCGATCCGACCGAAGCCAAGAACCTCTTCCGCCTCGCATTCCTCCTCGACATCAGCGGCGAGGAAGACGAAGCCATCACCATGTATCAGCGCGCCATCGAACGCCCCCCGGCGCCGATCAACGCCCTCATGAACCTCGCGGTGCTCTTCGAGGATCGCGGCGAATGGGCCGCCGCCGAGCGCTGCCTCCGCCAGATCCTTGAGACCAACCCCACCCACGCCCGCGCCCTCCTCTATATGAAGGACGTCGCCGCCAGCCGCGGCATGACCATCGACGACGACCACGAACGCGATAAGTTCAAGCGCTCGGCCCTCCTTGACACCCCCGTCACCGACTTCGAGCTTTCCGTCCGCGCCCGCACCTGCCTCAAGAAGATGAACATCCGCACTCTGGGCGACCTCATCCGCACTACCGAGGCCGAACTCCTCTCCTACAAAAACTTCGGCGAGAGTTCACTCGTCGAAATCAAGCAGATGCTCCAGATCAAGGGCCTCCGCCTGGGCCAGGGCCGCGAAGAGGCCCACCGCGCCGCTCGCAAGCAGATGATCGATTCGCTCAAGGGCACCCAGCACGAGGCCATCCTCAACAAGCCGGTGAGCGAAATGGCGCTCTCGGTTCGTGCCCGCAAGGCCCTGCAGCTCCTCAACATCCAGACCATGGGCGACCTCGTCACCCACACCGAGGCCGAGCTCCTCGGCGTCAAGAACTTCGGTGCCACCTCGCTGGCCGAGGTTCGTGTCAAGCTTGTTGAGTACGGGCTTTCGCTCCGCACGATCGACGAATAATCCGCGTTCGCCGCACCCGCTACCTGTCGGGAAGACGACAGTCGCCAATCCGGAGACCTTCATGGGCCTCGAAGCCGCGCTCCCACAAGACTCTGTTCTCACCACCCAACTCCAGCGCGTGATCAACTGGTCGCGCCGCTCGTCGCTGTTCCCCATGCCGTTCGCCACGGCCTGCTGCGGCATCGAGCTCATGGCCACCGCCTGCTCGCGCTATGACGTCGCCCGCTTCGGCGCCGAAGCCGTCCGCTTTTCGCCCCGCCAGAGCGATCTCATGATCGTCGCCGGCCGCGTCACCGCCAAAATGATGCCCGTCCTCCAGCGCATCTACCTCCAGATGACCGAGCCCAAGTGGGTCATCAGCATGGGCGCCTGCGCCAGCACCGGCGGCGTCTTCGACACCTACGCCGTCATTCAAGGTGTTGACCAGTTCATGCCCGTCGATGTGTATATCCCCGGCTGCCCCCCGCGTCCAGAACAGTTGATCGAAGGCATCATGGCCATCCAGCGCCACATCGATCAGGAAGGCATGCCCCCCGCCGGCGGCAAACGCGTCCCCCTCGGCATCGCCGTTCAGCCCAGCCACAGCGTGCGTCCACAGCCCGTTGGCGTCTCGCTCGGCGCATCATGAACCTTCCGCCATCCGGCGATTCCTCGCAAACCCCAGCGCCGAGCACGCCCCCGAGCACGCCCCCGAGCACGCCCTCGAGCGCGCCCTCGAGTGCGCTTCTAGGGGCCCCGCGCCTCAAAATAACCGACTTCCGAGCGACCCAGGTTCGCTGCCCCGAGTGCCACCGGCTCACCAGCGTTGCCGCTCGCGGCAGCGGGCACGATGCCTCGGCCATCTGCCCCCACTGCGGCACGCCCCTTCCCGTTCCGCGCCCGCCCACCGATTGGGCGCGCCTCGCCCGCTACCTCTTGCTCCACTGGCTCGCGCTCGCCGCAGTCGTCTTCTGCGTCGGCCTCGTGGCGGCGTGGTTGATCATCTGGCTGCTCCGATAGAACACCCGCCGCTCGTTCATCGCACAATCTCCACTTCCGCTTCCGGCTCGCTCACCGCCCCGATCCGAGTCGCGCGCCACGCGCTTGAACACTCTGAACAAACAACGCACCCGTCGGCGGCGGCTCGAAGCCCCGCAAGTTGGTAGGTACACCGCGGGCATCGCGAGGCGCTGAGCATCGCCGAACCGCCGCGCCGAGCCAGCAGTTCAGCCCCCATGATCAGGTTGCGAATCAGCGTGAGGGTCGAAAAGATCAGCGACACCGCCACCGGCGAGAACATCACGAGCCAGAGCCCCGCGGCACCCTCGTACACTGTCAGCAGCACCGCTGCGGCCGCGATCGAGAGCAACGCCAGGGCGATCAGCCCTCCGCCGGCGAAGAACGCCCAAAGCGCAAGCCCGGCCAGACGCGTCGCCAGTTCCATCCAGCCGCGCTTCGCCAGCCGACCAGCGCGTCGCATCGTCTGCCCGGTCAGCGCGATCACGCAGACCCAGGCCATCGGGGCACTCCGCCCACGATCATCAACAACACGCAAACGCACGCTTCAAACCCTTCACTGCTTCCACGCAGACGACCAACCCGGCCCGCAAGGCCGCCGCATCATACTCGCGCGACGACCGCCACAGGCTGCATTCGGCCTATTGCACGCTACCCTTCCCGCCCTCATCATGCACGACCACCCCGACTCAAACACGGGCCCCGGCGCTCATAGCGCCCCGGCCAGCGGCATTGCACCGCCCATCGCGCCGGCGAACGCCGCCCCACCGCTGGTGGCGACCGAGAGTGCCATCGCCGAGATCATCCGCATCGCCGTCCCGAGCGTGGCGACCACGCTGTCCTACACCCTGATGCAGTTCGTCGATGCCTACATGGTGTCGCTCATCAACCCGGAAGACCCGATCTTTCTGGCCGCGCAAGGCAACGGTGGCATTTCCGCGTGGACGCCCCAGGCGATCATGGCCGGCATGCTCGGGGTCGTCAACACCTATGTTGCCCAGCACCTGGGCGCGGGCCAACCGCGCAAGGGCCCGGCGTATGCCTGGAACGGGCTCTGGCTCTGCCTTGCGCTCTGGTTGCTCATGCTGCCATACGCGCTGGCGCTCCCTTTCATGTTCCGGTCCTTTGGGCATGCGCCGCGCCTTGTCGAGCTTGAGACCTCGTACGCCCAGATCCTGATCGCCGGGGCGTTCATTCAAATGGCCGGGCGCTGCCTCAGCCAGTTCTTCTACGGCCTGCATCGACCAAATGTCGTCCTTGTCGCCGCTGTGGCGGGCAATATCGTCAATCTCGGGCTCGACTACGTGCTCATCTTCGGCCACTTTGGAGCTCCCGCCATGGGTATTTCCGGAGCCGCCATCGCCACCGTCATTGGCACCGCCGTCGAACTCTCGATTCCCGCGTGTCTCTTCCTCGGGCCCGCCATGCACGCCAAGTATGGCACGCGCGACGGCTGGCGCCCCAGCGCCGAAATCATGCGCAAGATCATCGCCATCGGCTGGCCCGGCGGCATGATGTTCTTTAACGAGATGATCTGCTGGACCTATTTCTTGGTGAAGATGACCGGCTCATTTGGGGTTGAACACAACACCGCCGGCTGGATCGCCCTCCGCTACATGCACCTGTCGTTCATGCCCAGCGTCGGCATCTCCAATGCCATGACGTCGATCGTCGGTCGGTACCTCGGTATGCGCCGGCCCGATCTGGCGGCCCACCGCGCCAAGATCGGCCTCGCTATCGCCATGACGTATATGGCATTGTGCGCCGTCGTCTTCGTAGTCTTCCGACGGCAGCTTGTAGGCGTATTCTCGACCGACGAGGCCATCATCACCATCGGCTCGGGCGTCATGATCATCGCGGCCGTGTTCCAAGTCTTTGATGCACTGGGAATCACGCTTATCGGCGTTCTTCGCGGCGCCGGCGACACCGTCTTCCCAAGCATCGTCACGATTATCGCTGTTTGGATCTGCCTCATCGGTGGTGGACTGCTCCTGATGAAGTATGCGCCGGAGTTTGAATCGCTCGGCCCTTGGTCGGCGGCGGCCGCCTACATCTGCATCGTGGGCATTCTGCTCGCCATTCGCTTCGCCCGGGGCAAGTGGAAGACGCTGCGTCTGGCCGGTGTCGGCGAGCCGGTTCACGTTTAGTTGGCCCGGCCGCCGCCTCGAAACCGCAGCGTGCTGAGAGCGCCATAAAGGTGCATGATGCACACCGCCCTTGCACCGAACGCTGATCAGAGGCCGCGGGCGAGACGGCGACGGCGAACGGCGAGCACGCCGATGCCGAGCAGGGCGGGAAGGCCCGCGGCGAGGGCGGCGGGGAGCGGAACCAGCGTGACACCTTGCGAGAAGTCGTATGCACCGAACACGGTCGCCATCGGGGCGAAGCTCCCGCCCGCATACGTCAGAAAGGCGTTGCGGTTGTTCAGGGGCGACCCGACGCCGTTGGCTCCTGAGGTCGTGGACAGAAACATGTTTACACCTGCCGGAGCGGTGATCAGAGGGCGAATATTGAGGTGGTATGTCCCGGCTGCGAGGTTGAGATCGGGAATATTGGCATCGAATCGATACTCTTGGAGCCCGAAACCCGTGCGGCCTGTCGCGGTCCAGGAAAAGCCCGACGATGATGAGCCCGAGGCCACGAGCGTGCCACCGTTGCCGCTGCTCACGCCGCTTCGAATTTCGAACGCGTAGCCGGCCGTCGCTGTGCGGGCGGCGTCGTTGGTGAGGAAGTTCCCGAAGAGCGCCGCGATACTCAGGGTGCTGCTGTGCGCGAAATCGTCATAGACCCGCTGGTCGGTGACGAGCACGTTCGAAGCGTTTGTGACGGTGTAGTTGCCGACGGCGTCGCGACCGTCAAAGTCGCCGCCATAAAACTCCACGATATCGGCGCAGGCGACTGCGGCAGGGGCAATAGTCGCGGCAATTCCGGCTGTCACAAACAAGATGCGAGAACGATTCATCACAGCAGCTCCTAAAGCACTACGCACAAAGGTAACCGGCCTTGGCGGCCTACGCAAGTGAGCAGTGCCGCAAATGGGAGAAGTCGCCCTCTCCCCGTGAGATTGAGATTTTGAGACGGGATTGGGGCTGGAGAAGAGCGGATCTGGCCGCGGAAAAGGCGGGGCTTGGCCACAGATGAACCCAGACGAACCCAGACGGGCCCAGAAGGAGGTCGGCCCGCCGCGGCGGGTAAACTGCGCGAGGGTGGATGCGGTTTTGGTTGAGATTGAGATTGAGATTGAGACGAGATGTGGGACTGGGCCTGGGACGCCGTATTGAGGCGGGAAGGCGGGTTGGTGGTGGAGTGGGATATGGGTTGGGTTGGGACCCCCCTCCCCCCTTTGAGATTGAGATTTTGAGATTTCTTAGGTTCTACCTGGGAATTCGGAGGGGCGCTGGACGCAGAAAACGAAGAATTTGCCACAGATCGACCCAGACGGGCCCAGATGGAGG
>Ga0105049_10004002_pt1 | contig 17350 bp, 12 predicted proteins | sample MAT06_FD_78087 | JGI IMG/M metagenome (GOLD analysis project Ga0105049, IMG submission 78087) | Freshwater microbial communities from Lake Fryxell liftoff mats and glacier meltwater in Antarctica - MAT-06 | ecosystem: Environmental > Aquatic > Freshwater > Ice > Liftoff microbial mat | place...
CGACCAGCTGATTACAAATCAGCTGCTCTGGCCAACTGAGCTACACCGGCATTCGGATTGGATGTCAAAGAACACAACAAAAAACACCCCTGCTGGAAAACAGGGGTGCAAATGTAGAAAACAATTCGATTGAACCAAGAGACTGAAGCGAAATTTTTCAGCTTGCTGCTCCGGTGCGCGTTTTATGCTTATCAATTTGTCGTCGCAAAGCCTCTACTGCCGTGTCTGTCGCCTCTTCAAAGGTGCGGCATTGCTTGCGTGCAAAAAGATCCTTTCCAGGGATTGAAAGTCGGATTTCGGCAATTTTATTTTCGTTTACGTCCGAATGATCGAGTCGAAGAAATACTTCACTGCGGATGATTCGGTCATGAAACTGACCCAGCTTTCCGAGTTTGTCTTCGATGAAGCTGATCAGCTTGTGATCAGCGTCAAAATGAATGCTTTGAACTTGTAACTGCATCTTTATACAGATTTAAGGGTTAAACTTCATTGCTACGGGGATGGGCTTTCCCGTGAATTCCTTTCAGCTTTGCTACGCTCAGGTGCGTGTAGACCTGAGTGGCCGCCAAACTGGAATGCCCTAGTAACTCTTTGATCACATTCAACTCTGCTCCGTTGTTCAGCATATGTGTGGCAAACGTGTGACGAAGAACGTGCGGACTTCTCTTCGATTGGGTAGTGATCGCCGAAAGATATCTTTTTACGCGGGTATAGACAAATGATCGTGTGGTTTTTTTCGCTTTGTCCGTCACAAAAAATGCATCTTCCTTGAAATCAGTGAAATGGGCATCCCTTAGACGAAGGTAGGTGTCCAGTTTGCCAATCATATCCGGCGATACGGGGATAAACCGTGTCTTGTTTCGTTTTCCCGTTACCCGAATCTGTCGGATGGATCGATCAATGTCACGATCCCGTAATCCAATCAGCTCGCTCAAGCGCATGCCAGTTTCATAAAACAATTGGAGAATGAGCTGGTCACGAAAGTCGCTGAAATTTTCAGCTTCGCCTTTCGGTAAGTCATAAAGATGCTGGGCCCCTGCTTCTTCCAGAAAAACGGGTAGGCGCCCAGGAAGTTTGGGTTTAGGAATGCCGCGTGCAGGATTGGCGATAAGCTGACCTTCACGCTGGAGAAATCGAAACCAGGCATTTGCTGCGGACAACTTTCGGTGCACGCTGGTTTCTTTGTAGCCTTCTGACATCAGATCAGCGACCCAAGAACGAATCATGGTGCGGCTCACCTGATGTGGTTCGTCTACTTCAAATGTACGTTTCAGAAATGCCTCAAATTGCCCAAGATCACTCCGATAGGCTTCGGAAGTATGGGCAGAATATCTCTTTTCAGAAGTGAGATAGGTGAGGAAGGGTTGAAAATGCACCCCATAAAAAAAGGGTGAAATCCCGGTATTATTCGAGAATCACCCTGAATATTGTTGACAGCAGTATGTTACTGCTCTTCGATGCGCAAATGGTTGATGAAGACCGCTTTCTTGATCTCATCACGACGACGAACACTTTTCTTGGTGTAAGCCTGACGGGTACGAAGTTGCTTGATGACGCCTGTCTTCTCAAACTTCTTCTTGAACTTCTTGAGGGCGCGGTCTATGCTTTCGCCTTCTTTTACTGGAATGATCAGCATGATGGTGTTATTCTTCTTTTAATGGATAGCAAAAGTAAACGATTTCTGTTTCAGCGCAACTATCCTTTTAAAATTTCTCGGGAAATCACCAATTTCTGGATTTCTGAGGTGCCTTCACCGATCGTGCACAGTTTTGAATCGCGGTAGAATTTTTCAACAGGAAAGTCTTTCGTATAGCCATATCCACCAAAAATCTGAACAGCTTCGGTGGCCACGCGAACGGAGACTTCGGAGGCGTAATATTTCGCCATCGCTGATTCGCGAGTGACCTTCTTTTTATGGTTTTTGAGATATGCAGCCTGATAAAGAAGCGCTTCGGCCGCCTCGATTTCAGTGGCCATATCGGCCAACTTGAATGCAATGGCTTGAAAACCGGATATTGGCTGACCAAACTGTTCACGCTGCTTTGAGTAAGCAATGCTGGCCTCCATAGCTCCTTTGGCTATACCCAAAGCAAGCGCTCCAATAGAGATACGACCTCCATCCAGAACCTTCATTGCTTGCACGAAGCCGTCTCCGAGTTGTCCAAGTAACTGATCGTTGTGAACCCGGCAATTGTCAAAAATCAACTCCGCCGTTTCTGAGGCGCGCATGCCCAATTTGTTTTCCTTTTTTCCACCTGCGAAACCAGGTGTACCGCGTTCAATGATAAACGCGGTTATTCCGCGTGAATCGAGGAGGTCGCCGGTGCGAACCAACACTACAGCGACTTCTCCTGAAATGCCATGCGTGATCCAGTTCTTCGTGCCATTAATGACCCAATAGTCGCCATCCTGCACAGCGGTGCACTTCATGCGCATCGCGTCGCTGCCGGTATTGGCTTCTGTAAGTCCCCAAGCTCCAATCCATTCACCGGAGGCAAGGAGAGGCAAGTATTTCGATTTTTGCGCTTCTGATCCGAACTCAAGAATGTGGTTGGTACAAAGTGAATTGTGTGCAGCGAGGCTGAGGCCTATTGAACCGCATACTTTGGCCACTTCTTCGATAGCGGAGATGTATTCGTTGTAGCCTAGGCCTGAGCCACCGTATTCCTGAGGAACAAGAACTCCCATGAGACCAAGTTCTCCCATTTTGCGAAAAACTTCACGGGGAAAGGTTTGGGATTCGTCCCATTCCATCACGTGCGGACGAATTTCTTTTTCTGCAAAGTCGCGCACCATTTGCGCAATCATCAAGTGATTTTCTGATTTTGAGAATTCCATTTGCTTTATTGAGGGTGAAAATTTATCATTGAAATTTTATCTTTCCCGGTTGGTAAATCCGGCCGATACTGCGGTTCCCGTCGGGACTTCAGTAGGTGGCAAAGGTAGAAATGACCGGTGAGATCGTGCTCAGTTTTTTTCTTCCAGACAAATAACTCAATTCGATGATGAAGGAGAAGCCTACAAGAACGCCGCCCGCATCTTTCACTAATTCGGCTGCGGCTTCTGCCGTTCCGCCGGTAGCCAATAGATCATCATGTATAAGAACTTTGCTTCCCGGAGCGATGGCATCCACATGCATCTCCATGGCATTTTCTCCGTATTCCAGAGAGTATTTCACTTCGTATGTGAGGCGTGGAAGTTTTCCTTTTTTACGGATAAGAATAAATGGAACTTTCAGTCGCAACGCCAATGCAAAGCCGAACATGAAACCTCTGCTTTCCAATCCAATGATGGCTTCTAAGCCTTTGCCTTGATACTCTTCCACGAGGGTGTCCAGAATGTCCTGGCAGAGCCCAGCATTTTGAAAGAGAGTTGTAATATCCTTGTACTGAATGCCTGCTTTAGGAAAATCAGGCACGATCGTAATGGCTTCTTTGATTCGTTCTTCTAGGGTCATTGTTCCACTTTAGAGGCGGCAAAATACGGTTGTATTTTTTGAATTGTGAGCGAGTCGAGAACAAGACAAGCCGAAACTTGCCCCGGGTCGGCAAAAGGACCATGTTTTTCGCGGTATGAAACAATCGCTTTGGCTTGATATGCTTTGAGATAGGGGTGCATGCTAAGTTCTTCCCAACTTGCTGAATTGAGGTCAATTCGATGCAACGCCTCGTCATTGATCGCGAGTAAAGGAATGATGCGATCCGCGGTTTCGGGAGCAAGTTTCCAAACTTCACGAATCTGATCCGCGTGGTGAAAGCCCCCAAGTTTATTGCGGAGTCCAATAATCTTCCCGGCGAAATAGGGGCCTATTCCGGGAAGGGCCAGAAGTTGAGTGGAATCCGCCGTATTGATGTCGATTGGTTGAATTTCTTTCGGTAAACTGACTGGTGGCGGTTCTCTTTTAGTGTAGTCTGGCCAGGGCTCATACTCCTTTCTCGGAGGATAGGATTTGAATGACTTTTTTTTGGGGTATTCCGAACGTTCATTCGGGATAGTGTCAGCGGCAGGAATTACCGCATATTGAAGAATAGGTGGCGCAATGGTTTTCCCAAATTCAATTCCACGGTGTTGAATCCAAAATCGCAGGCCGACGCTTGTCAGTAGCAACACAATCAGCACAATTACGCCGTTTCGCTCTTTTCCGGAAAGTACAAACCAGTCTTTCCATTGCTCTTTCTTCGCCATCCTTTTTTGGCAGAAAGGTTCAATTGGAAATAGAAAAAAATCAACCCATAAACTATGCGAATTTATGTGTCTTTTTTGTAGGGTTTTATTACTCCTGATTTCAGATCGCGCATGTATTCCCGAAGATCACGCTTGACCTCTGGTGCAAGAATGAGAAGTCCGATTAGATTGGGAAATGCCATGCCGAGAATCATCATGTCGGAAAAGTCGATCACTGCGCCCAAACCAGAGACGGTACCGATGACTGTGCAAATCATGAAGAGGATATGAAAGCTATGCTTGATCCATTTTTTTTCGCCAAACAAATACGCCCATGATTTCATGCCGTAGTACGACCAAGTGATCATTGTTGTAAAGGCGAAAAGAAAAATGCAAAGCAGAAGAACCCAATCAAACCAACCGAAAACAGAGGTGAATGCCGCATTGGTAAGCGCAGATCCGGTGAGGCCTTGCGGGTCGATGCCGTATCCCGTGAAGATGAGTACCAATGCAGTCATTGTGCAAATTATTACCGTATCAATAAAGGGTTCGAGAAGCGAAACTAGTCCTTCGCTGATTGGCCGATCTGCTTTAGATGTGCTGTGCACAATGCTGGCTGAACCGATGCCGGCTTCATTGCTGAAACTAGCTCTTCGAAAGCCCATCAGCATGACTCCGATTACACCTCCTTTTGCGGCATCTGGAGAAAACGCTCCATCGATGATTTGTCCAAAAGCTTCACCCAATCGATGGATATTCATACCGATAATAATGAGTGCAAATGAGACATAGATGACTACAAGGAAAGGCACCAATTTAGAGGTCACTTTCGCAATGCTTTTTATGCCGCCAATGATGACAAGTCCGACCATCAAAGCCATTGCGATTCCGAACCATAGGCCCATAGGAGCTGCAGATTCGATGGTTGTGGTCAATTGGGCAAAAGCCTGATTGGCCTGAATCATGTTTCCCCCGCCTAGTGAGCCGCCCACGCACATCACCGCGAAAACTGCGGCAAGTACTTTTCCCAGTTTACCTAATCCCTTGGCAGAAAGTCCTTTGCTCAGATAGTACATCGGACCTCCGCTCACTTCGCCTTCGGGAGAAATGTTTCGATACTTCACGCCTAATGTGCACTCTACAAATTTGCTGCTCATGCCGATGAGTCCGGCTACAATCATCCAAAAGGTAGCGCCCGGACCTCCCACAGCAATTGCCACAGCCACGAGTGATACATTGCCCAACCCAAGCGTACCGCTCAATGCCGCAGAAAGGGATTGAAAATGCGTTACTTCCCCCTTTTCTCCGGGCCTCGAGAATTTTCCGCGAGTGACCTGTATCGCATGGCTGAAACCACGGACATTGATAAAGCCCATGTAAATGGTAAAAAACAATGCCGCACAAATCAGAAGAACTACCACCAGCCAGGCGTCTTGTGTTAGCGGATCGCCATTGGGATGATGAATAGGATTTCCGGATGCGTCGACCACAATAGGATCATAGATGCCAACTGTAGCGAATGGGTCCCAAAAGAGCACGGCGGCAAGTCCGTCTACTAACGGAAGGAAAAACGAATTGAGCGATTCGTTGGCTGATTCTGGCGGGACTAAAGCAGTCGCGCTCGCTGTTTCTCCGGTGGAGTCGGTAACGGTCAGTTCATAGTCATAGCCTTCGTCCATACCTCTGCACACTGCTGATGTGAGTGGAATGTCTTTCTTGCTCCAGTAGTAGGAGTAAGGCGCAATTCCCCCAGAAACAAGCGCTTCCGCCTGGCCATCTTTGATCTGCGTACTTGGGTTAGTGATTCGAAACTCGATTTGAATTTGAGACTTTGCGCTGAACGAAAGGATCAACCATCCGGTCAAAAGAAGAAGGCGGAATACAGACATGGCACAAATGTATAGGAGTGCGAAGCCTGACAATCAATGGACGTAAATCAGGCTTTTTTCAGAAAATTAGTGAGGTAAGGATATCGACATTCATCTTCTGTTTGCAGTCGGGCCGTGCCAACCAGGCAGTATGTCAATATTCTGTTGACAAACACACCGGCCGAATATTGACCGAAAACGCCATATTTGTCCCACTATGTCGGCAAATTTCATCGTCTCTGCACGTAAGTATCGCCCTGACACCTGGGAAACGGTGGTGGGTCAGAAAAGCATTACTTCTACATTGCAGAATGCGATTGCCAACAATCAGATTGCTCAAGCCTATCTCTTCACTGGGCCGCGCGGAGTAGGTAAAACCACCTGCGCGCGAATTTTTGCACGGGCAGTAAATGAATCTGAGCCGGGTGCCGATCTTGATTTGAGTTTCAATGTATTTGAACTCGATGCGGCATCGAATAACTCAGTAGAGGACATCCGCAACATCGTGGATACTGTGCGCATTCCGCCGCAAGTTGGGCGTTTCAAGGTGTACATCATCGATGAGGTACACATGCTTTCTACGCAAGCATTCAATGCTTTTTTGAAAACATTGGAAGAGCCACCCGCGCATGCCATATTTATTTTGGCGACCACGGAGAAGCATAAAATTATACCGACGATTCTTAGTCGGTGTCAGACGTTTGACTTCAACCGGATTCGGGTGAAGGATATGTCAGAGCACCTGGCTTTTATCGCAACTAAAGAAGGAATTACCGCTGATCCCGAGGCACTTCATGTGATCGCGGAAAAGGCCGATGGCGCTATGCGCGATGCACTTTCTATTTTCGATCAGGTGGTGGCTTTCTGTGGACGTCATTTAACCTACTCTGAAGTGATTCAGAATCTGAATGTACTGGACTACGAGTACTATTTCAAGTTGACGGATTTCATTCTTAAGGAAGATATTTCTGCATCGCTCTCACTCTTCGATGAGGTGTTGAATAAGGGATTCGATGCTCATCATTTTGTAGTGGGAATTGGCAGCCATTTCAGAAATCTACTGGTGTGCAAGGATCCGGTTACAATTCCACTTCTTGAGGTGAGTGATCAGGTAGCGAGTCGATACCAGCAACAGGCAGAAGCTGCTGATTTGCGATTGCTGATTGAGGGAATCGATCTCGTCAACCAGTGCGATATGCAATACAGGGGGAGCAAGCATCAGCGATTGCTGGTGGAGCTGTTGCTCATGAAGCTGGGAAGCATCCGCTACAATCAAGGCGGAGGCGAAAAAAAAAAGTTCAGACTGAAGCCCTTCCGCAGGGATGATGTGAAGCCATCCGTTGGAAGGGTGTCGACGGTTGCTTCGTCAAAGCAAGCTCCTGAGCCTCCGCAGGCATCTGCGCCAAAGGTTATTGCCGCTCCAGCGAAGTCTGCTGTTTTATCCGGCACTGTCATTCAGTCGAATGGATTGATTTCAGATGTGCTGTCTATAAAGTCACTTCGCAATACCCGTTCACAGGCTGCGGCTGAGGCCGCTCAGACGGAGGTTCTGGAAGAACCAACCCGCGAGTATTCCCAGGAAGAAATAGTGAGGGCCTGGAACGAATTTATTCATCGCAGGTTAACCACTAACAAGCAGATTCAAACGGCATTTAAGGTTGCAGTGATTGAACTTACAGAGGGTCGATTCTTGCGAGTGGCATTCCCAAGTCAGACCCAGCATCATTATTTCAGTGGTGCTCGCGGTGAGCTCGCTGAATTTCTCAGGTCGGAATTTCAGATCACGGGAATACAATTCACTTTGGATGTGCAGAAATCGGATGAAATAAAGCTCTCAACCCGCACGGACAAGGAGAAGCTGGATGCTGTTGGGGAAAAATATCCTGCTCTAAAAACCCTCGCCCGAAAGTTTCAGTTGCGCGTGGATTAATACGTATCAGAGCGACGAACAAATGATTCATGTAGATGTTCTTGGGAGGTTATGCCACGCTACTTTTTGCTTCTTTTTATTCTCCTTTGCCTGTCCTCACCTATTTGGGCGCAAACTGCGGTCATAACTGGAATGGTAAAGGACAAGAGCACCAATGAGCCGGTGCTCTTTGCTCCTGTGGTTATTCAGGGAACGGTGACAGGAGCCTTGACTGATGAGACAGGTTCGTTTCGAATCGAAAATTTGAATCCCGGATTGTACAATCTCGAAATTAGCTACACCGGATATGAGAAGGTAGTAGTGTTTGAAGTGGAGGTGACCAGCAGCCGTCCTGCCATTGTGAACGTGCTTTTAGAGCCAATTGCTGTGGAAACAGGAGGAGTGGAAATTGTGGCCTCCACAATTTCAAACCGCGAAGAATCGCCGGTGAGTGTGCGCACGATTGGAACGAATGAGATCAAACGGAATCCCGGTGGTAATAGGGATATTTCTCGCGCGATCCGGGCATTGCCGGGAGTGGCAGCAATACCTTCTTTTCGCAACGATATTATTATTCGCGGTGGCTCGGCCAACGAGAATCGGTTTTATATCGATGGGATAGAGATCCCGAATATCAATCACTTCGCTACTCAAGGTGCAAGCGGCGGCCCTGTTGGACTGATCAATGTAGACTTAATTCAGGAAGTGGAGTTTTATTCTGGTGCATTTCCGGCCTCACGCGGGAACGCGCTGAGCAGTGTTCTGGAGTTCGGATTTAAAGAGCCACGCAGAGATAAATACACTGCCAATTTTGTCGTGGGAACAAGTGATCTTGGTGTCACGCTGGATGGTCCAACCGGAAAGAACTCAGGCTTACTTATTTCTGCTCGGAGAAGCTATTTGCAGGGGTTGTTCACTCTGCTTGGACTGCCGTTTTTACCTACTTACAACGATTTTAATGCGAAATGGAAGTGGGATATTAATGAGAAAAATAAGTTCACTTTCATTGGAGTGGGTGCGTTGGACCAATTTGCGTTAAATCTCTCGCTGGATGATGATACTACCAATGCGGATTACTTGCGCAACCGCTATATCCTAGATAATCTTGTGCTCAACGAGCAGTGGAATTATACCCTTGGAGTCAAGTGGGATCACTACCGTGAAAAGGGCCGGTGGACATTTGTAGTGAGCAGAAATGCGCTTCAGAATGATGCGTTTAAATATGAAGATAATAATGAGTCGCTGCCTTTGGTGTTTGACTATTCTAGCAGAGAGACGGAGAATAAATTTCGTGCGGAGTACAAGTTGTTTCCAGTGAGAGGATGGAAACTGCTAGCAGGGGCTAATCTGGAGCGCGCGGATTATTTCAATCGTGCTGCTATACCCGTTTTTATTCCTGCAGTGGATAGCACAGTGACACTTCGTCAGCGGACGGACCTTGCCATAGCCAAGTATGGGTTTTTCCTTCAATCCAGCAAGCAGCTCTTTGATCGCAAGGTGGTTCTATCGATGGGACTAAGGACTGATGGCAATGATTTTAATTCGGAGATGGCCAATCCTTTGAACCAACTTTCGCCAAGAGTGGCTCTTCGTTATACGTTCGTTCCCAACTGGAGTTTCAATTTTAATTCGGGTATTTACTATCAGTTGCCTTCCTACACCGTGTTAGGCTATCGGAATGCCAATATTCCGGGCAATGCTAATGCTTCTTACACCCGAAATGCACAAGTAGTAGCTGGCCTGGAATATGATTTTAGCAAACGCAATTCGTTAATCACGGTGGAAGGTTTTTACAAGAAGTATGATCAGTTTCCAGTGAGTGTGATCAATGGAATTAGTTTGGCAAACCTCGGTGCGGACTTCGGTGTGGTGGGAAATGAAGATGTGGATTTCGATGGGGAAGGACGTGCTTACGGATTGGAATTTTTGTACCAACAGCGATTTTTTGAAGGATGGTACGGTATATTTTCATACACCTACGTTCGCAGTGAATTTACTGGTGCTGATGGAAAATATGTGCCATCAAGTTGGGATAGTCGCCATTTGCTCAGTGTGACTGGTGGTAAAAGATTCAAGCGAAACTGGGAGGTTGGAGGTCGCTTTGCATTGAGTGGCGGATTACCTTATACCCCTGACAACGCACTCACCTCTTTGCAGATTGCCACATGGGATCAGTTTGGTATTGCGCAGCCAGATTGGAGTCGTGTGAATAGTCAAAGGATCAGTGCCTTTCACCAACTCGATATTCGTGTAGATAAAAAGTGGTTCTTCACCAAATGGTCGCTGGATGTGTTCCTAGATATTCAGAATGTGTACAGTAGTCAAACGCCACTGAAACCTACACTAGATGTGCAGCGCAATACCATGGGATTACCTGTGGTTGATCCTCAGAATCCTGAGCGATACCTTCCTAATGTCATCGACCAAACAACTGGAACATTGCTTCCGGCTATTGGTATCATCGTGGAGTTATAATCTGAGTTGAATTATTGCTTCACCCACGGATACGTTTTTCCACTTGGAAATAGGCGTACGAAATACAATGCGGGAGAGAGCATTTGAGTGCTGATTCGCATGGGTGAGGAAAGAGCATTGCCTTGCAGTACGATTCTTCCTGTGGCGTCGATGATGTTCCATTCTTCGACCCGATAATTCTCTTCAGAACGAATCCACAATTCATCATTTCCAGGATTGGGATAGAGTAGCGTAGAAGTTGATTCCAGTTCATTTAATCCAATGCAGACTTCCACCTCTACTACGAGGGCATCGGTGTGGGAGCACCCGTCATCGGTATGTGCGCTGAGTATAACAGCGAAAGTTCCTTCTCCCCAATCAATGGTGTAACCTGTGTAGATTGACTCTTCCGAGCCATCGTGCCAGAGGTAATTCAATCCGGGAGGGCCTTCTATTGCGATTGTATCGCCGAGACAGACCGAGAGGTCTGATCCTAAGTCAAATGTTAGATCATCGGAGGAAGGGACCGTAATTGATTGTTCGAATCGACACCCGCGACTATCTTCCACCACCACAAAATAGTTTCCTGAAATCGCATTTGAAAGGGTTTGACCACTTCCCCAAAAATCGCCCGGTCCGTCGTAATAATAGTCATACTCCGGTGAAGCGCCGCTGGCTTCAACGGTTATTGTTCCATCTGTGGAAGCGGGGCAAGAGGCTGAAGTTGAGCTTATGAACACATCCCAGGGTTCGGGCAACCCGATTTGATATTCTCCTGTGAATACCTCTCCGCAATTTGTGGTGGCTGTAAGGTTATAGGTTCCTGGACCCAGATCGAATACAAAGTGGCTATTGGTTGAATAACCATTCGGTCCGGTCCATTCGCATTGAAAGTCTGAGCCTGTTCCGAAAATCGAGGGAAAGATTGATCCATTGGGTGCGGCTCCTCCCTCTAACGGACATACGACATCATTCACCTGAACTTCCATGTACGTCTCTCCGCCGAAGGTGGACACCGAAATTTCCGCGTCGCCTGTCTGGCCATCAAAACCATCCACCATGACATAGACTATAGTTCCTTCTGGCAAGCAGGAAACGTAGCACGTAGAGGACCAGGGATGACCCTCACCGCAACCTTGCCAGGCGTCATCGTTGGCTGTGAGCAAAGAGAATTCCCAGGGAAGGCCACAGTCATTGCTGGCCCAGACGGCCAATTGGGTATCGAAAGTAGTGCCCGTGTTGCACGTTGAAATTTCATACGAAACCCCTTCCTGTGCAATGAAATAGGCCCAACCAGTGCGACTTGCATTTGGTTCGCACCACATGCCGTATCCCATGCACGAGAGACCAAGGGGTGCCGGTTCGCGAAAAGCTGCTGCGCATTCGGACGTATTTAAAAATGTTGTTTCCGCGTCGATTGAAATCAATGCGGCACCGCAAGCAGAGTCATGCGCAACCGCAGGGTCTGTGCCCGCCTGAAAAGTCCACGTATTTCCAAAACCTCCGCCGTAATAGCTTAAAATAAAATAGCCATCCTGATAGATGTCAAATGCCATTCCGCCATCGCCGTAAGAATCGACGAAGATGAGATCGAAGAACTCTCCTTCAGGAAGACAAATTGTGGCGAATTCCGAGCTGAAGTCTGGAATTCCATTTTCGCCGGAAGGTCCGTTTCCATCGCAGCCTATTTCAGCACTTCCGCCTGAGGTAATTGTTCCGTTGCCGCATCCGTTGGCGGCGGGCACCACTTCCCAATAGCATTCTTCTGCCCATACATCGTAGGAGTGGGCAGCAATGGAAATGGTAACTTCTCCTTCTTGGCATTGGGCTGCAGTCTCAGATGAGTGAGTTAGCCAGAATGCAACTGTCATCAGGCCAATCAAGAAGTAATTGGGGTATTCCTTTTTCATCGGATGACAAGTTTTTGGACAGGATGATTGGTTGAACCACTTACCCGAATGAAGTACATGCCGCGGGGCAATCCAGAGATGTCCATTTGCACAAAATTTCTTCCGAGCATGGCGTGTTGGTCAATTGTTTTACCGGCCACATCGGTCAGAATAAGTTGGGTATCGCCTTCCGCATTCGGAAAGTCAATCCTCACAAAAGACGTTGCGGGATTGGGATAGATGCGCCAATCAGTTTGAGCATTCTCGTCCACACTCACCAAACCACAATTGGGATCATATTCAATCTCAGGTGAACCTCCGATGCATCCCGGAAACCAGTTGGATGGGTTGTTTTGATCTTCATTTTCACTCAGAAACTCCACTGAACGTCCAGTACCATCCGTGTCTTCAAACCAAGGCATAGTCTCACTGTATTCGAATGAGATCAGATTTTCAGAATTGAATTTAAACAATCGAATTAGATCGCCCTCATTGCTCAGTCCGAAGCCCAATGGCCCCATGACATCATTTACTTCCGGATGTTGCGCGGCGAATAGTTCCGGATGCTGCGCAATTACCCTATATCCGTCAGGAGGAATTATTGTGCCTGGCGGAATGGGGAAGGAGTTGTAGTGGAACTTATCCTGGAGGATCATGGAACTGACGTCGAGCGGAATATCCAGTTTGTTGTGCAGTTCGATCCAATCGCCCGCGTTTTCTAGTGTTCCTGAATTGTACATGAATTCTGAAACTTCTATTGCGTTCTCTGCATCCTCGCCTGTAAAGTGGGCAATGAACGATTCATTTTGTTCCAGATTCAGAACGAATTGATCGAGACCCACTTCAACTGGAAAAATCGTGTTGGGTGACCAATGTGAAAATTCGAAACCGGGATTGGCAATGGCTGTAATTTTAATTGGCAGACCATTGAAATAAGTGCCGGTCCAAGGATATTCACCCTCTGAAGGTTCAACGGTGGAGATGTGAATTCGCCCTGCGCCGGCAGGTTGAACGTCAAGGGTCACTTCGATTGGATTGTACATTCCGAAGTGATCCTGTAGCACGCTGATCATGCACTCCCTTCGCGAGATGTGCCAATTGATGCGGTCGTCATATCCATTGTACCACCAAAAGAAATCGCTTCCCCAGCGTTCGCAATGGCGAGGCATTACTGCTTCCGATTCGGAGCGCATTTCATCGCGAATAGCAGTGATTTTTTCAACGGTGAAAACCTGATTGATTAGATCGAGATAACGGGTTACGAATTCACGACGGAACTGTGGATTGGAAATAATATGTCCAAAAATCTGTCCGGTCGAAGTTCCCCCGTTGGCAGCAGCATTCAAGTAATTTGAGCAAGGGTTATCATACGTTCCGAAGTCCAGATCCATCAGCATAAAGCGCCATTTACCACCTGGGCGCTCGTCGAGCCAAAACTTTGTATTGTTCCAACCGTTGTTCCAGTCTCCATTCCCATAGTAGGTCTCGGCAATGATATAGTCCATGTAGTTTTCAAAGTCAATGTATTGGCTGACATCGAAGTAAAAGTTGTCGGATTGCGGATCGCTCGCCATCACGAAATCATACATTTCATAGAAGGGTTCATCAGAACCATTGATCACATTCCAACCCAGATAATTGGAGGAAATAACGGTGCAGTCCTCGGCTGGCACACCGTGATTGGCTTCGCAAAAGTCTTCATTCAGGTTTTCTCGTAGCTCGTACATTCCCCAATATTCTCCATTGAGAAAGGCCACTACAGGCGTATAGGCCATGTAATCGGCATGAGTTGGTTTCATGGCCCGTTGCATCAATGCATCGTGATAGCGTGTGCCGTAATACTCATTTCCCCCATTGCGCAAATTGAAACTTTTGAAGGAGTTTAGATAGGGCTTGTCGGCAATCAATGGATAGTCCATTGATTCCATGCCGTAGTCGTCACGCGCTATAACGCGGAAACTTTTTTGAGGCAGACCTCGCGACCAACCTCCATGAATTTTAAGTCCGATTGATCCTTCGAATTGAACTTCACCGGAAGCACTGAAGTACTCGATATACGATTCTCTTTCCCAGTCTTCCCAGATGTTTGATCCGAAGTAAGGGTATCCATCGTAGTCCGGTGGACCGAGCACGTAGATACCTATGTTTTCATCCCAGAGATTTTCCGGGTTAGTTGAAATACAGATCACCGGAATATCCAGTCCACTTTCGTCGATGAGATAGGTGTTTTTTTCCACTCTGGAAGGAAGCAGCGCCGCTGTGCTGAAGCATCGCGCTGAAACAGTTACCGTGACATCAATCTGAAGAGGTTCAGTATATAATTCCGAACTTTCATTCGGAATACTGCCATCTAGGGTGAATCGAATCTCAGCGCTTGGTGAGAGTGTGGATAGTTCTATTGACTGAGATGAGACATAAATACCGCTCGTTATGCTGAAATTTGGAATGGGCTCATAGCTGGTGGCGCATGCAGCTCCGTTATTGGAAATTCCAGGAGTGGGTTCATTAGAAAAGCACCAGAAGGGAAAGCCATCGCTCTCTCGACGGTAGGAATGATCTGCTGCGGTCAATGGAATTGAAATCTGATTCAGCAGGTTTCCGTCAGGGTTGAAAAGAGCAAGAGTTTCACCCGAGGTAAGGGCGAAATTGGTGTGTAGGAAGTCTGTATTGCCAAGTTGCATCCATTCAGGAGCTGGGGGAAAAAGGGCGGTGTTGGATATAAAGCCAAAGGTCAGCCAGGCATTGGCTGTGAGATCCGAGGAGTTCGCACTCGTATTGTGTACCTGAATGGCCAGCACATTTTCGCCGGCGTTTAATGCATTGCTCCAGGTGATTTGATCAATCATAAAAAGGTCAATAGGCTGACCTTGATAACCAAGTGCCTCGTGGTCAACGGCAGAAGCTTCGTTGAATGCGGGATAAATGCCCGGTGTGCCAATGCCAAATCGGGCAATTTCTATTCCATTCAGGTATGCTACAAAGGCATCATCAAAGTCCATGTGAAGCAGAACTTCGCTGACTCCAATCACTTCTGGAAGGGAGAATGATTTGCGCATAAAAACGGATTGAATGCCTCCGCCCAGATCAGTTCCATCATCTCCATCCCCATATCCAAATCCACCTTCTCCCGTATTCCAATTTTCATCATTGTATTCCAGAGTGCGCCAGTCTTCTGTGGGCTCTGTTTGAGGGATTAGATAAGACCAGCTTTCTGAGGCTTGCACAATACTGTGATAGGCGCCACCATTTCCACGGTTCTTTCCGCTTGCCCAAATAAGAAGGTGTTCGGAAGGTGAAATCGTCCAGCTCGGAAAAACCCATTTCATGGGATTGTCAAGGCGATCGCTTATCCCGTACCCTTGGAGATCAATCGGCTCGCTGCCAGAGTTGTAAAGCTCAAACCAATCTTTGAATTGCCCATCTTCATCCATGAGGGTGTTCAGATTGGCATGTTGAACTTCATTGATTAAAACCTGTGCGTCTAGCTGGTTGAAAGCGAAAATGCTGGCGAATACTGACGATAGATAAATAAGCTTCATATGTTTCCTCGAGGTTAAGTCAAATATATCATAGGCTCACCCAAACAAGGCTATCCGATGTGAAAAAAAGGAGAAGTACATTGATTCAGGAAATCAGATATTCCGCGAACGAAAATCTATTGGCAATCATTTGACAGGCCATTCATGAGCCGAGATATTTGAAATTCCGTCAGGTCTTAGAAGCCTTTTCAATCGCAGCTACAAATGATTCAACGGGCTGTGCACCGGAGATGCCAATTGAATTTTCAAAGAGAAAAAACGGCACACCTCGCACCCCTATTTTACTGGCCATTTGTATGTCATTTCGCACAGCATCGGCAAACTCATTCCCATTCTGGGCTTCATCAATCCGAGCAGCAGGAATTCCTACTTTTACACCAATCTGCTTCAATACTTCGTGGTTTCCGATATCAAGACCATCGATGAAGTAGGCTGCGAATAGTCGTTCTTCCATTTCATTTTGAAGTCCGAAAGAGGTCGATAGATGAATGAGCTGATGCGCAGAAAAGGTGTTTGCGGGAATTACCTTATCAAAGTCGTAATGCAATCCAGCTTCTTTTGCCATGGCAATCACGTCGGCAGAAATTTCGCGGGTTTGTTCAATAGACCAGCCTTTGCGTTCAGAGAGAGATTCAAACAAGCTTTGTCCAGTTACGGGAACGAGATCAGGATCAAGCTGGTAGCTGTGCCATACAAGGGTTACTTCGTTGCTGTGTTCCACTTGTTTGAGTGCCTGTTCAAGATGTCTTTTTCCAATGTAGCAAAAGGGACAAACGATGTCAGACCAGATGTGAATTGTCATTGTTGTTGATTTTAACTGCGAACGGCTAGTTTGCGCCCTTCATCGTAATTCTGGGAACCAAGATAGAAACCGAAAAGGATGGTAGCGCTAAAGCTAGGACCTCGTAATTCGGTTCCCTTTGCATTCCGATAGTCGGTAAAGTTGTAACGTCCTGAAGCTCCGACGTATGCAAACGGAGTTATGTTGTAGTGGTAAGATATCCCGATGTTTCCTGTAATGGAACTGACTAACTTTCGCGGTCGAGGGGTGTTATCGTTACTGGAGTTACTTCCCGAGTTATTTGTGTTGTTCGTGTTGTTCGTGTTAGTTGAACCACGATATTCTTCAGGAATGAGATTTATATGAGAATAGCCCGCCCCTAGACGAATTCCAATACGATGCCACGAGTCTCGGCTTCTCCAAACTTCTTTGTCATATTCCAACCCAATGTAAATCCCGCTCACAAAATCGGTTCGGATGAGGCTGTCTCGGAAATTAATTGCCACAGAATCGGAAAGTGAAGAGCCAACAATTCCTTCTAGTGCTATATGCATTAGATCGCCGTTTTGAAATGAGCCGCCTAAGGTGAATCCTAATGCAGGTATTGTTCCAAGCACAGCCGGATTTCCTTGAGGAATCCAGGCGCCTGCGCGCAATTGCAGGTGCATTGCTTCAAAGTGAAATAACTGTTTCCTCCGCTCTTCATAACGCTTCTTAGCTGCGGTTTCATTCAAAGAAGAACCTTC
>Ga0105049_10004005_pt1 | contig 17344 bp, 12 predicted proteins | sample MAT06_FD_78087 | JGI IMG/M metagenome (GOLD analysis project Ga0105049, IMG submission 78087) | Freshwater microbial communities from Lake Fryxell liftoff mats and glacier meltwater in Antarctica - MAT-06 | ecosystem: Environmental > Aquatic > Freshwater > Ice > Liftoff microbial mat | place...
AGCCCACCGAGCACCGCTGGGGTCAGACCCACTCGATAGACACCTAACCTTATGAAATAACGAGCCCACCGCGAGAGGCTGCAGGCGGCCCAGCTCACTTTCGGGTGCGCTTCCGGCGTCGCGTGCGCTATGGGCGCTCATGGTCAACCTGCACGGTCTCACGCCCGAGGCGCTGCATGCCCACCTCCTGACGGCGGGCGCGCCCTGCACCGCGAGTCATGCGCGGAGCCTGCTCGCGCGCCATCTGGCGTTCCATCCGCGCGACGTTCCGCGTCGCGAGAGCGTGCCGAAGTCGGTGCTGCGCATCTTCGAGGCGACGACCTCGCTCGCGCGGCTGACCGTCGTCGAGCGCGTCGAAGACCCGGCCGATGGCTTCGTGAAGTACCTCCTCCGCTCACCGGATGGGGCGCTCTCCGAGGCCGTTCGGATCCCGCTCGAAGTGCCTGGCCGCTTCACCATCTGCCTGTCCTCGCAGGTCGGCTGCGCCATGGCCTGCGCCTTCTGCGCGACTGGACGGCTCGGCTTGAGCCGCAACCTCGCCGCCTGGGAGATCGTGTCGGCCTTCTGCATCGTGCGCGACGAGCTACCCGAAGGCGCGCGCATCACCGGGGCCGTGTTCATGGGCCAGGGCGAGCCCTTCCACAACTACGACCAGGTGATCCACGCCGCCTCGATCCTGTCCGACCCCAATGGCGGCCGCATCGGCGCCGAAGCGATCTCGATCTCCACGGTCGGGCTCGTGCCCGAGATCCGGCGCTACACGGCGGAAGGCCACCGCTATCGTCTGGTCGTGTCGCTGACATCGGCCATCTCTGAACGTCGCCGCCGCCTGATGCCGGTCACCCGCAAATGGGACGTGCCCGAGGTCGCGGCCGCCATCCGCGAGCACGCACTCGCACGCAATACCCGCGTCACCGTCGCCTGGGTCGTGCTCGGCGGCGAGAACACCGGCAATGACGAGGTCGAAGCGCTGCGCACGTTGTTCGCCGACACCCCGATCAAACTGAACATCATCGACGTCAACGACAGCACGCCCGACGGCGACGGCGGCCCCCGATTCGTGCGCGCCGACGCGGCCGAGCTCGACGCGTTCCGCGATCGCCTGCGCACCCTCGGGGTGCCGGTCGTGCGCCGCTACTCGGGGGGCCGTGACAAGCACGCGGCCTGCGGCATGCTCGCTTCGCGCGCGGACGGGGCCGGCGCAGGCGGCTGACGCGGCGCACCACCTGATCACGCAGTGAAGGTGCCGTGCGACGTCAGGGCGCGGCGCAGACAGGGACCGACCAGCGCGTGTAAGTGCCGGCCTCCGCGTCCACGACCCAGGTCGTACCGACGACAGGGCCCGCCCCCACGACGACGATGCGTCCGTCCGGGGTCTTGTCCCAGCCGCTCTCGCCAGGGTTGGCGAACGGCACCAGCTCGCCTTCGGGCGCGAGTGCGATCGTCTTGTCGACTTTGCCGGTCCGCACGTTCTGCAGGACGATCGATTGGCCGGTCGTCTCGAGGAAGGCCCACACATCGCCGGCCCGCCGGATCGCGTCGTGGCCGTAGGTTGGAAAACCAATGCCGTCGGCGCTCACCGGCCCGACCGGCCCGAGCTTATTGCCCTTGATGTCGCGGAGCTCACCGAGGGCGCCCGGCCCCGCGCAGACAGAGATGTTGAGATAGAGGATGTCGTCGCCCAGGAACTGTGGCACGGGACAGCGGAAGCTCTCGTCGCCAACCTTGAATGAGCTCAGCTTCTTACGCGGCTCGAGCTGCTCGACGACGATCTTGGAGAGGCCAGAGCCGTCGCTCGGCGTGACACCGTAGGCGACGCGCTTGCCGTCGTCGCTCATCGCGGCCGCGGGGCTCAGCGACTCTGCCTTGCCGAGCTTGGGCTTCATCTCCGTGCAGCCGACTGCGACCGGCCCCTCGGGGCATCGTTTGATCGCGCCGGTCTCCATGTCGACCAACACCCGCATGTCGCCCATCGATCGAAAGGGCGCCATCGGCTCCGCCTGTGCGAGCGCGCCGGTCTTCAGGTCGACCGTCCAGCAGTCGCTTGGAATGGGCGCACCGTTGTCATCGGTGCCGCGCTCGACACAGAAATGCACGTCGATGTCGCGTGCCCGCACCTGGACCTCGGCCATGAACGGAACCGCTGGAATGCACAGCGCTGCTTTCGCTGGCGGTTGCGAGTCCGGCCGGGAAACGGGCTCGCTCGGCTCGGTCGCGCTCCTCGTGTCGGGTGCGGACTTACACGCAGACCAGCCAAGGATCGTTATCGCCAAGACTGCTGGGAACATCGTACGCATCGTTCAGGGCCTTTCGGGTCTTCGACCCTCCTCGCAGGCCGCCACAGCACCATATCCAGGTCCCCTGAGCAACCTGCCCGCTCAGAGCTTGAAGACCGCGACCTCGTCGAAGCGGGCGTTGGCGAGCCAGTTGTTGAGGCCAAGCCACTCGCCACGAACCGGTGCTTGGTCGTCGAAGCTGTAGAGCAGCTCGCCGTCCCGGAACCACAAGAGCTGGCTATCGGTCACGACCGCCGCGAAGCGGTACTGGCGGCCTGGCTCGAGCGTGCGCGCGGCCTTGCGCTTGTCGTCGGCGCTGTGCTCGCCGAGCTTGGCGATCGTGTCGAACGTGTTCTTCCAGCCGCCGTTGATGAAGCTGTAGCCCTTCTCGTGCGCGGGCTCGGTGTTGAACGCCTCGACCTTCAGGTCGCCGTCGAAGCTGCCCGCCGCCGGCTTGTCGCTCGCCGCCAGGAACTCGATGCGCACATTGCCGGTCGTCGGTATGACCTTCGCGAAGACGCCCTGGTTCTTCGTCTTGGCAGTCCGCACCCAGCCCTTGTCGATGCGCCACTCCGGCGGCTCGGCCTCGCTCGCGATGCGCTCCTGCACCCAGCCGGGGCCAAGCTCGGCGCGCTCGAAGTCGTCGAAGAAGACCCGCTCGCCGCCCGTCAGGAAGCGCTTCGGATCGCTCTCCACCTGCGTGCGCGCAAGCTCGGCCTCGGTGAAGTGCGCGGGGATCTCGACCCTCTCACCGCAGCCCACCAGGCCGACCGACACGACGCCGCCAACGATACAACTCAGGAACGATGATGACTTCAAGGTGTCTCCGGGTCGTGTTCGCCGTCGCTGACCGATCGTGCCGATGGCCCCGTGTCGGCGGCCTGCAAAGCAGCCACGGCCCCCTCGGGAGGCGGCTTGGAGGCTGGCGTACTGGTGGTCTGTAGCGTCGCGGCCGACGGCGTGGCCTGCCCCGACCGCAACACCGCCGACGTCTGCACAACCGGCAGGCCCGTCGTGCCGCTCAGGTCCCTCGCAAGGATGGCCGAGCCTGGACTGCGGGACATGCCGGCCGGCGGCCCGCCGTTCGCGACTGCCTCCGGACGCCCCGCGACGACCCGCTGGGCGACGTCGGCGCGTGTTTGCGTAACCGCGGTCGCGCGCGGATCCGGCAGCGGCGGCGGCGCGAGCTCGGCCGAAGTGGGGCCGCGGATCACCGGAATCGCTGGATGCGTCACGGCACTCGTGCCGCGCCGGTCCGAACCGCGCGGCCGTCGCAACACGGTCGCCGTCGGCAGCGCCGCGTTCTCATGCGGCAGGCGCGACATCGGCTCCGGCTCGGTGTCGGCCATCACCCGCGGGCTCGTCGCCGGTCGCGGCACGGGCCGCGTCATCGCGCCCGGATCCTTGTAGAGGAGCCGCATCGAGCCGCCATCACGCGCCGACGCCTCGACCTTGCGTGCCAGCGAGCGGCCAATCGCCAGGGCCAGCTTGAGCGCGACGTTTGGCGACGTGCGCTGCAGCTCGTCGAAGTGCCGTCGCTCGACCACCCCGATCTGCGCTCCCATAGCCGATCCGAGCACGGTCGCGCCACTCGACCGCTCGAGGAACAACGCGTCTTCGCCAAAGAAGTCACCGCGTCGCAGCATCGCGACGACCTCGGCCTGGCGCAATACCTGGAGCTCCCCCTCGAGCACCATGAACAAGCCGGGCAACGTCGACGCGTCCCGCACGAGCGCCTCGCCCGCCACCAGATTTACGACGTTGATGCGCTCGATGATGCTCGCCAGCTCGAGGTCGGCCAACCCCTGGAACAGTGAGGTCGAGCGAACGACCTCGAAGATCGGCCATATCTGGCGATGCACTTCGGGCGTGCGTGGCGCGCTCAGCTCGACCACGATCGCCGTGATGTTGTCCTTGCCGCCTGCGGCATTGGCCCGATCGACGAGCCGGCTCGCCGCCTCGACCAGCTCCGGATGGGCGATGAGCTGGACCAGATCCGTGTCGGACACGAGCCCATGCAGCCCGTCCGAGCACAAGAGGTAGCGGTCGCCCGGCAGCACATCGATCGAGAAGACGTCGACCTCGACCGTGTCGTGTACCCCGACCGCGCGGGTGATCTGGTTTTTCAGGCGTGCATCGAGCGCGTCGATCTGCTCGCGCGTCATGTAGAGCCCGCGCCGCATCTCGGTGACGAGCGAATGGTCCTCGGTCAGCTGCATGAGCAGGCCGTCACGCAGCCGATAGATGCGCGTATCGCCGACGTGCGCAATGAAGCCACGCTCGCCCGCCAACAAGAGCAGCGACAACGTCGTGCCCATGCCGCGCTGCGAGGGCGTCTGGCGGCCACGCTCGTGGATGCGTTGATTGGCGATGCGCCCGACGCTGCCGAGCATCTCGAGCAGCTCCGTCTCGTCGCCACGCTCACGCTCGTAACGTTCGATCGTGTCGCGCCGCTTGAGCACGCCCTCACGCACGACGTTGACCGCGGTCGCGGAGGCTATCTCCCCGCCCTGGTGGCCGCCGAGCCCATCACACACGACGTAGAGCCGGAGGCGGCGATCGACGAGGAAGTTGTCCTCGTTGCTGGCGCGCACCTGTCCCGTATCGGTCCGTGCTGAAAACAGGACCGTGAGCGGCTCGCGCTGAGGCACCGGCTCGGTCATGGACATGGCTTGCGATACTTCGGGCGCACTGGCGGGGTGCTGCGCCGGGCCGTGAGGGTGAAGGTCTCAGGCTCTGAATCGAGGGAATGCCGAAGGTCGGGCTCGAACCGACACGAATGTTACTCCGCCGGATTTTGAGTCCGGTGCGTCTACCAGTTCCGCCACTTCGGCACCGGTCGGGGAGATTAGCCAGACCGCTACGGAAGTCAACCGCAACGCCGCCTCATCGCGTCACGATGCGGCGACCGACCCAGCGCCCAGTACTGCCTGGCGCGGCTTCGCATGCGGCTTGAAGCCGCCCTGCCCGCGTGCCAAGGTCCGGCGCATGCGACGTATTGCGGTCATCGGGGTCGGCAACATGGGCGAGGCGCTGGTGCGTGGCATCGTCGCGGCACGCCTCGTCCCGGCAGCCGCGGTCGTCGCGTGTGATGCCCGCCCCGAGGTCGCGCGGCGGCTCGCGGACGAGCTCGGGATCTGCCACGCCCCGCTCGAATCGGCACTGACCGATGCGGATGTGGTGATCCTGGCGGTCAAGCCACTGGCGCTGGCTGCCGTGCTTGCGGCCGCCAACGCCGCGGGCCTGAGCCCCGGCACGGTGGTCCTGTCGGTGGCCGCGGGCGTGTCCCTGGCGACGCTCGAGGCGGGCCTGCCCGATGGGGTCGAGGTCGTGCGCACGATGCCGAACACGCCCGCGCTGATAGGGCTCGGCGCGTCGGCATACGCGCTCGGAACGGTGCGCAGCGGGCGTGGCGAGGCGGTCGCACAGGCGGTGCTCGGCTCGGTCGGGATGGCGCTCGTGGTGCCCGAAGCGGCGATGGACGCGGTGACGGCGCTGTCCGGCTCGGGTCCGGCTTACGTGTTCCGGATGCTCGAGGCGTTGATCGCCGCGGGGGTCGCGGCCGGGCTCACGCCCGAGGTCGCAACGCCCCTGGCGCGGCAGACGCTGCTCGGGGCGGCGACGCTGGCGAACGTCGATAATGGCGCTGTACCTCCGGCCGAGCTGCGGCGGCGCGTGACATCGCCCGGTGGCACAACCGAGGCGGCCCTGCAGGTGTTGGAAGCGCGCCACTGGGCGGACATTCTGCGGGACGCGATCCTCGCGGCGAAGGCGCGCGGTGAAGCGCTCGGGTGGGCCGCGCGCGGCGAAGCGACGCCTGGGGCCGGCTTCTACGGTGGGCTTGCGCGGATCGACGCGGCATTGCAGCGCGGGGCGCACCCGGTGGTGGTGCTCGACCTCGACCTCACGTTGATCGAGAACGCGCCGCGCACCCGAGCGATCTTGCAGTCCTGGCTCGACTTGCGTGCTGCTCCGGCCGAGACCTCGACGATGGCGCAGCCTGGACTTTGGGCCACGGCGCGCGCGCTTGCTGGGACGATGCCGCTGGTCTTCTCGATCCGCGACAACCTGATGACGCTGCTCGCGGTGCTCGGGGTTGACGCCCCCGAGACCCACCTCGCCGAGGGCTTCGCGCACTGGCTAAAGACCTTCTTCGACCCCGCCTATCTCGTGCACGATGAGGCGCTGCCGGGCGCCCCTGAAGCGGTCGCGCGCCTCGTCGCAGCGGGTGCTACGATCGTCTATCTCACCGCGCGACCCGGCCCACTCGCAGCGGCGACCACCGCGCGCCTGTTCGAGCTCGGCTTTCCGGCAGCCGATGCCGGTGCCGTGCTCGTGACGAAGACCAGCCCGCGCGAGAGTGACCACGACTTCAAGGTGCGCGCGTTAGCGTGGTGCGCGCGCCTCGGCACGGTCGTCCTGTGTGCCGAGAATGAACCGCTGCACGCCAACGCGATGCACGAGGCGTTTCCCGAGGCGCTGACGGTGCTCGTCGAGACGCGCCATTCGTTGCCGGCGCCGGCGCTCGCCGCGGGCATCGTGCGCGTGGCGGCGCTGACGGACGCGCTCTGATCCCCGCCCCCTCTGAAGGAGCAATGACATGGCCTGGACCCGCGATGAGATGGCACAACGCGCCGCGCGCGAGGTGACGCCCGGCATGGTGGTGAACCTCGGCATCGGGATCCCGACGCTGGTCGCGAACTACCTGCCCGAGGACGGCAGCGTGATGATCCACTCCGAGAACGGGCTCCTCGGCATGGGCCCGTTCCCTTTCGAGGGTGACGAGGACCCGCAGATGATCAACGCCGGCAAGCAGACCGTCACGGTCGTCGCCGGCGGCAGCACGTTCGACTCGAGCCTGAGCTTCGCGATGATCCGCGGCGGCCACGTCGACCTCACGATCCTCGGCGCGATGCAGGTGGCCAAGGGCGGGGACCTCGCGAACTGGGCGGTCCCGGGCAAGCTCGTGACCGGCATGGGCGGCGCGATGGACCTCGTCTCGGGTGCCAAGCGGGTCATCGCGGTGTGCACGTTCCGCGAGAAGGACGGGCCGCCGAAGCTCGTCGCGCAGTGCACCCTGCCGCTCACCGGGGTCGCGTGCGTGTCGCGGGTCGTCACCGACATCGGCGTCTTCGATCCGGTCGGCGACGGCTTCGAGGTGATCGAGCTCGCCCCGGGCATCGGGCCTGATGACTTGATCGGCATGCCGATCGCGGTCGCGTGAGACTTCTGGGCGCGGGCGCGCGTTCACGGCCGTTGATGGGCGGCATCGAGGAGCCAACCCATGGCCTCGGAGCCGGCGTGTAGCCCGAGGGCCTGGCGGATGCGCGGCTCTGCGAAACGACCGAGCTCATCGATGAGCGCTTCGATCACGTCCCAGCTCGGGTTCGGCCCGAGCTCCTGGATGCGGTCCCAGGTCTCGCGTTCGTCGGCCGGCGTCATCACCTCGATGCGACCGACGAGCGTGCGCACGAGCTCGCTCGGGGTCGGGGTCACGCGCAGCGGCAACAGGCGATCGGTCCAGGCGCGCGGCACGATGTAGAGAACGCGTAGACCGACGTTGCCAAACCAGCTTCGCGTCCAGGTGTCGACCATCGCCTGCGCTTCGTCATCGTAGAGCCCGGTCGCGACGATCGCCGCCTTCAGGGCCTCGCGGGCATGGGCTTCGAACGCCACACGCGGCTCGAGCGCGGTCGGCACGGCGGCCTCCAGCGTGGCACCCGCCGCGAGCCCACCGAGCAGCGACATTGCCCCGCCGTCGCGGGTCGACCTCAGGATGACGAGCGCCGCGAGGTCGTCCGACGACGCATTCTCGATCTCGACCCGCGTGTCCGTCGGCGCCGTCACCCGCACCGGCAGCTCGAAGCTGCCAAGGCCGCGGTAGAAGATGAATTGCTCGTGCTCGACCTCCGCCTCCGCCATCTCCGCCATCCCCTCCGACTTGAACGCGACGGGCGTCGACGCGACATTGCGCGACGGCGCCCAGATCTCACCCGGGTCGACCGGCAGGAAGCTCGTGCGCGCGATCGACGGATCGACCGTCACGTCCCAGCGCATGTGCCCGTCCGCGATGGCCGTCATCGTGTAGGGCTCGGGCGCGTAGGCGGTCGCGTTCGGGTACCACTGGCTGATGATCCCCTCGGGGAAGTCGACATGCACCTGCACGTCGATGGCCTCCTCAGAGTAGAAGTACAGGACCGGCGTCTCGAGCTGCTGCAGCGGCTCCTCCGGCAGCTCCTCGAAGTACGCGTTCGGCCCGAGGTCACGGCGATAGACCCAGGCGGGCAGCTCCTCGTCCTCGTGATGCAGCCCCGGCTGACTCTTGCCGGTCGAGTCCTGCACCGATGTGAAGGTGCCCCACTCGTGCACGACGAACCCCTTCGCTGCGGGCAGGGTCGTCTCGGGAAACTCGGGCGTGGCGCCATCGGGCGTTGCCACGTCCGGGGTGGTCACCTGGGGGGGCGCGGCCGGGGTACCCTGGTCCCCGAGGCAGCTCGAAGCGAGTAAGACGAAGGCGGAAGCGAAGGCAGTAGCACACGTAAGATTCATCCTCGGTCCTCCATGGGTGACCGACTGCTCAGAGCAAGGTGCGTACCGGGCGATGGGCGAGAGCGTGGGCGTGGGCGTGGGCGTGGGCGGGCGTGGGCGTGCGAACGCAATCTCGCGCTACACGGAGCCACCATCCGCATAGCCGGATTACACCCGAGAATTTCCTGGAAGAACGACGCCGCGACGACGCCGCCACAGCCCGCTACGGCGCCTTCTGCCTGACGATCATGAACTCGACACGCCGGTTGAGCTCGCGCCCGGCCGCCGTCTTGTTGTTGCCGATGGGTACGTCCTCGCCATAGCCCTTGGCGGAGAGCCGCTGGGCGTTGACGCTCCCGAGCGTCACGAGGTGCGTCATCACCGAGTTCGCCCGGCTGTCAGACAGCGTGCGGTTGAAGTCGTCCGGCCCCTGCGCATCGGTGTGGCCCTGGATCTCGATGAGCTCGATCTGCGGGTTCTCGTTGATGACCTTCGCGAGCTCCGCGAGCAACGCGTAGCTCTTCGGCAGGATGTCCGCCTTGCCGGTCTTGAAGAAGATCTTCTCCGAGATGGTGATCTTCTCCTTGGTCACGCAGACCTTGCCCTCCTCCGGGCAACCGTCTTCGTCCTGGCAGCCGTCGCGGTCCTCAGCCACGTCGGGGCACTTGTCCTGCGCGTCCTTGATGCCGTCGCCGTCATTGTCGTCCTCGGGGCAGCCGTCGTCGTCCTTGAAGCCGTCCTTGTCCTCGGGGTCGTTCGGGCACTTGTCGAGGTTGTCGGGCAGGCCGTCCTTGTCGTTGTCGGGGTCGGGGCAGCCGTCCTCGTCCTCGAAGCCGTCAATATCTTCGGGCTGGGTCGGGCACTTGTCGAGGTCGTCGGGGATCCCGTCCTTGTCGCCGTCGCCGTCCGGGCAGCCGTCGGTGTCGCGGTCGCCGTCGAGGTCTTCGGCCTTGTCCGGGCACTTGTCCTCGCTGTCGGGGATCCCGTCCTTGTCGTTGTCGAGGTCGGGGCAGCCGTCGCTGTCCTCGAACCCGTCCTTGTCCTCGGGCTTGGTCGGGCACTGGTCGAGGTCGTCGGCGATCCCGTCGGCGTCCTGGTCGTTGTCCGGGCAGCCGTCTTCGTCGCGGTCGCCGTCCTTGTCTTCGGCCTGGTTGGGGCACTTGTCCTGCCCGTCGACGATGCCGTCCTTGTCGTTGTCGTTCTCGGGGCAGCCGTCGGTGTCCTCGAAGCCGTCGAGGTCCTCGGCATCGGCCGGGCACTGGTCGATGTCATCGAGGATCCCGTCGCCATCGGCGTCGCCGGTCTTGCTCGGCATCGGGATGAGGTTCGCCGGCTGATAGCCGACCTGCAGGAAGCCGCGCCACGCCGGGTCGCCATAGCCGTCGAGCACGCCGAAGCTGGCGCCGCCGCCGACCGCAAACCCCTGCTTCGAGCGCCAGTGCAGGCCCCAGGTGAACTCGAGCTGGGTGTTCGCCTTCTCGAAGAAGCGCGCGAGGCGCGACTCGAAACGGCCTTCGATCAGCATGCGGAAGTCGGTCGAGCCGAGGAAGATCGCGAGCGCCGCGTTGGCGCCCGCCTCCGAGCTGATGCCGAGGTTCGGCGCGAACTCGGGCACGGTCTGCGGAGAATCGTTGGGCTCGAAGCTGCCGCTGCGCACGTAGAACCAGATGTTCGTCATCAGGTGCAGGTTCTCGGTCATCGCATCGAGCACGATCTTCGGCATCACCACGGTGCCGCTCTCGCGCCCGTAGCCGCCCTTGCTGCCCGACGGGATGAACAGGTCGACCGCGAGGCCGATGCCACCGCCGATGCGGTACGGCTTGAGGGCGGTCGCCTTCAACGACAGCCGTATGTCGCCGAACGTGAAGTCGGCCACATTGTCGCCATCGAGGAACGTACCGCTGCCGAAGTGGAACGGCACGTCGAGCGCGACCGACAGGTGGTCGAGGAAGCTCACGCTGGCGACGAGGTCGGTCGTGCCGAACATGTCGACAGCCTGCTCATCGTTGGCGAGCTGCAGCACGTCGCCGCCCACGTTCGCCATCAGGAAGGCGTTGATCGTGAGCTCGTGGGAGACGCGCGCGGCCTCGGTCGTGAACGCGCCGAGCGAGTGCACCGCGGGGCGGAACTTCTCGAGCGACCACTCGTCGCGCTCCTGCGCGAGGGCACCCGGGGCATGCGCCACGACGGCCAGCAAGGCGCCGGTACCGAGGGCGGTACAGAGGGTGGAATAGAGGGTGGAATAGAGGGTGGAACAGAGGGCAGAAAAAGGGCGAGTCAGGCGTGACATGGTGATTCCTCCGAGCCCTTCAGAATTGGTACGCGAGGCCGACGCGCAGCCCGCCGTACATCGAGTCACGGGTTTTGAGATCGAGCCCGGTCGGACGCGCATCCGGGTTGTTCGGGTTGGGGATCGTGTTCGGGTCGATCACCGCGCGGTCCAGATATTCCTTGGGCTGGCTGAAGTTGTACGACCAGTGGATGTCGATTGGGATGAGGAAGTCGCCCGCCTCGATCTCGATCCCGAAGACGACCGCGAGGTAGACGCTGTCCTCTTCCTTCACGCCGACCCGCGAGAAGTCGCAGCGCGTGCCGGGCAGGCGTGTCTTGCCGTCGTAGCACCCGTCGAACGGGAAGGTGTTGTCGTTGGGGTCGTTCGGGGTCGTGCTGGCGAGCCCGCCATCGGTGATCTTGAAGCTCGAGCGCGACCACGTCGTGAACGCGAACTCGGGCCCGACGCCGAGCGACACGCGCGTACTGCCCGCGTCGACCATCGCCTTCACGAGGAGCGGCACATGCAGCGCGGTCCACGACAGCTCTTGATCCGACTTCGCATCGAAGGCCTGGATCGGCCCGTTGCCGATCTGCTCGGTGTAGGTCCAGTCGATCTGCTCTAGCAGCGTGTGCTGGACCATGTGGAAGCCGACCTCGATGCCGAGGTGCTCGTAGAAGATGCCTTCGAGGAAGAAGCCGGCCGACATCGTGTAGCCCGCGCGCGTCTCGTCGAAGATCGGCAGTGAAAACTCGGCGCCGTTCTCATCGGTGCCGAGCGCCGTGCCGTCGGGCTCGTCCCAGAGGGCGCCGCCGCCGCCGAACTTCACGCCCATGACGAAGCGCGCGGGGGTCGCCTCGTCGAGCATCTCGGGCGCTGGCACTTTCACGGTGGGCGGCGCCGCGAGCGCGGGCGAGGCGGACAGCAGCGCGGCGATGGCCGGCGCAGTCAGGGATGCGTAGCGGAGCATACGAGACCTCCTCGGAGGTACCCAGCACGACGGCGTGCCGGCATGCGTGGAAGTGCGATGTGTTCGTGCCGGACGGGAGTGGGCGTCGGCCCTGTAAGTGGCGTCAAATTGCAACGCACCCGCGCCCACTGTCAAGGCCTGCCAGGTGGCGAATCCTTACCGGAGGCGATCGGCGTGATGGCGCAGGTGCTCCTCGACGAAGCTCTGGATAAACCAGTAGCTATGGTCGTAGCCCGGCCTATGGCGCAGGAGGAGTGGCTGGCCGGCCTCGGCGCAGGCCGCTGCGAAGCGCTCCGGCTGGAGCTCGCGCTGGAGGAAGGTGTCGGCGCTGCCCTGGTCGATGAGAAATGTGTCCGGAAACGTGTGCTCACGGACGAGCCGGGTCGCATCCGAGCGAGCCCAGCCCTCGGGGGAAGGACCGAGGAAGCCGGTGAACGCCTTTTGCCCCCACGGTACGTCCGAGGGCGACGCGATAGGGGCGAACGCCGAGCAGCTCGCGTAACGACCTGGATTGCGCAGCGCCAGCACCAGCGCGCCATGTCCTCCCATCGAGTGCCCCATGATCCCCCGTCGGTCAGACGCGATCGGCAGCGCGGCCTCGACCACGTGGACGAGCTCGTCGCTGACCCAGGTGTGCATCTGATAGGTGTCGCGCCACGGGGCCTCGGTCGCGTCCAGGTAGAAGCTCGCGCCGAGCCCGAAGTCCCAGCTCGCGTCGTCGCCGGCGATGCGCGTGCGAGGGCTCGTGTCGGGCGTCACGAGTGCCAGCCCGAGTTGGGCGGCGACCCGTTGCGCGCCGGCTTTGATGGCGAACGTCTCCTCGCTGCAGGTGAGCCCCGCGAGGCAGTAGACCGCGGGCACCTTCTCCCCGGCGAGGGCCTGTGGCGGCAGGTAGACGCCAAAGCGCATCGGCCCCGCGCAGGCGGCGCTCGTGTGTTCGTAGAAGCCCTGGCGCCCGCCCCAGGCCAGCGCTTCGCTGCGGGTCGTGAGGACCATCAGAACGTGACCACCGTGCGGATCGACTCGCCCGAGTGCATGAGGTCGAACGCCTCGTTGATGCGCTCGAGCGGCAGCACGTGGGTCACGAGGCTGTCGATGTCGATCTTCTTGTCCATGTACCAGTCGACGATCTTTGGCACATCGGTGCGGCCGCGCGCGCCGCCGAAGGCCGAGCCCTTCCAGACGCGCCCGGTGACGAGCTGGAAGGGACGGGTCGAGATCTCCTGACCCGCGCCCGCGACGCCGATGATGATCGACTGGCCCCAGCCGCGATGGCAGCACTCGAGTGCCTGCCGCATGAGCTTGGTCGAGCCGACGCACTCGAAGCTGTAGTCGGCGCCGCCGCCGGTGAGCTCGACGAGGTGGGCTACGAGGTCGCCTTCGAGCGTCTTCGGATTGACGAAGTGGGTCATGCCGAACTGGCGCCCGAGCCCCTCGCGCGCGGGATTCAAGTCGACGCCGATGATCTTGTCGGCGCCTACCATCTTGAGGCCCTGCACGACGTTGAGCCCGATCCCGCCAAGGCCGAACACGACGCAGTTGGCGCCCGCCTCGACCTTGGCGGTGTAGAGCACAGCGCCGATCCCGGTCGTCACGCCGCAGCCGATGTAGCAGATCTTTTCGAACGGGGCGTCGCTCCGGACCTTCGCCAGCGCGATGTCGGGCATGACCGTGAAGTTCGAGAAGGTCGAGCAGCCCATATAATGATGGATGGGCTTGCCATTGATGCTGAAGCGTGAGGTCCCATCAGGCATGAGACCCTTGCCCTGGGTCGCGCGAATCGCCGTGCACAGGTTGGTCTTACGCGACAGGCACGACTTACACTGGCGACACTCGGGCGTGTAGAGCGGGATGACGTGGTCACCGGGCTGCAAGCTAGTCACGCCCGCGCCGACCTCGCGCACGATGCCCGCGCCTTCGTGGCCGAAGATGACCGGGAACAAGCCCTCGGGATCGGCGCCCGAGCGGGTGAACTCATCAGTGTGGCACACGCCTGTCGCCTTGATCTCGACCAGCACCTCGCCGGCCTTCGGCCCTTCGAGATCGACCTCTTCGATGACCAGTGGGGTTCCCGCCTGGTAGCAAACTGCGGCTCGGGTCTTCATCGATGCATCTCCTGTCGTCGCACGCGCGGCGCTGAACGTACCCTCCGCGGCTGGGGATCGTCTAGCGGGCCCACGCCCACGCCCACGCCCACGCCCGCGCCTACCCCCGCGGAATCCCCTTCCGCCTCCCGCACGTTCCCCCCAAGCTTCTGGCCCAACCCCCCGATCCCCGGTAGCTTCCGCCCCATGCACGCCGCTTCCACCCAACGACTCGCCATCGCCAACCGGCGCAAGGGCGGTTGGTGGCGCCATCTGCTGCGCCTTGCCGGCGCCGGTCTCGGCCTCGGCCTCACGAGTGCAGCGCTTGCGGCGGTGCTCGTCTACACGGCACTCGCGCACGACCTGCCGCGCCTCGACGCGTTCGAGAAGATGGCCGGCGTCGGTGTCACCCGCTTCGAGGCGGCCGATGGTTCGCTCGTCGGCGAGCGCTACACCGAACGACGCCTGGCCCTCGCCTGGGAGGATCTTCCGCGTCCGCTCATCCTGGCGTTCCTCGCGGCCGAGGACGCGCGCTTCTTCGAGCACTCGGGCATCGACTTCCGCGGCATCGTGCGCGCGATGGTCACCAACTTGTTCGCGGGCGGGGTCAAGGAGGGCGCGTCGACCATCACGCAACAGCTCGCCAAGATCCTGGTCGGCAGCGACCGCAACTGGTCGCGCAAAGTGAAGGAGGCGATCCTCGCGCGCCGCATGGAGGACCTCTATTCGAAGGAGCAGATCCTCGCCTGGTACATCAACACCATCTACTACGGGCATCGCAGCTATGGCGTGCAGGCTGCCGCGCAGAACTACTTTCGCAAGAATGTCTGGGATTTGACCCTTGGCCAATTGGCAGCACTGGCCGCCTGCGCCCAGAGTCCGAGTCGGGTCAACCCGGCGCTCGATCTCGTGCGCACGAAGGAGCGCGTGACCCACATCCTCGACAACATGGTCGAGCTCGGCTGGGCCACCGCCGACGAAGCTCGCGCCGCGAAGGTCGAGACCTACAATGTCTATCCGCTGCGTGACCTGTGGGGCGACCAGATGCCCGACTTCACCGAGGCGGTACGACGCCTCGGCCCGCGCTGGAACGACGGCGAGCGCACCTTCCTCGAACGCGGCCTGACCTTTCGCATGGCGGTCGACCCCGCGGCCCAGCGCGCGGCCCATGATGCCCTCGACGGCGCGTTGGTCGACCTCCAGAAAAAGCAGGGCTACCCCGGACCGCTCGCGCGCACAGTCAGCGAAAAGGAGCGCGCTGCGTTCTTCGCAAAGAACGCGTCGTGGGTCGCGCGCGCCCTGTCGACCAGCACTACCGGGCTTCCGCTCCCCGACTCGCGTCTCCTCGCGCGCGTCGCCGAGGTCAGCGAAAAGACCGCGCGCCTCGAGTTCTCAGCGACGCTGTCGGGATCGTTGGACCTCAAAGCATCGAGCTGGGCGACCGCCTGGACGACCTTCCCGCGCGACAGCGACGGCAAGCTCGACACGAGCGGCAAGGTCAGCTTCGCCGGCAAGCTCACGTCGCTCGTGAATGCGTTGGCGGTGGGCGACATCGTGATGGTGCGGGTCGTGAGCCCGCCGCCCGCGCCCAAGCCAAAACCGGCGAAGCCCACGCGCGGCAAGAAAGGCGAAAAGAAAGACGAACCTGCCGAGGTCGCCGCACCCCTGCCGACACCCGAGCCGCCGGCGCTGATGCTCGAGCTCGAGCCGCTGCCGATGATGGAGGGCGCACTGCTCTCGACACCGCTGGCGGGTGGCGGAATCGACGCACTTGCGACCGGCTGGGACTTCGATCGCAACGAGGTCGACCGCACGTTGGCGTTGCGCCAGACGGGGTCCATCATCAAGCCGATCGTCTACGCGAAGGCCTACGATCTCGGCCTGCCGCCGTCCGCGCTCATCTCCGGCGCGCCCTTTCGCGAAGGCAACTACAACCCGACCGGGGCCCGCGCGAAGGAGGACCTGCTCGCCTGGGTGGCGCTCGCCGAGTCCGAGAACGCGGTGTCTTTGCGCGTACACCAGCACGTCCAGAGTCGCGTCTCGCCCGAAGAATGGAAGGCCTGGGGTGAGCGGCTCGGGCTGCCGCGCCCGCTCATGGGCAACACCTCGGAGGTGCTCGGCATGGACCAGACGCCACGCGGCATGCTCGGCGCCTTCGCGACATTCGCGCGCGCAGGCCTCAGCCCGCGGCTCGAGCTGGTACGCAAGGTGAGCGACAAGGAGGGCCGCGTGCTCGAGCGCAACTACGCCCCGACCGACCCGTGGGCCTCACTCAGCGATGCGTTCCTCGCCCTGTACGACGCGGCTCGCACGTCGGTCGTGCCCGCGATAGGACCCACCACGAGCTACCTCATCAGCGAGAACCTGGTCGCCGCGGTGAAGACCGGCACGGGCCAGAAGGCGAAGTCGCTCGGGCGCGAGGCCGCCGGCAAGACCGGCACGCTCGCCTACGACGTGTGGTTCGCTGGCTTCACCCGGCAACGTGCGGCGATCGCCTGGATAGGCGCCGACCGCCGCGAGCGCACGCTAGGCCCCTCCGAGCGCGACAACAAGGTTTACGGCGCGAGCGCTGCCCTGCCGATGTGGGTGAGCTTTATGCGCGCAGTGGACCGCATCCCCAAGGGCGAGAGCCGTCCGGGTGTGGCGGACGTCGTGCCACCCGACGTCGTCAACGTGGCGATCGATCCCGCCACGGGTCTCATCGCCTCGAAAGACGGCCTGAGGATCCCCCATCGTCGCGGCACCGAGCCGACCGAGATGGCCCCCGAGCCGGCGGGCGTAGAGTCCGTCGAGAGCGTAGAGACCGAGTTCTGACCGGCAGATTGCGCCACGCCAGCGTTCGGAATGAGTCCTTGCCGCCCCCAGATCCGAGGCATACCATCCCGCCGCGATGTTTGGCCTCTCGACCTGGGAAATAATGATCATCCTGGCGGTCGCCCTGATCTTTGTCGGGCCCGACCAATTGCCGAAAGTCGCGCGCCAGATCAGCAAGGGCGTGCGCCAGGTGCGCGGCGCCGTCAGCAAGGTCGATGACGAGATGCGCCGCGCCGTGCGCGAGGCCACCGCCGAGCTCGACGACGACGGCGAACCCGTCGAGCCCCGCTCCCCTCCGGCTGCGGCTGCCGTCGCCGTACCCGCCGTATCGCCTTCGGCTGCCGTCGCCGTACCCGCCGTATCGCCTTCGGCTGCCGTCGCCGTACCCGCCGTATCGCCT
>Ga0105049_10004008_pt1 | contig 17340 bp, 13 predicted proteins | sample MAT06_FD_78087 | JGI IMG/M metagenome (GOLD analysis project Ga0105049, IMG submission 78087) | Freshwater microbial communities from Lake Fryxell liftoff mats and glacier meltwater in Antarctica - MAT-06 | ecosystem: Environmental > Aquatic > Freshwater > Ice > Liftoff microbial mat | place...
GAGCGCCGTGGCGATGAGGTAATGCTCGATGCCCATGTCCGACAATCTGGCGACCGCCCCCGGGGCGTCGTTCGTGTGCAGCGTCGCGAGCACAAGATGGCCCGTGAGCGCCGCCTGCATCGCCACCCGGGCGGTCTCCTGATCGCGGATCTCGCCGACCATGATGACGTCGGGGTCTTGGCGGAGGATTGATCGCAGCGCCCGCGCGAAGCTGAGCCCGATGGGCTCGTTGACCTGAATCTGGTTGATGAGGTCGAGCTGGTACTCGACGGGGTCTTCAACGGTGAGGATGTTGGTTTCCGGCGAGCGCAACAGGTCAAGTGCGGAGTAGAGCGTGGTGGTTTTGCCGCTGCCGGTGGGACCGGTGACCAGCACCTGCCCGTGGGGCTTCTTCAGCACTCGCGTCAGCGTGTCCAGGCCCTGGGGCCGCAAGCCGAGGTCGGCCAGGCGGATGCGGAGGTTCGACTTGTCGAGGATGCGGACGACGATCTTCTCGCCCAGGAGCGTGGGCATGCTGGAGACGCGCAGGTCAATCTCGCGCCCCTCGGCGACGATGCGCACGCGACCCTCCTGTGGCAGGCGTTTCTCGGAGATGTCCATCTTCCCGATGACCTTGATGCGGCTGACGATCGAGGCGTGCAAGCCAGCGGGGGGCTTCATCAGATCGCGGAGCGAGCCATCGAGTCGGTAGCGGATGCGGGTGCCGCGTTTGTCGGGCTCGATGTGAATGTCGCTGGCCTTGTCGCGCACTGCTGAGAGGAGCGCGACGTTGACAAGGTTGATGATGGGCGAGCCGGCGACGAGCTTGTCCAGGTCTGTGGACGGGCCCTCATCGACCGCCTCGCGCTCGACGACCTCAACATCCTGCTCCGCCAGTTGCGTGAGGAACGCGTCGACATCGACATCGCCCGACGCGTACTTTTTGATGTACTCGACGATGTTGCTCTCGATGGCCAGCACCGGGCGGATCTGGCAGCCGGTGATCTGGCGGAGGCGGTCGATCGCGGGGAGGCTCTGTGGCTCGCTCATGGCGACGGTGAGTACGCCGCGGACTTTGAACATGGGCAGCGCGCACAAGCGCTCGGCCTCTTCGGGTCCGATGAGCTTGAGGAGCTGCGGGTCGATGAGGCCGTGGCGCAGGTGACAGCCCGGGACGCCCAGGCAGCGGGCGAGGGTGTGCACGAGGGACGAGGGCGTGAGGACGCCCTGCTCGATGAGAAGCTCGCCCAGCTTGCGCGAGGAGCGACGCTGCTCGCCCAGCGCGCTTGCGAGCTGCTCGGGCGTGAGGACGCCCTGCTTGACGAGTTCGTCACCCAGCCTGGGCTTGGCGCCGGGGATCAAAGGAAGCTCCTGACAGCGGAGTTGACGTCCGCGAAATGCTCCAGCAACGGGTAGACCTCGGTGAGCTGGAGGACCTCGCGCAAGGTCTCGCCGACGGCGCAGAGCTTCATCGCGCCGCCGCTGGACGCGAGGCGATCGGTCACATCGAGGATCGCCTCAAGCCCGCGGCTGTCCACGTACGCGATACCCGACGCATCAACGACGAACCGCCCGCGCGTGCGCGCGATCAGCTCCAATGCTGCGGTGCGGAACGCTTCGGCGTCGGAGCCGATCAGCGGGCCCTGAGGGCTGAAGACCGTGACGGCGCCGTGTTGTTGTTCAGTGATTTGCAAGGTCAGACTTCAGTGCTGGGTCTTCAGTTCTCAACTTCGAGCGTCAAACTCCCGATCAGGCGCGATGACTCCTGCCTTTGCCTCGTGACTCGCGACTCGCGACTTTCCTCCCGGCGTTACGCGGCCTTGCTCTCGGTCGCTACGGCCCCTGTCGGCAGCGAGAGTGTGAAGGTCGAGCCCTTGTTGAGCTGGCTGGTGATGGCGATGTCCCCCGCGTGAAGCCGCGCGATCTGGCGGGCCAGCGCCAGGCCCAGGCCGGTGCCGGTGATCTTCTCGACGCGCTGGTCCTTGCTGCGATAGAAGCGCTCGAAGACGAGCTCCTGCTCCTCGGGCGCGATGCCGATGCCCGAATCGGTGACGTCGACCACGAGCTGGCCGGTGGGCGTCTTGACGGTGACGGTCACGTCGCCGCCGGTGGGCGTGTACTTGAGCGCGTTGCCGATCAGGTTGCCCAGCGTGAGCATGAGCTTGTCGCGATCCGCTTGGATCACCGGGAGCTTTGGGGGCACGTTGAACGTGAGCTTGATCTGCTTGTCCTTGGCCTGGATCTGAAAGTCCTGGCGCAGATCGTCGATCAACTGTCCCAAGCGCGCATCGCCCATGTGCAGCGTCAGCGTCCCGGCCTCGATCTCGCTGATCGACAGCATGTCGCCCACCATGCGCTCCAGGCGTCGGCTCTCGCCCGAGACAATGTTCAGGAATCGCTGGCGCTCTTCCGCCTCAAGGTTCGGGCTCTCCAAAAGCTCATCAAGGCACAGCCGCATGTTCGTCAGCGGGGTGCGCAGTTCGTGCGTCGCCTGAGCGATGAACGCGTTGCGCGAGCGATCGGCGATACGCTGCTGGGTGATATCTTCGATGATCACCAGCGCCAGCGGCTGATCCTTCGGCCCGATCGTGCGCATCGAGAATCGCGTCACGCTCTCTGGCTCGCCGGCAGCCGAGCCCGACCCGGTTGCCGATGGTGTGCTCGCGGAAACGCCGGCCTCGACGACCGCACGCACGCGCGTCTCGCCTCGCGCCGCGCTCATCGCGGCGTCGATCACGGCGCCATCGCGGATCACCTCGTGAAGCGACGCACCCGAGAGCTTTTCGCGCACGCACGACAGCATGATTGCCGCGGCACCGTTTGCATACTTGATCCGACCCTGCGCATCGACCAGCATGACACCGGACCACATCGCGTCACAGGCGCTGGCCAGATCGCCATCGCGGCGCGAGGGCTTCGCGGCGGTATCTCCGGCCTTGGCCACCATCTCAACCCGCCGCTGCGACGCCAGTTCGTCGATGATCGCGTTGAACGCCTTGGCGCGCGGGCCCAGCCGCTCCGAAACGCGCAGCGTGCCAGCGTCGCGCGTGCCGGTGGAGGCGACGTCCAGGGCGCTGGCGAGCGCGCCCATTCCACGGAGGGGTTTGCCAGCCAGGAGCACGAGCCAGGCTGTCAGCCCCGCGCCGGCGAGCGCCGCGACCACGGGCCAGAGCGAGGTCTGGCTGCTCTCGGCGAGGATCGCGCTGGCGGCGGCGGTGCCCGCAGTGGTGAGCGCGCAGGGCAGCGCCATGAGCCGCAGCATCGCCTCGCCTCGCGAACTCAGCTTGAAGACGTTCGAGCCAGTTGCCAACGGTCGCTCCTGTTCTTCATCGCATGAGGAGTGAGAGGGGGGGTTGCGGGGCAGACCGAAGTGTGAAAGGCGGGGCCATCGCCCGGGCTCGATTGCAGATGGCGTGATTGCCGGACGAACGAGATATCGGCGGCCCGCGCGGGCCGAACCACCGAGAACGGGCGCGCGGACTTAATATCCGCGCCGCAGAGCCGCGGGCGCGGGCGTTCTCGGACTTGAAGCGCGTGATGACTGATTTTCTCGGACTTGGGCCGTACGCTCAAACTCCCGCTCCAGCGTCTGTCCGTGCGCGACCACCACGCGAGCTCGACCATGAACCCCACCGCCACCCTGCTGGTCCCCGAGTTGCAGGAGCTTTTGCGCGCCAAGGCGTACGCCGAGCTGCGTGACATCCTGCATGATCTGCAACACGCCGACGTCGCGGACATCATCTCCGAGTTGCCGCTGGAGGACTCGATGCTGGCGTTCCGCATCCTGCCGCGCGAGGACGCTGGGCACGTCTTTGCGTACATGCCTGTCGAGCAGCAGGAGGAGTTGATCCGCGGGCTGGGCGAGAGTGGCTATGCGTTGGTTGAAGCCATGGATCCCGACGACCGTGTGCGTCTGCTGGACGAGCTTCCGCCGCAGGTGGCGCAGCGCATCATCGCGTCGCTGAGCCCCGAAGAGCGCAAGTCGACTCAGGCGATCCTGGGCTATCCGCAGGGCTCGGTGGGGCGTTTGATGACGCCGGACTACGTGCGTGTGCGCCCGGATTGGACGGTCGGTCGGGCGCTTGAGCAAATTCGCAAGTATGGGCGGGACGCCGAGACCGTGAACATCGTGTACGTGATCGACCAGGACAACGTGCTCATCGACGATCTGCGGCTCCGCCAGGTGATCATGGCCGAGCCGGAGGCGCCGATCGAGTCGCTGATGGACCGACAGTTTGTGTCGCTGCGCGCTGGCCAGCCGCAGCGCGATGCAGTGGACGCGTTGCTGAAGTACGACCGCGTCGCGCTGCCGGTGGTGGACTCCAAGGGCGCGCTCCTGGGCATCGTCACCCACGACGACGTCGCCGACGTTGCGACCGAAGAGGCCACCAGCGACATGCACAAGATGGGCGGCATCGTCGCGCTTGACGACCCGCTGATGTCCACCAGCATCTACTGTCTTTTCCGCAAGCGCGCCCCGTGGCTGGCGCTGCTGTTCCTGTCTGAACTCCTGACGTCCAACGCCATCGCGTTCTTCGAGGACGAGATTCAACGCGCCGCGATCCTCGCCGCGTTCATCCCCGCCATCATCTCCAGCGGCGGAAACTCTGGCTCACAAGCCTCGACGCTCGTCATCCGCGCCCTGGGGCTGGGCGAGATCGGCGTGCGTGATTGGTGGCGCGTGCTGCGGCGCGAGATCGTCGTCGCGGGCATGCTGGGAATCATGATTGCCGCCATCGGCCTCGTGCGCATCAATGTCTTCGGCTTGTTCGGCTGGTTCCCGGATCCCGATGTCGCGCGTCACTACCAGGTGCTCGCCATCACCATCTCCGCGACGCTCCTGTGCGTGGTGATCTGGGGCTCGCTCATGGGCGCGATGTTGCCCCTGATTATGAAGCGCCTGGGCTTTGATCCCGCCGCTTCATCCACGCCGTTCGTCGCGACGCTGGTCGACGTCACCGGCATCGTCATCTACTTCACCACCGCGATTGTGATTCTCCGGGGCACGCTGCTGAGCTCCGACGCGCCGGACAAGAACATATCGCTGGAGAAGACCGTGCTCGTGCAGTCGCTGGACTCGTATCGCGACGGCGATGCTGAAGTCCACCTCACAGTCGCGACGCCCGAGCAGGCCGCCAGCGGCAACAGCTCGCGCGTCGTCATTCCCTCCAATGGCCTGCCGGCGTCGCGCGTCCCGCAGCCCGGCGAGACCTGGAAGCTGCACTTCGCAACACAAAGGGCCGCGACCGCCGAGCCGGCAACCATCCCGGCCTTGCCTTGACTGAATGGCCTGCCGCCGATCAGCGACGCTTCGCGATCGCATCGCCGCACTCGCAGGCTCCGCTGCGCGCTGTCTGACGCTGGGCGTTGACCAGTGTGCTAGCTTCCAACCTTCACGAACGTCCCTCGTTCGCGATCCTTGACGACGCCAGGGAACGCCAATGCCCTGCCGTGCGCAACGCAGTACACCCCCGGTGGCAGCACCGCCGTCGCGAACACCGCCTCGGTGAAGTTCTGCAGCGCGTCGCTGCGGGTCATCTCAAAGGGTCGCATTGCGCCGGTGAGCACGATCGGCACCGCCGGGTGCGGGATCGATGCGAAGAGCGCCTCGCCCGTTTGCTCCAGCGTGTCGGTGCCGTGAAGGATGACGACGCCGCCCAGATACTTTCCAGTCAGCACGGCCGCCGAAACCTCACAGATCCGGCGGCGATCCTCATCGGTCATGTCCAGCGAATCCTTGCTCATGAGCTCGACGACCGAGATCGTCGTCTCTTCAAGCCGCAGCCTGCGCAACATGCGGCGCACGATCGACCGCTTGTTGTCCAGCTCCCCAGTCTGCTCGTCGTACGTCTTCTCGATCGTGCCGCCGGTGGTGATGAGCGTGATCTGTCGCATGGGCGATGATACTACAAGACGTTCGAGTCAGGCGCTGAGGCTTGGCGGCGCACTAGGCACCGCCGCGCACTGCCGATCACGGCTTCGCAAGGTCGCGAACGACCTCCGTCAGGCCCTGCACGACGCGGCTCATGCGCTCGTAGTCCAGGGTCTCGGGCGTATCGGTGTCCTGGTGATAGTTCGGATTGCGAAACGGAGCCGTGCATGTGACCATGATCGCCGGGACGCCAGTCTGCCAGAACGCCCAGTGGTCCGACCAGCCGACGCCCTCAAGCTGGCTCGGGAGAGCGGCACCTTCGCTGGGAAACTGCGTCCGCTGGCGGAACGCGCTGATCGCGCGTCGCACCAGCCAGCGCGAGCTAAGGTCGCCGACGAAGCCGATGAAATCGCCCGTGTCGGGATAAATCTCGCCGAGCCCGGGCAGGGGGTATCTCTGCGAGCCGGCTTCGGTGCGGTAGTAGCCGATCGATTCGAGGCTGAGCATCGCGTACACATTGATGCCGCGAGTCTGCAGGTCCTTCGCGTACACCAGCGAGCCCATGTTGCTGGTTTGAAACGTCGGCGGTTCCTCGTTGATAAACAGCACGAATCGCACAGTGCGAGCCTGCGGCGCGCTCGCCATGGATCGCGCGATCTCCAGCACGCCAGCGCATCCGGACGCGTTGTCGTCGGCCCCCGGGGTGCCCTGGAACGAGTCGTAGTGCGCACCAATCACTACACAAGGCAGCTCAGGCCTGGTGCCGGTGAGCACGACTTCAAGGTTCGGCGTTCGCCCGCCGCGCTCCGCGAAGGTCTCGTTCACCTGCGCGTATCCAAACGTGAGCAAACGATCGCGCAAGTACTTCGCGCTCGCGGCCTGCTTTGCCGGAAAAAACAAGCTCCGCCCACCAAGCTCTCCCGCCAGCACGCGGACGTGCCCCTCCAACGCAACCGCCAGCACTCGCTGCTCCGGCGTCATCGCCGGGAGCGGACCACGAAACGATTGACCGGGCATCGACGCTCCGTACCACGTCAGCCCGAGCACCAGCACCACGATCGCGCCGAGCAGTATCGCGACGCGGATCAACGCCCGCCGCGTCACCAGGTGACGCGTCCACCGGCGCTTCTGCTTGACGATCGCATTTACACCGCTGGCAGTCATCTCCGAACCGTTCGCAACGATGACCGGCAGAGTTCCACTCCAACTGCGGTCTGCGCCACTTCGCCACTTCGCCACTCTGCCACTCTGCCACTTCCCCGCGTCGCCACTTCAAGTTCCGTCCATCCGGCAACTCACCCTACCCTCCCTTCATGTCCCACCTGCTCGACGCGCTCGCCCGCTGGAAGCCCTTTCACGCCATCGTCCTCGGCGATTTCATGCTCGACGAGACCTGCTCCGGCGATGCCGATCGCCTTGCCAACGACGCCCCCGTCCCCGTCCTCCTCGTGAAACACACCGAGCAGCGCCCCGGCGGCGCGGCGAACGTCTGCCTCGATCTCATCGCGCTCAAGGGCTCTGTCGCCGCGGTCGGGCTCGTCGGCGCGGATCACGCGGGCCAGCGCTTGCGCGAACTGCTCACCACCCATCGCGTCGAGTCGCGCTCGGTGCTTGAAGATACCGCCCGCCCCACGACCGTCAAGCGCTCGATCATCGGCCTGGCGCAACACCGCCACGCGCAGAAGATGTTCCGGCTCGATTACGAGTCGCGCGAGCCCGCATCGCCTGACATCACTCGCCAGCTCGTCGCGGCCTTCGAGCGCGAGCTGCAAATCGCACTGGCGCTCAAGCTCCCGGTCGTCGTCTGCATCGAGGATTACAACAAGGGCGTGTGTACGCCGGAGCTTTGCCGCGAGGTCATCGCGCTGAGCAACCACCACGGCGTCGAAGTCCTCGTCGATCCCGCGCCGATCGGCGATTACGCGAAGTATCGCGGCGCCGCATCCATCACGCCCAACCGCGCCGAATCCGAGACCGCTTCGCGCAACACCGGCCCCGAATCCGCCCGCCCCAGCGCCAAGCCTCGCGCCCGCACCGAGGACTATGCCGACATCGCCCAGCATCTGCTCGCGACGCTGGACCTTCGGGCCGCGGTGATCACGCTGGATAAATCTGGCGCGCTGCTGGTGGAACGCAATGCCGAAGCGCGCGCGGTGCCGACCACCGCGCGGAAGATCTACGACGTTACCGGCGCGGGCGACATGGTCCTTGCCGCTCTGGCTGGCGCACGCGCCAACGCCATCGAGTGGTTTGACGCCGTGCGCTTCGCCAACGCCGCGGCGGGCCTCGAGGTCGAAGAGTTCGGCTGCGTGCCCATCCCCCTCGAACGCATCCACCGCGACCTCCTGCGTCGCGACAGATCCGAGCACGGCAAACTGCGAACGCTCGAACAACTCAAAGTCGAGATCGACGCCCTGCGCCACAGCCAGGCAAGCACCAGCCTGCAAACTCCCGCGGGCAGCGCGTTAAAGCCCCCCACCGTCGTCTTCACCAACGGCTGCTTTGACCTGCTGCACCTGGGGCACGTCTCAACGCTGCAGCGCGCCGCGGAGCTTGGCGATTTCCTGGTCGTCGCCATCAACGACGACGCCAGCGTGAGAAAGCTCAAAGGGCCCGGGCGACCGGTGCGCGATCAATCCGAGCGCGCCGGCGTCATCGCGGCGCTGGAGTGCGTCGGGGCCGTGATCATCTTCAGCGAGGACACGCCGCAGCGATTGATCGAGGCGATCACGCCCGACGTGCTCGTCAAGGGCGCTCAATACGACGAAGACTCCATCCCCGGCGCCGCCCACGTCAAATCTAAAGGCGGGCGCGTCGTCCTGGTCGATGTCGTCCCCGGACGCAGCACCACCAACACCGTCGACAAGATCCGCGCCACCCCGAACCCATAGCCGCTGCGACTGACACTCGCGACTCGCGACTCGCGACTCACTCGTAGCGCGCGACGATCACCGAGCAGTTGTGCCCGCCGAAGCCGAAGGTGTTGTTCATCGCGTACTTGATGCGCCGCTCGCGCGCGTGGTGCGGCACCAGGTCTACGTCCATCCCATCGTCCACGCTGTCAAGGTTGATCGTCGGCGCGATCACGCCGTCGTTGACTGCGTGCAGGCAGGCGATCATCTCAACCGCGCCGCTGGCCCCCAGCGCGTGCCCGTGCATGCTCTTGGTCGAGCTCATCAGGCACTTGCCGCCGGCGCTCTTGCGGGCATGATCGCCGAACAGCGAAAGGACCGCGGTGACTTCGGCGCGATCGCCCAGGGGCGTGCTGGTGCCGTGGGCGTTGATGTACTCGATCTGCGTGATGTTCAGGCCCGCATCGCGCAAGGCCCACTTCATGCTGCGCTTGGCGCCGGCGCCGTCCTCCGCCGGGGCGGTGATGTGATGCGCGTCGCAACTGTTGGCGACGCCGACGATCTCGCCGATGATGTTGGCGCCGCGCTTCTTGGCGTGCTCCTCGGTCTCCAGCACCATGACCGCAGCCCCCTCGGCGAGCACAAACCCGTCGCGATCCTTGTCAAACGGGCGGGATGCCTTGGTCGGCTCGCTGTTGCGTGTGCTCAGCGCCTTCATCGCGCTGAACGCCGCGACGCACACCGGCCCGACGGTTGACTCAGCGCCGCCGACGAGCATGACGTCGGTCTCGCCGCGACGCATGGAGTACACCGCGTCGCCGATGGCGTGCCCGCTGCTGGCGCAGGCCGTCGCGTGCGTGCTGGCCGGCCCTTGCAGCCCGAAGCGGATGGAGATGTGCCCCGCCGCGGCGTTGGCCATCAGCTTGGGCACCGTGAACGGGCTGACGCGGCTGGGCCCGCGATCGCGCAGCACGTTGGCGCACTCTTCCATCGTCGTGATGCCGCCGATGCCCGAGCCGATGATGACGCCGCAGCGCTCCGGGTCTTCCTTGCTGAAATCCACGCCAGAGTGGGCGACCGCCTGGGCCGCCGCCGAGACGCCAAGCTGCGTGAACCGGTCAACGCGGCGGGCCTCGCGCGCGTCCATCCACTTGGTCGCGTCAAAGTTCTTCACCTGACCGGCGATGAGCGTGTCCCAGGCGTCCGGGCCAAAGCGTGCGAACTCCTCGCCTTCGAGCACGGAAATTCCTGAACGCCCGGCCCGCATGGCTTCCCAGGTCTCCTTGGCGTCGAGGCCCAGGTTCGTCACTGCGCCGATGCCGGTGATCACTACCCGCACGCCATGCTTGCTCATGCTCATAGATTGCATCGTTGCCCCAGACATGGACCCAGACAACCGCCCAGCGAACGCCTCAACTGCCGGCCCGGCCGTCCATCTTGCACGATCCGGCCGGCGTCAATCCGCCGGGCGGACGATCCACCAATAAACAAACCGGCCGGCCCGCGGCCGACCGGTTCGATGCTCAAATCACCCGCAACGATGCGGGCGCGCCAAAGGCGACGTTCAGGCCGCCTTGCCCATGTTCGCCTTGATGAACTCGATCGCTTCGCCGACGGTCTTGATCTTCTCCGCCTGGTCGTCGGGGATCGAGGTCTTGAACTCGTCCTCGAACTCCATGACCAGCTCGACCGTGTCGAGGCTGTCAGCGTTCAGATCGGTCACAAAGTTCGTGGTGCGATTGATCGCGCCCTTGTCAGCGCCAAGCTGCTTCGCCACGATGTCGATCACTTTCACTTCGATTTCCTGCTCGGTCACGGATAGTTCTCCAGATGTAAGCCGCGCTGCTTCTCGACCAACTCGTCACAGTTTCGCAACCCGGCGCTCGGCATCCGTTCAGGATTTTCCCCGAACCTCGCCAGCTCAAATCTAGCGGGCTCAGCCGTCATTGGCAAGCCCGACGCTCGCTTCCGCACCCTCTCTCCACACACCCCCGCCGCGCCCGCTGCCTCAACACACGCCCTTCCCGGTTACGAACTTGCCTTTCGCTCTCGCTTCATCTGGCGTGGGCGGGGGATGCCGTAGCGATCCATCCGGCTCAAAAGCGTGTATGGGTTGATGTCCAGCTTTGACGCCGCGCCGCCTTCGCCGAAGACCTGATAGCCGCTGGATTCCAGCGCGTGGGTGATGTGCAGGCGCTGGAGCTGCTCCAGCGTCAGGTCTAGCAAAATGTCGCGCGTGGTGCTCGAGCGCTCCCCGCCGCCGCCGCGCGCTGTCAGGGCGTTGAGCGAGCCGCCCCTCACGCCCGGCAGCTCCTTCAGTGGCGATTCCGGGAGCTCCACCTCCAGCTCGCTCCCATCGGCCAGCAGCGTCGCCCGCTCCACCGCGTTGGCCAGCTCACGCACATTTCCAGGCCAGGCGTACGCCAGTACGCGGCGCAGCGATCGCTCCGAAATTGTCAGCACCGGGCGCCCCATCCGCTCAGCGATGCGCTCGTGGATGTGCTCGACCAGCAGCCGCAGATCCTCCTTGCGCTCTCGCAAGGGCGGCACATGGATTTTGAAGACGTTTAAGCGATAGAACAGATCCTCGCGAAACCGCCCGCGCTCCACCAGCCCGGCCAGGTCGCGGTGCGTCGCTGCGACGAGGCGGACATCAACCTTCAGCGTCTCCATGCCGCCGACGCGCTCGAACGCGCCATCCTGCAGCACGCGTAGTAGCTTCGCCTGGCTTTGCAGCGGCAGCTCCGCGATCTCGTCCAAAAAAAGCGTGCCGCCGTCGGCCAGCTCAAACTTCCCCGCACGACGCTTGTCTGCGCCGGTGAACGCCCCACGCTCGTGCCCGAACAACTCGGACTCGATCAACGATTCCGGCATCGCGGCACAGTTCACCGCAATAAACGACTGCACCACGCGATTCGAAAGCTGGTGTACCGAACGCGCCACAAGTTCCTTGCCTGCGCCGGTTTCGCCCGCGATCAAGACCGTTGCGCTCGTTCGCGCCACGCGCGCTACCTGGTCCTTCACGCGCCGCAGCGCTGGCGAAGCGCCCACCATGCGGTATGGATCGCTCGCCACGGCATCGCCCGCGCCTGACCTGTCTTCGCCGGCCACCTGAGCGTCACTCATCGCGGCCCGAAGCTGAAGCTGCTCAAGCTCCGCCACCCGCGCCCGCAACCTCGCCGCCTCCCCCTCGGCCACCACCCGCGCTGTCGCGTCCGTCAGCATCAGCACCCACGCCGCGGCTTCGGGGCCCTGTGCAGTCTCAGACCACACGTACGGGCGGGCAACGATGTCGACGTATGTAGTCCGGACAGAGCGCCGCACCGACACGCCGCGCAGCGTGGCCTCGCCGCCCAGGCTGTCCAATCGCTCAAGAAATCCGCTCACCCCGTCCAACCAGGTGGACAGCGGCAAACCTCGCGGCAGGCCGGGCGCGAGTACTGACTGCGGCGGCGTAGGCCCCCGGCTCAGTTCACTGTCGCCCAAAAGCGTCGCGGCGGCGGCATTTGCGCTCAGCACCGCACCCGTACGATCAGCAAACAACACACCGACATGATCGGTGCCCGCAAGGCCTTGGAAGTGCAAAAACGAGTCCATGCCGACTCACCCAATCTTCTATAATTAGAGGAACGCCGGAAGATCACGAATAATGGTATCTCATTGTCGTATCAAAAACAATGGTGGATCATTGTTTTTATTGTGATATGTCACCGTAAGTGCGCAGATTTCGTCAGTGACGCGGCAATCGATCTCGGAAACCATCCCTGCCCGGTTGGCACCCGCCTTGCAAGTATCCTTTCGGTTTGGATTCGCCGGGGCAGCACACGTGCCCCGAGCCAACGCGGGATGAACGACGGACGAAGTGTTTCTGATCGCGGCCCTGCTGGTAGAGATTGAGAGATCAGTTCGGCTCGGGTCGGAGTCAGCGTTGAAACGTGTCGGGAAGTCGGTTGGGAGATCGACCCTGACACGCGGCACACGGAGTGCGCTCGCCGAGAGGCGTGCGAATCGAGCGGCATTGCCGGTGAACCCGGGCCGCGCGACCTTGGGCGGGGACAATCGAACCTGGACGCTGTGTTGGCGTCCGAGAAACGAGGGTCGAGTGGACCATGTGGGCTGGTCCTCTCTCCCTCGCTTTCTTTTTTGCGGACGCGGCGGCTAGGGAATTTTCAAGGCGCGATTTGCGATTGCACGCCTTCTCGTGCTTACGCGGACGCGCGCCGCTGCGGAGTCGATCCTCTCGAACACTTATTCCGACTCGCGCCCCGCATTTCGCGTCGCGGGAACCAACACACGATTGTTCTCGAACAATCGGGTGTCGATGTGAGGAGCGGGACGCGCTCTGCGTCTCGGCCCCACGCGTCGGGGCTTCTGCCGACGCGCTCCCGCAGCGACTTTGCCCAGAGCGGGCCTCCGATCCTTTCGGTCGGCGGTATCGCTTTGCGCACCAGGGTTACTTCACATGGCCAAGATGCCGCCGGAACCGGAAGCGTTTGCTGAGCGTGTCGCGATCATGCTTCGCCAGCTTCAGCCTGACTACGCAGTAGAGCTCACCGGCTCACGCGAGATGATCGTCAACGGGCGGCGCTTGGACCTGGACAATCTCTTCCGGCTCGTAAAGCACGATCCGAATCGCGGGCAGGAGATCATCGAGCACTATCTCGATCAGCTCTTCTCCGGCGAGGCGTCCTCGATCAACACGATGGGCTTCGATATGCTGCGGCACCGGGTGATGCCGCGCATCCAGCCCGCGGCCATCTTCGAGCATCTGAATCGCGAGCAGGTGGCGCACGTGCCGTTTGTCAACGGGACAGTGATCGTCTTCGTGATCGACATGCCGCAGATGACCGTCAGCGTCACTGCGGAGCAGATGATCCGCTGGCGCGTCTGCCCCGATGAGCTGGACGAGTTGGCTCGCGAGAACCTCCAGCAGCTCTCGCGAGAGATCGAACTGCAGGTGGTGACGAGCAAAGAGGGCGGGCGCGCGATCATCGTCGCGGAGCAGGACGGCTACGACGCCGCCCGTCTGCTGCTGGGCACGATGTACGACAAGCTCGCGCCACGCCTGGGCACCAACTTCTACGTCGCTACGCCAGCCCGCGACATGTTCGTTGCCATGAGCATCAACCCCGAGCCGTTTGTCCAGCGCCTGGGCAACCGCATCCGTGAAGACTACCGGCGCCTTCCCTACCCGATCACGCCCGAGTTCTTCCTCGTCACCCGCGACGGCGTCGCGGGCACCATCGAACTCGACGACGCGCAGAACGAGGCCGCGTGACCAAGGGGTGAACTCTCGGCCCTCTGCCTCCACCGTCAGCTCTCGGCTTGCATCGGCCTCTGGTTCCTGACTCGAGACTCGCGACTGGAGTCTCGCGACTTTCCCCCTGTCCCCGCTGGATTGAGAGAGACTCGATCCGCTCCCGGCAATTCCTCACACCCCGCGGCCTGTCCGGCCGCGCGGGTTGTGAAGGAACGGGTGAACGCCGCTGATCTGAAGGCTTCGGAATCGCCGATATCTGAAGCATGGCTTCCGATATCAAGCACATTCTCCGGCTCGATGTTCCGCTCATCGTCGTCCTCGGGCGGCGCGACATGGCCGCGCGCGACGTAGTGGCGCTGGCCCCCGGCGCGATCATCGAGATCCCCAAATCTGCGGAGGAGGAGCTTGAACTTCTGGTGAACAACAAGTGTGTCGGGCTGGGACGGGCGGTGAAGGTCGGCGAGAACTTCGGGATCCGCATGTCGTACGTGGGCGATCTGAAGAACCGGATCGAGGCCCTGGGCGAAGCGCCGCGAGGCCCGGACGAACGCTCAAAGCAGGAGCAGGACCTGGACGCGCTGGCGGAGTCGTTGCTGCAGAATCAGGGTTGAGCGGGGGAAGGGATCAAGAAATCGAGCGATCGGGTCGGCGCACCGGCGCGGTCGTGAACGAACGTGGGTGGCACCGATCGGTGCCGTCGGCTTCACCAGACAATCCATTTGCAAGTTCGCGGGGCTGGTTGGTTGGACCCGCTATTCTCTGGCCGCTGCGTTGACGCACGTCGTCGCGCGCACCGGGAGGCTTCGCATGCGGATGATCACGACCTCGTTTTCGCTCACGCTGGCCCTGACGCAGGCCGCCGGCGTCGCGCTGGCTCAACAGGCTCTGGTCAGCCCGCCCGCGCCGATGCAGGCTTCGGGCTCGACTCAGCCCGCGCCAGCGCCGAACGCGCCCGCGACCCCTACTCGCACTGCGGGCGAGATCGCAACCGCGCCGGAGCGCCTTGACGAGCGCGACTGGTCAGTTCGGATTACGCCCCGGGCCTGGTTCGTTGCCCCCGCGGGTGATCTTGAGCTCCCAGGTGTCGGCGGCCAGACCGTCACGCTGGACACCCTGAACCTGGACAGCACCCGTATTCAGCCCGCGGGCCAGGTGGATCTTCAATCCGAGCGCTGGATGATCGCGCTCGGCGGATCGACTAGCTCCAGCGAGACCGTCCGCGTCGCTCGCGAAGCCTTTCAACTCGGCTCAACCAGCGTCGCGGCTGGCCAGGCCTTCAACGCCTCGTTCGACTACACCACCGTACAGGCTCTCGTCGGATATCGTCTCTGGGAATACAACCTCGACGCCCAGAAAACCGAAGACGCTGGCGACACACGCCTCAGATTCTTCGTCCTGGGCGGCGCGCGCCTGCACGATGTCGAAGCCTCGATCGAGCGCCCCGGCGTCGCTGGCACGCGCAGCGAGTCCTCGCTCACCACCGTCAGCCTCATCGCCAGCACCCGCCTGCAACTCATGTTCGCTCGCGACTTCAGCATTGAAGTCGACCTCAGCGCCGGCGGCCTGCACGATTCCTCCACCTTTGACATCAACGCGTGCATCAGCTACCAGCCCGTCGACTGGTTCGCGGCCCAGTTTGGCTATCGCCACCTCGAGGTGTCCGCCCAATCGGGCTCAAGCTCCAGCCGCTTCCAGTGGGATGGCTCGGTCGCGGGCATCTACGCCGGCGTGATCTTCAAGTTCTAAACGGCGCGACGGCGACGCGATGCGAACACTCAGCGCCCGCAATTGCGGCGCTAGCTCTTGGCCCCGACCGCCATGACGTCGATGTGTTTGCCGCCCCGCTCTTTGCGGGCGGCTTCGATGATGCGCTCGGCGGTGCGGACGTTGGCCAACCCAGCCCGCGCGTCGATCTCCGGGCGGCGGTTGTGTCGCACCGCGTCGAGGAACGCCTTGATCTCTTCGACGATCGGCTCGCCCTCGTCGACTTGGAGTTCCTCGATCTTGACCAGCTCGTGCCACTTCATGTTCGAGAGGTCGGCGCCGTGGCGCAGGCTCTCGCGCACTTCGATCATCTGCTGCTCGTTGGCCAGTCGCCGGATCATGGTGCCGGTCTTCCCGCCGTAGTCGATCTTGACGTACGCGTTCTCGCCGGTGATGCGGGTGATGCGTTCGGTCTTGAGGGCCAGGCGGGAGCACGTGATGTTGGCGACGCAGGTGCCGGTGGGCAGGTGCCAGGTGAGGCGGGCGTTGCAGATGTCCTCGTGCTCGGTGATGACCGCGACGCCGCTGGCCTGGACTTCGTCCGGCTCGCGCCCGCCCATGAGCATGATCACCACGTCCAGATCGTGGATCATCATGTCCATGACCACGCTGGTGTCAACGCTGCGGAAGGTCATCGGGCTCACCCGGATCACCTCAATAAACCGCGGCACGATCGGGCTCGCATCGCTCTGCTCTTTGCGAAGTGCCCGCATGATCGGGTTGAACCGCTCGATGTGCCCGACCATCAGGATGCTGCCGCTGGTCTCCGAGGCACGCTTGATCTTCTCCGCCTCGTTCACGTCTCCGGCCAGCGGCTTCTCGACGAGGCAGGCGACGCCCGCGTTGAGCAGCGGGACCGTCGAGTCAACGTGATAGGTCGTCGGGACCGCGACGCTCACGACGTCAACCCCCGCTTCGACCAGCTGGGCCACGTCGTGAAAGTGACGGCAGCCAAACTGCTCCGCCAGGGCCTCGGCACGCTCGGGATTGATATCCACCACGCCGACCAGATCGGTCTCGTCAAGCTGGGCATAGACGCGCGCGTGATGACGCCCCATGCGCCCGACGCCGACGACGCCGGCGCGGATCTTGCGGCCCGCGAAGTTCTTTGGCGCTCGCTCGCTGTTGCTCGCGCCTGTTACTGCGCCGGATGCGCCGTTGTTTTCGCTTGCCATGTCAGCCAACCTTTCCACGTCCGCCCCATGCGCGATCAGTCTTTCCGTCGTGTCCACGACGTGTTCGACGCAACGCCGTCAACCGATGCCGATTCCCGACAGCCGCCTACCGCTTTCCGTCTTTCCCATTGCCGATTGCCGATTGCCGATCGCCCAAACAATAACCCGTCGGCGCACGACTTGCTCGCGCGCCGACGGGGTTCTTCTTCCGAAGGGTCGGTCCGCGGGCGACGACCCGGCTTTGACATCCAGACGACCGTTACTTGGTCAGCGAGTCCAACGCCTGCGCGAAATCGCGCTCCTGCTTCAGGCCCACCAACCGCGAGACCTCTTGGCCGCCCTTGAACAGGATGACCGTCGGGATCGCGGTAATCCCGTACTTCGCGGCGATCTGCTGCGCGGTGTCGGTGTTCAGCTTGCCGACCTTCACGCGGCCAA
>Ga0105049_10004010_pt1 | contig 17335 bp, 15 predicted proteins | sample MAT06_FD_78087 | JGI IMG/M metagenome (GOLD analysis project Ga0105049, IMG submission 78087) | Freshwater microbial communities from Lake Fryxell liftoff mats and glacier meltwater in Antarctica - MAT-06 | ecosystem: Environmental > Aquatic > Freshwater > Ice > Liftoff microbial mat | place...
CAGGTTTTCTTTTTTCTACATCATATCCAATTTTAAGTTTTGACACTTCTAAAATTAAAATTATTTGTAGAGATAAAATTTATTACCCATCAGTAAAATATACAGATAAATCTATGAGAAAATTAAAATTGATTTTCCCGTGGCAAGAAGACAGCTCTTATATTGTAAGGTTTGATTCATTAGCTTTAATGGGCTTTTTTCCAGAACTAAAACACGATAGCCTTTCCATAAAATTTAGTGTTCCAAACAAAGCAAAAGCAGGTGGAATAAAAATAAAAATGGTCTTGCCCGGCACACAAGATTTTTACTTGTTGCATCTAAAAGATTCTAAAGGAGCAATTATTGGTGAAAGAAAATTAAATGAAAGTTCAGAAATAGATTTTGGGCTGTTTTTGCCTTCCAACTTCAAATTAGAATTGATTGAGGACAAGAATAATAATGGGAAATGGGATACTGGAAATTTTTACTTGAATATACAAGCCGAAAAAATTATTAAATTTGCCAAAGAAATAAGTGTGAGAGCCAATTGGGAATCCGAAGAAATTTGGCAGCCTTTTGATAATCCAAGTGATAAAAAAAACAATAAGCTCAAAAACAAATAGCTAAGTTGAAACTGTACAGAATAAATGATTTGTAAAATATTAAAATACGTTTTTCTTTTTGTTACTGCATTTGTATTGTTGTTTGCTTCAAGTGGTATTTCATTTTATAAAATGATTTGCTCTTCGGGGAATGTTTCTCGTTCATTTACTCAATTCGATAATTGTGTGGAATTAGATTTTATTGCACAAACATCAATATCCGAAAAGTGTTGCGATTTTGCAATTGATTTTATCAAGGTCGATAACTTTATAAATGTTTTAAATTTTATTTCTTTTTTCTTATTCGGTTCCCTCTTTTTAGTGCTAATTAAGCTTGCTTTTTACATTGAAAGAATTAAATTATTTTGTTTTAAATTTATTTGGCCTCCTCCAATTTATCACAAGCTTTCTTATTTAAAAAATACATCTTCTTTTTTGTCATGTTTTGTTATTTGATTAAATCTTTTTGAACCATTCAAAGAGAATATTAACAAATATGCAATACAATGAAACATTTAAAAATAAGTTTAACATTATTGTTTATCTATAATTTTTTGTACTCACAAAATACATTGGAAGGTAAATTATTTTTTATTAACAAAAAAGAAAATAAAGAGTTTATAGTAGGAGCAACCGTTGAAAGTATTAATAACAAAAATTTTATTGTTACCGATTCTGTAGGGTATTTTAAAATTTCAATAAATCTTCCAGCAAAAATAGTTTTCAAACAATTCGATTTTTTAGTTGATACAATTTTTATAGAAAAATTTGATGAATCTAAAGTTTACGAATTTCAACTTATGCCAACTAAAAGAATTGCAGAAGTAATAATTGAAGAGAAAATAAATTCGCTTAAACGTTCAAAATATAATACCGTTAACATAGAAAGCATCGGCAATGTTGAATTAAAAAAAGCGGCATGTTGCAATTTGGCCGAAAGTTTTGAAACAAATAATTCTGTAGATATTGTTATGAGCGATGGAGTTTCTGGGGCAAAGCAAGTATCTATGTTAGGACTAGATGGAATTTACACTCAAATTTCTGCCGAAAATATTCCATTAGTAAAAGGCACTAATTCTTCGTTTGGGCTTGCACTTGTCCCTGGAACTTGGATATCTAGTATTGATATTTCCAAAGGCACAGGAAGCGTTGTTAATGGATTTGAAGGACTTTCAGGAATAATAAATGTTGAGTTTTTAAAACCTGAAAACGCAGATAATTTTTTTGCAAACGTTTATCAAAATTCATTAGGGAGAACAGAAGCAAACTTTCATTTGGCAAATAAAATAAGCAAAAAAACGTCTAATATTTTGTTTTTGCATTACAATAATGTCTGGAAAAAAAACGATAATAATAATGATGGATTTATTGATGTGCCAATAGGTGAACAAATAAATATTTTTGATAAATGGAAATGGCAAAACAATAAGTTTATGATTCAAGCTGGTGCAAAAGCTGTTTATGAAAACAAAAATGGAGGACAACTTTCTTACAACAAAAGCAACGATAGATTTGGAAGCAAAATTTATGGCATTGAACTCACAAACAAACAAATTGAAGCATTTTCTAAAACCGCTTTGCTATTTCCCAATAAGCCATACAGAGGTTTAGGATGGATAAATAATTTAAAAATGTTTGAGCAAAATTTAGTTTTCGGAAATAAGAAATACATTGGAAAACAACAAAGTTTTTATTCAAATGTAATTTACCAAGATATAATTGGAGATACAAGAAAAAAATACAAAACTGGTGCCTCATTTATTTCTGATTATTACAACGAAAATTACAACGATTCAATATTTAGAAGACAAGATTTAATTCCTGGAATATTTGGAGAATTTGAATTTGATAACATCGAAAAAGTTTCTTTTAGTATTGGAGCAAGAGCCGATTATTACAATAAATTTGGGATGTTTTATACACCAAAAATTAATTTTAGATATTCTATTTCAACAAAGGATGTTGTGAGACTAACATTTGGAAAAGGAACAAGAGTTGCAAATATATTTATGGATAACACAGGAATTTTTGCAAATCAAAGACAAGTAAAAGTGCTAGAAAATTTAAGGCCAGAAAGTGGATATACTTATGGTTTATCTTACAGTAAAAACTTCTCTATTTCAGATATTAAGTTCGATTACTATTTAGATTTATTTAGAACTCAGTTTATTAATCAAGTTGTTTTAGACTATTTTGAAAGTTATAATAAAGTGTATGTCTATAATCTAAAAGGAACGTCTTATTCCAATACCTTTCAAACAGAAATTCAGGCAAATATTTCTAAAAATTTGGAAGCAAGGTTTGGTTATAAATTTTATGATATTAAAACCGATTACTTATCGGGTGTTTTTGCAAAGCCAATGGTTTCTAAAAATAGATTTTTACTGAATTTGGCCTATAAAACAAGATTTGAAAAATGGAAGATTGATTTTACAACAAGGTACCTTGGCAAATCTAGAATGCCAGTTGGCGAAAGTAATTTGCACAGTTTATACCATTACGAAAACTTTTCTCGAGGTTTCTTTGTTCTTAACTCTCAAGTAACTAGAAAATTCAAGTATTTTGATGTTTACCTTGGAGGAGAAAATCTACTAAACTATATACAGTCAAATGCAATTGTATCTAACGAAAAACCATTCTCAGATATTTTTGATGCAACAATGGTTTGGGGTCCAATTGCTGGAAGGGTAATATATGTAGGATTTAGATATTCGCTAAAGTAACTGAAGAATAAAAAATTAATTAAAAAGATAAAAATGAACGAAGAAACAAATAATTCTCAAAACGAAATTATTGAACAGCAACTATTAAACCTTCGTCCATCCTTACCGTTAGAGGTGAATTTTAGCAATAACGTCGAAAAATTTCAAAACCAAACTATACGTCCAATTTTAAAGTTTTTACACACAACATTAATAATAATTTTTGAGGAGGAATGTAATAACCAAAACCTAGTTCCAATTATTACAACTCCATTAGAAACAAGAGATTGGTTAAAATTAAAATTCTCAAAAAACATTGAATTTAGAAACGTAATTTCTGGAATGGTAATCTCTTTGTTAACCAAAAATGAGCTAACAATTTATTTAAAAAACAAACAAGAATACAAACGCAGAATTTTTACTATGGCTTTAGAAAGAATTGCATCTACAATTAATCCTTAAAAAGCATCATCAGAAGGCGGACTATCATTTATTTTTGATGAAATTGTTATTGAAGGTGGATTATTAAAATCATAATTTGGTTGTAGCGGAAAGCCACTGTTGCCATCATTGCCATAAACAGGGTTGTCGTAATCCTGAAACTTTGCCAAGTGTGCAACAAACCTCAGTTTCACATCTTTTAATGAACCATTTCTATGTTTTGCAATTATCAATTCTGCCATTCCTTCGGTAGAATTTCCTTGTTCATCCTGATAAAGTTGATAATACTCAGGGCGATAAATAAATAAAACCATGTCGGCATCTTGCTCAATTGCTCCTGATTCCCTTAAATCTGAAAGTTGAGGTCTTTTGTTTCCTCCACGAGTTTCTACAGCTCTGCTCAACTGGGATAAAGCAATAATTGGAATGTCTAATTCTTTTGCAATAGATTTTAATGAACGAGAAATTGAACTAATTTCTTGTTCTCTGTTTCCTTTGCCCTCGCCACCAGCAGTCATCAATTGCAAGTAATCTATCACTACCATTTGAATGTCGTGCTGTGCTTTTAATCGGCGGCACTTTGCCCTCAATTCAAAAATGTTTAATGCTGGTGTATCGTCAATAAACATTGGGGCAGAGGTAAGCTTAGATATCTGAGAATTTAGCTGTTGCCATTCGTGTGCTTTCAAATCACCTTTTCTAAGCTTGTCGGCAGGAAATTCTGTTTCGCTAGAAATTAATCTGTTCACTAATTGAACAGAGCTCATCTCCAAAGAAAAAACAGCAATTGGCTTATTAAAATCAACAGCAACATTTCTTGCAAGTGATAAAACAAATGCAGTTTTTCCCATGCCTGGTCGTGCAGCCAAAACAATTAAGTCGGATTTTTGCCAACCGTTTGTAATTCTATCTAATTCTGTAAAGCCAGATGGAACGCCACTTAAACCATCCTTTTGTGTCATTGCAGTTTCTATTTGTTTAATTGCCTGACTCACTAATGTTGTCATAGAATCGTAGTTCTTGCGAATATTACTTTCGGCAATTGCAAACAAATTACTTTCCGCAGTATCTAAAAGTTCAAAAACATCAGAAGTATCTTCGTAAGCATTTTTTACTGTTTCTGCTGATATTCTAATTAACTCTCGTTGAATAAATTTTTGAGATACTATTCTAGCATGATATTCTGCATTGGCTGCAGAGCCCACTCTGTTTGTAAGCTGAGTAATATAATATGCACCACCAACAATTTCCAACATTCCATCTTTTCTAAGTTGGCTAGTAACGGTAAGCAAATCTATAGGTTCGGTGGCCTGAAAAAGAGTCATCATTGCACGAAAAATATGCTGGTGACCTTCTTTGTAAAAACTTTCTGGTTTTAATACATCAATTACAGCATTTACAGCATTTTTCTCCAACATCATCGCCCCAAGTACTGCTTCTTCCATGTCTATGGCTTGTGGTGGAATTTTACCAAACTCGTTAGACATAAAAGAAATATCTCCTTTTTTTACTCTGTTTTTATTAAATTTTCCTTGGCTGCTTTCAATAATATTCATTCAACAAAATTACTTTGATTTAAAGGAATAATTTAATTTGTGAATATCTTTTTTTGAGTTCTAATTTTTAAGGAGTTATAAACTTTTGACATAATTAATTTGTAATTCTAAAGTCTTTCATTTGCCAAATAATAAAAACAAACAATTAATTTTTTAATTTTTTATAGTTAAATAAAACCTTAATTTCTTGCTAAATATTTATCTAAAAATCATTACTTATTCCTTAAAATTCCATAAATCGCAATTACATTTGCAATATTAAACGAATAACTCGTTAAGTGTCAAAAAAAATAGGAAATGGAAAAAACAATTTTGTGGGCAGACGATGAAATGGATTTGCTAAAAGCACATCTTCATTTTTTAAAAGAAAAAGGATACAATGTAATTACCGCAACAAATGGTTCGGATGCATTGGATATTATAAAAACCAAAGATGTTGATTTAGTTTTGTTAGACGAAAATATGCCGGGTTTTTCTGGACTTGAAACACTAACAAAAATAAAACAAATAAAACCAGATTTGCCAGTGGTAATGATTACCAAAAGCGAAGAGGAATCAATTATGGAAGATGCAATTGGTTCTAAGATTTCGGATTATTTGCTTAAGCCTATAAATCCAAAACAAATTTTATCTTCAATTAAAAAAAATCTTGATAACAAAAGATTAATCAGCGAAAAAACAACAACAAATTATCAGCAAGAATTTAGGCAATTGGGAATGACTTTAGGAGAGAATTTAAACGTTGAGCAATGGAAAGAGTTGTATCAAAAATTAATTTTTTGGGAATTGGAATTAGAAAAATCTCAGGATGAAAGTATGTTTGAGATTCTTAATATGCAAAAGAGTGAAGCAAATGCCTTGTTCTTTAAGTTTATCGAGAGAAACTACATTAATTGGGTTAACGGAAAAGATATTCATGCACCAGTGATGTCGCACACACTTTTTAAAAATAAAGTAGCACCAATTCTCGAAGAAAATGACACAGTATATTTTGTTTTAATAGACAACTTAAGATACGATCAATGGAAAACAATAAGCACGCTTACTAATGAATTATTTAAAATTGAATCAGAAGAAATTTATTATTCTATATTACCCACTGCAACGCAATATGCAAGAAACTCTATGTTTGCTGGTTTAATGCCTAGCGAAATAGAAAAAAAATATCCTAAATTATGGGTGGGAGAAGAAGCAGAAGAAGGAAAAAATTTGCACGAAGAAGAACTGCTGATGGAAAATTTGAAAAGAATGGGAAAAAATTATAAAGTTTCGTACAATAAAATTACAAACCATGCTGCAGGAAAAAAACTTGCAGAAAATTTATCTAATTTAAACGGTAATAAGCTAAATGTTATAGTTTATAATTTTGTGGACATGCTTTCTCATGCAAGAACCGAAATGGAAATTATTAGAGAGCTCGCAGACAATGAAGCCGCTTACCGCTCCATCACAAAAAGCTGGTTTGAGCATTCTCCCTTGTATGATATTTTAAAAGAATTGGCACACAAAAAAGCAAAGGTTATTATTACAACCGATCATGGAACAATACACGTTAAAGAACCAAGTAGAGTTGTTGGAGATAAAAACACCAATACAAATTTAAGATACAAAACAGGAAGAAGTTTAGAATTTATAAAGAAAGATGTTTTTGAAGTAAAAAATCCTTCTGACGCTTTTTTACCAAAACAAAACATAAGCTCTAGTTATATTTTTGCTAAAGAAGATAAATTTTTTGCTTATCCCAACAACTACAATCATTACGTTAGTTATTATAAAAACACTTTTCAGCATGGTGGAATATCATTGGAGGAAGTTTTAATTCCATTTATTGTTCTTTCTCCAAAATAGTTTTTTAAATGTTGGAATTAAATAATGTTTCAATAAATAATTTACCACAAGTTGCAGAAAAAATTTGCAGCTATTATCCAAGCCAAAAAATATTTTGTTTTGTTGGAGAAATGGGTGCTGGAAAAACAACGTTAATAAAAGAAATTTGTACGTTTTTTGGAGTATTAGAAAATAGTTCAAGCCCAACTTATTCTATAGTAAACGAATATTTAAACAACCAAGGAAAAACCGTATATCATTTTGATTTATTTAGGATAAAAAATAGCAAAGAACTCTTTGATATTGGTTTTGAAGAATATTTGTTTTCCGGAAATATATGTCTGATAGAATGGCCACAAATAGCAATAAATCTGTTAGATAATTATTTGGAAATCTCATTGGAGAAAATTAATGAGAACACAAGAAAAATTAGTTGGGAGTTAAAAAAACTAAGTTAAATTAATGACCATGTTTGCTAGTTAAATAACGGTTTATCAGAATCTTAGAATTTAACAGTTAATGTTTTATAATCTCTGTAAAAATTTACTTTAACACTTTCTAAAAAATTGTATTTTGCGGTTTGTAATTAATATGCAAATTAAAGTAATTAATAATTCAAAATATCCTTTGCCAGAGTATGCTACTTCTATGAGTGCAGGTATGGATTTAAGGGCAAACATAAGCGAAAGTGTATCTCTAAAATCACTTTGTAGAGAGTTAATTTCTACAGGTATTTTTATTGAATTGCCAAAAGGCTGCGAGGCACAAATAAGACCCAGAAGTGGCTTGGCGTTTAAGCATGGAATTACAGTTCTAAACAGTCCTGGAACTATTGATGCCGATTACAGAGGAGAAATAAAAGTGTTGCTTACAAACTTATCTGCCAATGAATTTGTTGTTGAACCAGGAGAAAGAATTGCACAAATTATATTTTCAAAACACGAAACAATTTCTTGGCAAGAAGTTAAAGAATTAAATGAAACAACAAGAGGTGCGGGAGGATTTGGGCATACAGGAATAAAATAAAATTTAAAATTTAAAAAGTAAAGAATGAAATTAATAATACCAATGGCAGGTATGGGCAAAAGAATGAGACCTCATACTTTAACAGTTCCAAAACCACTAATACACGTTGCTGGCAAACCCATTGTTCAAAGATTAGTAGAAGATATTGCAGCAGTTGTTGACGAAAAAATTGATGAAATTGCTTTTGTTGTAGGACGCTTTGGTGGCGAGGTAGAAGAAAATCTGCTATCAATTGCAGATTCTTTAGGAGCAAAAGGAAAAATATGTTACCAAGATTTACCGCTGGGAACAGCTCATGCTATTTTGTGTGCCCACGAAACTTTAACAGGAAAAGTTATTGTTGCATTTGCAGATACTTTATTTAAAGCCGATTTTAAGTTTGACCAAGAAAATGATGGAATTATTTGGGTTCAAAAAATTGAAGATCCAAGAGCTTTTGGCGTGGTAAAGGTAAATGCAGACAATGTGATTACAGATTTTATTGAAAAACCTCAGAACTTTGTTTCTAATTTAGCAATTATTGGAATTTATTTCTTTAAAGATGGCGATAATCTTAAAAAAGAATTGAATTATTTAATAGATAATAATATCAAAGAAAAGGGTGAATTTCAATTGACAAATGCTTTAGAAAATATGAAAGGTAAAGGAATTAAATTTTCACCCGGCCAGATTTCCGAATGGTTAGATTGTGGAAATAAAGATGCAACAGTTTACACCAATCAAAGAATTTTGGAATTTAAATCTAAATCAGAAAAATTAGTAAACGATTCTGCTGTTATAGAAAATTCTGTTGTTATACCTCCTTGTTATATTGAACCTGGCGTAAAAATTATAAATTCTATTGTTGGCCCTCATGTTTCTATCGGAGTAAAAACTGTAATAACAAATTCTATTGTTTCCAATTCAATAATTCAAGCACATTCAAAAATTAGTAATTCCAATTTCACAAATTCGATGATTGGAAATAATGCAGAACTAGAAGGAAGAACACTCGATTTAAGTGTTGGTGATTTTAACGCAATTAAACAATGATTTTTATAATTAAAAGGTTTTCTTTTTGTAGTGTTTTATTTTTAACGATGTTTATTTACTCTTGTAGTGGAAGTAAGAAAACAACAAGTTCCAAGAGTTCTAAAGACAATGAGAACAATGATTTCTCTTCTGAAAAGCAAAGGCTAGAGTTTGATTTTTATTTCTACAATGGAGTAAAAGAAAAGGCTTTAGATAACATTCAAGAAGCAACTAAAAACTTTAGAAAGTGTGTAGAAATTTCTCCCCTAATTCCTGCTGCTAACTATGAATATGGTCTATGTCTTTTTAAATTGGGAGACATAAAAAATGCAGAAATTTTTGCCAGACAAGCTGTGAAAATAGACGATCAAAACGAATGGTATCAAATGTTTTATGCTCAAACTTTAGCGGCTTCAAAAAAGTTTAAAGAAGCTTCAAAAGTGTTCGAAAATTTGTACAAAAAGAATCCTGACAATTTAGAAAACATCGAAAATTGGATTACAACGTTAATATTTATTCCAGATTACAAAGCAGTTTTAAATGTTTATGATATTCTAGAAAAAAAGATAGGTTTAAATGAAGGAATTGTAAGACAGAAAATAAGAATTTACAATGCACAAAATCAATTTTCAAAATCAGAAAGCGAAGTAAAAAGATTAATCGCAACAGAACCTTTAAATGTAAATTTTCAAATTTTATTGGGCGATTTATACTTAGAAAATAACATGGATGAAAAAGCCTTACTCACATTTAAACAATGTATTGCACTAGAGCCCAACAATCCATATCCTCATTTGGCATTAGCAGATTATTATAGAAAAAATAAAAATAACGCAGAATATTTTTCCGAAACAAAAAAAGCATTTGCAAGCGATGAACTTGATGCAGACACTAAAATAAAAATTCTCTCTCCATTCTATAATTTGTCTAAAGACAATAAAGAACAAAATGATTTTGTGCATGAATTGTTAGACTTGTTTGTTCTAACAAATCCTAAAGAGGCAAAGGCTTATGCAATTAAAGGCGACTTTTTATTGAAAGAAGAAAAGTTTGCCGAAGCCAGAGAACAGTACAAAAAAGCTCTTGAAATTGACAAGAATAAATATTCTGTTTGGAATCAATTGATGCTTATAAATTCTCAATTAAACGACAACGAACAACTAGACAAAGATTCTAAACAAGCAATAGAGCTATTTCCAAATGAACCTGTTCCTTACTTACTAAATGGTATTGCAAACTATCAATTAAAAAACTACAAGCAAACCATAAACATTTTAACAAAAGGAATTGATTTTGTTGTGCAAAATAATGCAATGTTAGCTCAGTTTAACGCTAACCTTGGCGATGCATACCAAAACGACAAACAGTTTTCCAAATCCGATTCTTGCTACGAAAAAGCGCTTCAATTAAATCCAAATGATACTTACGTTTTAAACAATTACGCTTATTTTTTATCACTTAGAAATGTTAACTTAGATAAAGCTGAAGCAATGTCTAAAAAGTCAAACGAATTAGCATTTGGCAACTCTAGCTATTTAGATACTTATGCTTGGATATTGTATGCTCAAAAGAAATATTCTGATGCAAAAGTTTGGATGGAAAAAGCATTGGCTGTTGATGGAAATAAAAGTCCGGTTTTATTGGAGCATTATGGTGATATTTTGTATCAATTAGATATGAAAGAACTAGCAATGGAATATTGGCTAAAGGCAAAAAACGCAGGTCCTGGATCATCAGATTTTTTAGATAAAAAAATTCAGGAAAAAAGATTAATCGAATAAATTTTGGACAAATTACTAAATCAAGTAAAATATAATTTTTCCTTTCTTTTTGTAGTCCTTTTGTTTGTTTCTGTTGGCTGCAGAACAACAAAGAAAACTTTAATTGTAAACCCTCAATCAGAAAAACCAATTGTAGAAGAAGTTAAAGTAAAATTTGATTTTAAAAGTGCAAAAGTTCTTGCTGATAAAATGGAAGAGAATAAATTTAAATACAAATTATTGACTTCAAAATTTTCGGCAGAAACAAATATAGAAGGTAAATCAAATGGTTTTAATGTAAGCATTAGAGCCAAAAGTGACAGTGTTTTGTGGATGAGTTTTTCGCTTTTAGGAATTGAAGGAGCAAGAGTTCTTGCTACACCTGATACCATCAAATTTATTGATAGAGTAAATCATAAATACCTAATTTGCGATTATCAATACATTAGTCAAATGCTGAGTGCGGATGTTGATTTTGAAATGCTACAGTCAATTTTGGTTGGAAACAATGTAGCGTTTTACAGCGAAGAAGAAAAAATAAAATCATTTCGAGAAGACAATCAATATGTTTTAAGCACAGTAAGAAAACGTAAATTAAAGAAAGTAATTAATAAAGCAATTGAAGGCGAACCAGTAAAAGAATTAGTTCAACGAACGTATTTAGAAAATGAGTCTTACAAGATTTCAAGAAATTTGATAAATGATTTTTCCACAAACAGAACATTCGATGCTAAGTACTCTAATTTTCAAAAGGTAGATAATTTTTTATTCCCATTTTCTCAACACTTTGAAATTAACTCAGGTAAAAAAATTCTTATTGATATTAATTATAATAAAGTAGAGCCAGAAACAGAACTAACGTTTCCATTTAATATTCCAGCAAAGTATGAATCCATTCGCTAGAATAGTTTTGCTTTTTGTGATGTTTCTGTTTTTTCAAAACATTTATTCACAGGATGCAAAAAGCAATCAAAGAAAAAAAGAATTAGAAGGCCAAAAGAAAAAGTTGCAAGATGAAATTTCTCAATTCAATAAAGAGTTAGAAGCTACAAAAAAAAATAAAAAAATTTCAATTGAACAACTAATTAAACTCAATAAAAAGATACTAAAACGTCAAGAACTAATTAATACAATAAACCAAGAAATTTTATTGGTTGATAAACAAATTAATCAAAACATTTCCTCTATTTCTCAATTAAATACAGAAATAGATTTGCTCAAAAAAAATTACGAATTAATGCTTCAAAGAGCAATGATATTGCAAAAAAATAATAACGAGCTAGCATTGGTGTTATCATCAGAAAGTTTTGCCCAAGCCGTTAGAAGAAGCTATTGGCTAAAACAAATATCGGCGGATAGATTAAATCAGGCAAAGATGATTAATCTAAAAATGGCTGAACTAGATTCTACCGTTAAAACTTTAGAGCAAAAGAAAATTAACCAAACTCAATTATTAAGTTCAAAGGAGTCTGAAAAAGAAAGACTAGCGCAAGAAAGAGAAGAAAAGCAAGATAATTTAGTTGACCTGCAGAAGAAAGAAAAAGAAATTAAGAAAAAGCTGAAAAAGAAACAAGAAGAAGCAATTAAATTAAACTTAGCAATTAAAAGAATTATTGAACAAGAAATTAAAAAAGCCAGAGAAGAGGCATTAGATGCTGCAAACAAAAAGAAAAAAGAAACCGAAAAGAAATTAGATAAAGTTCCATCTGAAAAAGGAAAAGAAAAGCCAATTGATATTGCAAAAGATGAAAAAAAATTGAGTAATGCAGAGCTGTTGAACTTAACTCCTGAGTCTCAAAAACTTTCTACAAGTTTTGAAGCAAACAGAAATCAGCTTCCTTGGCCTGTTACCGAAGGTACTATTATTGGGCAATTTGGCGAACATGAACATCCTGTTTTAAAAGGAATAAAAGTTAAAAACAACGGAATTGATATAGCAACAAAAAGGTTTGCACCAACACGTTCCGTATTTGATGGAGAAGTTACGGGTGTAGTATCAATTCCTGGTGCAGGAAAAGCTGTAATTATTAGACACGGAGAGTTTCTAACTGTGTATTCAAAAATGGAAGAAGTTACTGTTTCAAAAGGTGATAAGGTTAAATCAAAACAATCGATAGGAACAGTAATGGCAGGCGATGATGGTGATAGAAGTGAATTGCATTTTGAAGTTTGGAAAGGTGCCACAATTCTAAATCCAGAATTTTGGTTAAAATAAAAATGAGGTAAAATGTGCTTTAAAAATTTACAACATCTAATTTAAAAACAATGAAACTTTGTAGGTTAATTTCAACCATTAATTTACTTCTTTATTAAAACTCCCTTTTTGTATTTAGAAGAAGAAATTACGTTACCTCTTTTATCAAACTTTTCTGCTGTGCCATTTAATTGTCCACCAGAATAATTTTGTTTGCTCCAAATTGTACCAATGTTATGATACATTATTTTAGAGCCATCTAAAATTCCTTTCTTGTAATTTAATTCTTGAAATATTCCACCAGCTTCATAATAAAAAATCCATTTTCCATCCTTTTCTCCCTCTTTGTAATTTCCTTCTTCTTTTAACTTTCCAGTTGTAAACCATTTTGTAGAAACTCCTTCGGGTTTTTGATTTTTATACGTTTCAACAGAACTTTGTTTTTCATCTTCAAACCAAAAATTCCATTGTTTATCTTTTATACCTTTATCATAATATCCTATATAGCTTTGTTTCCCGTTGGCATGCCAAGCTTTCCAATCGCCTTGCATGAGGCCATTTTCATATATACCAAAGTCTTTTTTTTCTCCGTTTTCGTACCAAGAAATTTGCTCACCATTTTCTTTGTTTTCTATGTAATTAATTTCTTGCATCTTTTTTCCTAGCTCATAATAACTAATCCACTTTCCTGATTTTTTTCCATTAACATAATCGCCTTCTTTCCATATTTTCCCCGATTGATAATAATATGTCCAAGTAGAATCTTCTTTGCCTTGCATAAAAAATCCTTCGTAATCTAGTTTTCCACTTGAGAAATAAAATTTCCATTTGCCTTCTTGCACTTCATTTAACAGTGTGCCTTCCATTTCTGGCAAACCATTTTTGTGGTACCATTTCCAGTTTCCTGTTTTTTTGTTGTCTAAGAAATTTCCTTCTCTAACCAATTTGTTATCTAACCAATATTTTGCAAGTCCATTTTTTTTGCCAGCCTTAAATAAAATTTCAGATTCTTTTTGTCCACCTGAATTATAATTCAAAGAAATTCCATCAGCTAAACCATTTAAATAATTTGTTTCAGAAATTAATTTTCCACTTGCGTTTAGTTCTTTTAAAATTCCGTTTCCATTTTTCAAGAGTCGAGTACCTTTATCATCTCTATACTCAATAATATATTCTAAAGAATCTTTGTAATTAATTGTGTTGTGCAACATTCCATTTTCAAAATAGTAATTCCACATTCCAATTTTTAATCCTTTTAAAAAAGTTCCTTCACTTTCTTTTTTTTCATTTACATGCCATGAATTAAACTTTCCATCCAATACATTCTCAACAAACGTGCCTTCGGAAATTCTGCTCCCACTCTCTCCATAATAAATCCATTCGCCATGCTTTCTGCCGAGTTTATAATTTTCCTCAGATTTAATTTTCCCATCTTCAAAATAAAAAACCCAAGTGCTATCAGGAATATTATTTTTAAAATAATTTTTTGAAGCTAAAATTCCCGAATCATAATAAGTAACAAATTCACCGTATTTTCTTCCTAAAAAATAATTTTCTTCCGATTGTAATTTCCCATTTTTATACCACAACTTCCAAGCACCATTTTCTTTCCCGTTTTCATAATTTCCTTCTTTAGATTTTATTCCGTTTTCGTAGTAGTAAGATGATAATCCATGTTGCATTCCATTTTTGTAATTCTCAAGTAATCGTAATTTGCCATTTGTATATCTTTCTTCTCTAGGTTGAGATATGACAATGTTTGACAATAAAATTAAAATATAGATTATTAAATATTTTTTCATTTTGAATTTAAATTTTCAATTATGCTTGGCAATGTTCTAAGTAATGCAATTTCTTTCCATTTTTTACGGGCTTCTTCAACGGGTGAACCAAAATAAACTTTTCCTCCTTCAATAGATTTTGATAAACCTGATTGGCCCAAAACAATTGCTCCTTTTCCAATGGTTAAATCTTTTTGTACACCAACTTGTCCCCATAAAATAACGTCGTCTTCAATTTTCACAACTCCAGCCACACCAACTTGTGCTGCAAACAAACAACGTTCGCCAATGTGTGTGTCGTGACCAATATGAACCTGATTGTCGAACTTTGTTCCTTTGCCGATAAAAGTATTGCCCGAAACTCCTTTATCTATTGTGCAACATGCTCCTATTTCTACATCATCACAAATAATTACTTTTCCACAACTGTACATTTTATCATAGCCTGTTTCTTTTTTCTTAAAATAAAATGCTTCAGAACCTATAACAGTATTTGCATGAATAACAACATTGTTACCAATTTCGCAATGGTTATAAATTGTAACGTGTGAATGAAGAATACAGTTTTTACCAATTACAGAATTCTCGCCAACAAAAACTCCAGGTTGCAAAATTGTGCCTTCTCCAATTTTTGCTGTTGGATGTATAAAAACATTCTGATAATTAAAGGGTCTAAATTTTTTACACAAGAAATTATAATCGTCAAATGGAGTTTCAGAAATAATTAAATTTTTTCCATCAGGACAATCTACTTCTTTGTTTATAATAATTGTTGTTGCTTTAGAGTTCAATGCTTTGTCGTAATATTTTGGGTGGTCTACAAATGTTATATCACCAGCTTCTACCATGTGAATTTCGTTTATACCCAAAACTAAACTACTTGAATTGCTAATAAATTTTTTGTTGAGCAGTTCAGCAATTTCTGATATTAAAAATGATCTAGGAAATTTCATTATTTAGAATTTTTACAAAAATAGTATTTATAATTAGCTGACTTTGTTCTAAATTAGCAAAAATGAAAAAAGATTTAGAAAACCGAGAAGATATAATTTTGCTGGTAAATACTTTTTATGATAATATAAATAAGAACAAGATTTTGTCACCAATTTTTAATGAGATTGCAAAAATAAACTGGCAAGATCACTTACCAAAGATGTATTCTTTTTGGGCAAGTTTGCTTTTGGGAGAACACAGCTATTCTGGCAACCCTATGCAAAAGCACGTAGAGCTATCTAAATTAACTCAAATGTCTGAACTAGAATTTTCGGAATGGATAATTTTATTTAATAAAACCGTCGACAATTTATTTGCAGGAGAAAAATCTGATGAAGCTAAAACAAGAGCTGCAAATATTGCAAGGTTAATGTTACACAAGATAAAAATTGTTTTATAATTTTTTGATTAATTTTTTGATTGTTTTTCGAGATGATTTTTAAGAAAAAAATACAATTTGCAATTGAACAATTTCTTAGTTCAAATTTTTAAAGAAAAGATTTGTCTTAATTGCTCAAATAAATCGCAGGAGTAAACACAATAAATTACTTTCAACCTTACAAAGGAAAATTAGAACAAGTTGATGATATATGTTTGATTGGGGTGAGTGTGTGAGTTTAGCTAGCGACACACACTATAAATACATTAAATTAAATCAGATGGTAAGTTTTTTGTTGCTGCTCAATAAATGTTTCACTTTGTATAAATTTTAAATCCTTTAAATGAAAAACTGATTTTACTATTGTTAACTGTTAATCTTTTTTTTTCACTGCCAATTCAGCTAATCTGCAAGGCCAAGACAAAATGGACAGTTTGCAAACAGCCTTAAAAAATTACAATGCCATTAGAACAGAAGCAAACAAAACAAGCTACAATACTTCTGATAGTAACTTAGTTAATATTTTAAATACTTTAAGCAGGGAGCTATTTAACGCAGGCAACTGCACTAAAGCAAAACAAGTTGCTGATGATGCCTTGGCTATCGCACAAAAAATTAATTTTAAAAAAGGGACTGCAAATGCTTATCATATTATTGGGATTACTTATCACTATCGAAGCAATTTTCCAGATGCTTTAAAAAATAATTTTAAAGCCCAATAAATTACCATACAAAAAGGTGATATTATATACACCTCCACCGATGGATATGCTGACCAATTTGGAGGAGAAAAAAACAAGAAATTTACCAAAGCAAGATTTCGCAAATTGCTCCTATCCATCCAACATTTATCAATGGAAAAACAAAGAGATGCCTTATACGAAGCACACAACCAGTGGCGAGGCCAAGAAGAACAAGTAGATGATATCGGTCAGTGTAAAAAGACAGTCAACCCACAGATGGCACATTTGGTTTTGCCCGACAGATAAGCCAACGCTTCGCAAAACCAAAAGAGCAATTTTTTGCCACCGCACGACAAGACGACTAAAAGGAAATTGATTGCTTTTTATCTTGCAAAATGAGA
>Ga0105049_10004011_pt1 | contig 17334 bp, 11 predicted proteins | sample MAT06_FD_78087 | JGI IMG/M metagenome (GOLD analysis project Ga0105049, IMG submission 78087) | Freshwater microbial communities from Lake Fryxell liftoff mats and glacier meltwater in Antarctica - MAT-06 | ecosystem: Environmental > Aquatic > Freshwater > Ice > Liftoff microbial mat | place...
ATCGCCCTGCGGGACGACCCGATCGATTGCCTCGAGGCCGAGCGAGGGGAGCCCACGCCGGGGGCCGAGGAGCCCCTGCGGCGGGTGGTGTTCAGGTCGGGGCCGCCCCTGGAGGTCGCGGCGCTCTTCTTCAACACCGGGCAGACGCAGCGGAGCGACCTGCCTCTCCGCCTGGGGTGCGCGATGAATCGGGCGGGGGGCGTGGCGCATGATGCACGGCAGCGGACGAGCGTGGCGGGGTTGTACCTGGCGGGGGACGCGTCCAAGGACGTGCAGTTCGTGATCGTCGCCGCGGCGGAGGGGGCGAAGGCGGGGGTGGCGATCAACACGGACCTGCAGAAGGAAGAGCGGTCGGCGGTGATGGGTCTGGTGCGGCCGACGCCGGCGCCGGCCCCGGAGCAACTGGCGGGGATTTAGACTCTTTTCACCCGGGTGGACTTGGTGATCGGCTAGACCTGTAGGGTCGGTGTGGGTCTGACCACTTCAGGAGCCAGGATCATGATTCAGTCGCGAGCCCGGGCGTTGGCGGATTCCCTGAAGGCCAAGGCCGCGGGGCCAGGGGGGGCGGACGCTCCGTGCAACGTGGGGAAGGTCGAGCGGGTGATCTCGGCGATCGCCGGGACGGCGATGGTGGCGGAGGGGCTGCGCCGGCGGTCGCTGCGGGGGATCATCTTGGCCGTGGGCGGCGCGGGGCTGCTCTATCGCGGCGCGTCGGGGAACTGCCTGGCGTATCGCGGGCTTGGGATTTCGACGGTGGGCGGGACGCTGGAGACGCTGCGGCGGCTGGCCAAGCGGACGAACCGGCACGAGGAGATGGAGACCGACGCGGTGGAATCGGACGAGCCGCGGGCGCGGCCGCGCAAGCTGCACACGGCGGATCGGAGCCGTCCGGCGGTGATGGCGGGGACGGCGGGGAGCGACCACGAGATCCGGTGACGGACCGGTGAGACGGCGGGGTTCCGCCAGGTTGACAGACGGGCGGGATTGCGGAGAATGAAAGCGTTTTCCAAGCTTCATTCAACGGAGTCGCCGTGCGCATGAAACCCGTGATCGCCGCTGTGGGTGTGCTCTTCGTGCTGGTCCTCGCGACCGGGGCGCGGGCGCAGGACGTTGTTGACGACTTCTCCGATCCTTCAATCTGGCGGGTGGTCGCGCCCGAGGGGATGCGGCTGACGACGTCGGTAGACGAGGGGGTCGCAGGGGACGGGCTGCGGCTGGACTACCGCTTCGAGACGGGGGGCGGTTTCGGGTTGATCGGGCGGGACCTGCCGATGGACCTGCCGGAGAACTACGAGTTCTCGTTCTGGGTCAGGGCCGACTCGCCGGACAACAACTTCGAGTTCAAGCTGCTCGACGAGAGCGGCGAGAGCGTGTGGTGGGTGAACCGCAAGGCGTTCGAGTTCCCGCGCGAGTGGACGCGGGTGGTGCTGCCCAAGCGGAAGTTCGAGTTCGCGTGGGGGCCGTCGGGGGGGAAGCCGCTGACGCGGATCTCGGGGATCGAGATCGCGGTCGCCGCGGCGAACGGGGGGGAGGGGACGATCTGGCTGGACCAGCTCGAGTTCAGGGCATTGAAGCCGGCGGTGCCGTACACGGGGACGCCGACGATCCAAGGGGAGAGCGAGGGGGCGGAGGCCGCGATCGACGGGGACGTGGCGACGGTCTGGAGGCCCGCGCACGGGCGCGGCGAGGCCGTGATTGACTTCGGCGCGGTGCGGGAGTTCGGCGGGCTCACGATCGAGTGGGGCGAGGGCGGGGCACCGGCCGTCTTCTCCGTCGAGGTCTCGGACGACCTGCAGGCGTGGCGGAAGGAGCCGCGGGTGCGGGCACCCGGGGCGGCCCGCTCGATGGTGCGGCTGCCCGACGCTTCGGCGCGGTTCGTGCGGCTCGGGATGTTGCGGCGGGCCGAAGGCCCACTCGAGATCGCCGAGGTGAAGGTCGAGCCGGTGGAGTTCGGGCGGTCGACGAACGACATGTTCTTTGCGGACGCCGCGCGGGGGCGACGCGGGATGTACCCGAAGTTCTATTCGCGTGAGGCGAGCTATTGGACGGTGATGGGGATCGAGGAGGACGGGGCCGAGGCGCTGATGAACGAGGAGGGGGTGATCGAGCCGGCACCGCGGGTCTTCTCGGTGCACCCGATCGTGGAATGGGGAGGGCGGCGGCTGACGTGGGAGGACGGGCGGCACGAGCAGTCGCTGGAGGACGGATACCTGCCGATCCCGACGGTGACGCGGACGATGGAGGGCGTGCGGCTGGAGGTGACGGCGTTCGCGGCGGGGGAGGTCGGCGCATCGAGCCTGTACGCGCGGTATCGCGTGACGAACACGGGGGCGGAGCGGGGCGTCGGGCGGCTGTGGCTCGCGTGCCTGCCGTATCAGGTGAACCCGCCGTGGCAGGGGCTGAACAAGGAGGGTGGCGTCGGGAAACTCAGGTCGATCGCGCAGGGGCCGGGGGGCGTGGTCGTGGTGAACGGGACGCGGCGGATGACGCCGTGCTGGGACGCCGAGCCGCTGATCGCGGCGTCGTTCGAGGCGGGGGGCGTGGTGGATGGAATCATGGCGGGGCGGCCGCCGCGCGAGGCGCAAGCGTTCGATGCGGAGGGGCTGGCGTCGGGGGCGTTGCGGGTGGACCTCGACCTCGCGCCGGGCGAGTCGATGGAGCGGTGGATCGCGGTGGAACTGTCGGATCGGCCGACCGCGGCGGAGTCGGGTGACGGCTTGCCCGAGGCGTTCGCGTCGGCCTCGGCCCCGGCCGAGGGCGCCGTCGCGCGGGTCGAGGCGTTGCACGCGGCGACGGCCGAGCGCTGGCGCGCGAAGGTGGGGCGGGTGCCGTTCCGCGTGCCGCCGGAGGCGGAGCGCGTGGTGGACACGTTCCGCTCGCAGCTGGCGTACATCCTGATCAACCGGGACGGGCCGGCGTTCCAGCCGGGGTCGCGGAGCTACGAGCGGTCGTGGGCGCGAGACGGGTCGATGACGTCGGCGGCGCTGCTGGAGCTGGGCCTGGACGAGGAGGTCCGGGCGTGGGTCGAGTGGTTCGGCTCGCACCAGTTCGAGACCGGGAAGGTGCCGTGCGTTGTGGACCATCGGGGGCCCGACCCGGTGGACGAGCACGACAGCCACGGGCAGCTGATCTGGGCGATCTGGAACTACTACGACCACACGAAGGACGTGGGGTTCCTGCGGGCGCAGTGGCCGCGGGTGGTGAAGGCGGTGGCGTTCATCGAGAGCCTGCGGGCGCAGCGGATGACGCCGGAGTACGCGGACGAGGCGTCGCCGAAGCGGGCGTACTACGGCTTGGTGCCGGAGTCGATCAGCCACGAGGGGTATTCGGCGAAGCCGATGCATTCGTACTGGGACACGTTCTTCGTGCTGCGTGGGCTGAAGGATGCGCGGAGCATCGCGGCGGCGCTCGGCGAGGCCGAGGCGGAGCGGAAGTACGCGGCGTTGGTCGACGACTTCAGGACGTGCCTGTACGACTCGATCCGGCGGGTGACGAAGGAGAAGGGGCTGACGTACATCCCGGGGTGCGTGGAGCTGGGGGACTTCGACTCGACGTCGACGACGATCGCACTGTTTCCGGTGGGCGAGGGGGAGCGGGCGCCGCGCGACCTCTTGGAGGGAACCTTCGACCGGTACTGGACGTGGTTCCAGGATCGGGCCAAGCCCGAGGCGGTGTGGGACGGGTACACGCCGTACGAACTGCGGCACGTGGGGGCGTACGCGCGATTGGGGCAGCCCGAGCGTGCGGCGGCGTGCCTGGAGTGGTTCTTCCAGCACCAGCGTCCGTCGGGGTGGAACCACTGGGCGGAAGTGGTGTTTCAGGACCCCGAGACGCCGCGGTTCATCGGGGACATGCCGCACACGTGGGTGGGGTCGGACTACATGAACGCCGTGCGCGCGATGTTCGCGTACGAGCGGGAGGAGGACGACGCGGTGGTGTTGTTCGCGGGGATCCCGCTGGCGTGGGCGCGGGCGGAGGGGGGCGTGTCGATCGAGCGGATGCGGACGAGGTTTGGAGAGGTGACGGCGAGCCTCGGGCCGATCGAAGGGGGTCTCGAGCTGATCATCAAGCCCGACGGCACTACCCCGCCGGGGGGGTACGTCTGCGTGCCGCCCAACGCCGGCCCCCAGGCCCGTTCCTCCTCTGATCCGCGGGCATCCGCGTCTCGTGGGGCCGGTCGACGTGCCGCGGCCCTCCCGCCTCCGGGTCCGGACGGCTCCGTCCGAGTCATCTTCCCCGACGCCCCGATGCGCTAGCGGCGTCGGTCCTTCCGGGGAGTGCCCCTATCCCGTACTCTTCCCGCTCGCCGACGGCTCTCGCCGGGGGCGTGGAGCACGAGCGAAACTCATGGCCCAACTCTCCCTGAAGAACGTCGGCAAGCGGTACCCGGACGGCTTCGTCGCTGTGAAGGACTTCAACCTGGAGGCCGCGGACGGGGAGTTCGTGGTGCTGGTGGGGCCGTCGGGGTGCGGCAAGTCGACGACGCTGCGGCTGATCGCGGGGCTCGAGGAGGACTTCACGGGGACGATCACGATCGGGGACCGGGTGGTCAACGACGTGCACCCCAAGGACCGCGACATCGCGATGGTCTTTCAGAACTACGCGCTCTACCCGCACATGAGCGTGTATAAGAACATGGCCTTCGCGCTCAAGTTGCGCAAGGTGCCCAAGGCCGAGATCGACCGGCGGGTGCGGGAGGCGGCGAGGATCCTGAACATCGAGACGCTGCTGGAGCGCAAGCCCGGGCAGCTGTCCGGCGGGCAGCGGCAGCGGGTGGCGCTGGGGCGGGCGATCGTGCGCGAGCCCAAGGCGTTCCTCTTCGACGAGCCGCTATCGAATCTCGACGCCAAGCTGCGGGTGAGCACGCGGGCGGAGCTCAAGGCCCTGCACCTGCGGCTGCGGACGACGACGATCTACGTCACGCACGACCAGGAGGAGGCGATGACGCTGGGGGACCGGATCGTGGTGATGGCGGCGGGGTTGATCCAGCAGGTGGCGCCGCCGCTGACGGTCTATCGCAAGCCGGTGAACCGGTTCGTGGCGTCGTTCGTGGGGATGCCGCCGATGAACTTCCTCGGGGGGCGGCTCTCTCGCGAGGGGGAGGCGCTGGTCTTCGCGGAGGGATCGAACGACCCGTCGGGGCGGCCGTACACGCTCCGGATGCCGGGGCGGTTCGGAGCGGCGCTGGGGGCGTGGGCGGGGAAGGACGTGGTGGTGGGGGTGCGGCCGCAGGCGCTCTCCGAGGCGCGGCCCGGCCGGGAGGATGACGGCCTGACGATGACCATGCCCGTCAAGGTGGTCGAGCCGCTGGGGGACACGATGGACGTCTTCTGCTCGACGCCCGGGCACCCGCAGATCGTGGCGCGGGTGGGGGCGCGGGAAGGGATCGCGCCCGGGAGCGTGGTGACGCTCGCCCTGCACCCCGATGGGATGCACGTCTTCGAGCCGGGGGAGTTCGGGCGGAACCTGACCGCGTAGGGCGCCGGGCCGACGGGTCCTTCGGACGAGCCCCGAGCGTGAGCGAGGGGGTGTCGCGCGGGCGATCCTGGCGGCCCACTCGCTCACGCTCGGGGTTCGTCCCGGGCTCGTGCGGCCCGGAGCGCGACGGCGCCGGTCCTACACTGCCGCCCTTCCGCACGCGCCGCCCGCCGCCGGGACGAGCGAGGGGTCTTCCGCATGGGGTTTCCGAAGGACTTCGTCTGGGGCGCCGCGGCGTCCTCCTATCAGATCGAGGGCGGCGCGACGCAGGACGGGCGGGGCAAGTCCATCTGGGACGTCTTCGCCCGGACGCCCGACAAGGTGCTGATGGGCCACACGGGCGACGTCGCCTGCGACCACTACAACAGGTATCAAGAGGACGTCGGGCTGCTGGGGACGATCGGGGCGAAGGCCTATCGCCTCTCGATCGCGTGGCCGCGGGTCATTCCCGAGGGGACCGGCGCGGTCAACGAGAAGGGGCTCGCGTTCTACGACCGCCTCGTCGACGCGCTGCTCGGGGCGGGGATCACGCCGTACGTCACGATCTTCCACTGGGACTATCCATACCCGCTCTACCTGCGGGGGGGCTGGCTCAACCGCGAGTGCGTCGAGTGGTTCGCGGAGTACACGAAGGTGGTGGTGGACCGCCTCTCGGATCGCGTTCGCCACTGGATGACGCTCAACGAGCCGCAGTGCTTCGTCAAGTTCGGGCACGGGGACGGGCTGAACGCCCCCGGGTTGAGGCTCCCGATGAGCGAGCAGCTGCTGGCGCTGCACCACGCGCTGCTCGCGCACGGGCGGGGCGTGCAGGTGATCAGGGCCCGCGCGAAGACGCCGCCGATCGTCGGGTGGGCGCCGGTGTGCGTGACGCACTACCCGGCGACCGGGTCGGAGGCGGACATCGGCGCGGCCCGGTCGGTCTTCGGCGGGATCGAGAAGCGCGACCTCTGGAACAACTCGGTCTACAACGATCCGATCCTGCGGGGGGCGTATCCCGAGGATGCGTACCGCGTCTACGGGGCGGACATGCCCGAGGTCCGGGCGGGTGACATGGAGACGATGCGCCAGCCCATCGACTTCATCGGGGTCAACATCTACGAGGGGACGCCGGTGCGGGCGGGGGCGGACGGCAAGCCGGAGGTCGTCCCCCGCGCCACTGGCTTCCCGACGACCGCGTTCCGCTGGCCCGTCGAGCCCGAGAGCCTGCACTGGGGCCCCCGATTCATGCACGAGCGGTACGGGCTGCCGATCTACGTGACCGAGAACGGCCTGTCGAGCATGGACTGGGTGAGCATGGACGGGAAGGTGCACGACCCCAACCGCGTCGACTTCACGCGGCGGTACCTGCTGGCGCTGCGGCGGGCGAGCGAGGCCGGCGTCGATGTGCGGGGCTACTTCCACTGGTCGCTGATGGACAACTTCGAGTGGGCCGAGGGATACCGCCAGCGGTTCGGCCTGGTGCACGTCGACTTCGAGACGCTCAAGCGCACGCCCAAGGACTCGGCCCACTGGTACCGGCGGGTGATCGAGACCAACGGCGCGGCGCTGGACGCGGACTGAGCGTTCCCGCGGAGCTCTCCCAGCGGAGCCGCGACCGTCAGGGAGCGGTTCTATCCCTCGCGTGTTTCCGGCCCCAACGCTCGGCTCTTCAGCGCAGAGGATGCCGAGGGAAACAGGACGATTGAGGAGAGGGGAATTTGGCTACCGCGTGAGTGCGCGTTGGGCAGGACCGCTCCCTGACGGTCGCGGCTCCGCCGGATCCGATCCGCGTTCATCCGCGTCCCATCGGGCTCGGTGGATCGCCGGGCCGCTACCGACCCGCGCTGCTCTCGCGCACCACGAGCGTCGTCGGCAGGCGGATGCACGCCGTGGGCGTGGCCCGGTCCTCGAGGCGGGCCACCAGCGTGCGGACCGCCGCGGCCCCGGCCTCGGCCATGGGGACGCGGACGGTGCTGAGGCGAGGGCGGACGATCTGGGCCAGGCGCGTGTCGTCGAAGCCCACGACGCGGAGCTGCTCGGGGATTCGGACGCCCGCGTCCTCGGCCGCCTGCATCACGCCGCAGGCGATCTCGTCGTTGCCTGCGAGGACGCCCGCGCCCTGCAGACCCTTGCGCTTGAGCATGACCTCGGCCCACTCGCGGCCCCACTCGAGCGTGTACTGCCCGTAGGCGGTCTGGTCGAGCTTGGGGGGCGTGCCCGTCTCGGTCAGCGTGTCCTTGAAGGCCTTGGCCCGCTGCTGGGTGTCGAAGTTGTCGCTGGGGCCGCCGACGAAGAAGCAGCGGCCGGGCCCGACGGACTCGAGCAGGTGCGCGACCGCCTCGCGCGTGCCCATGGCGTTGTCGATCACGATGCTGTCGACCCCGCCCTTGTGCAGGTCGGTGTCGAGCACCACCGTCGGCAGCGACGACTCGCTCGCCTGGCGCGAGAGCGAGCTGTTGGCGTCGGTGATCATGATCGCCAGGCCGTCGATCAGGCCGAAGGCCAGGCTCGGCCGCTCCCCCTCGCCGTGCTCGGAACTCACCAGCAGGTGATATCCCAGCTTGCGGGCCTCGGCGTCGGCGCCACGCAGAAGCTCGGAATAGAACTCGCCGTGGATGTCCGGCAGCGCGATTCCCAGAACGCGGCTGTTGCGGGTGATGAGGCCCTGCGCGAACGGGTTGGGCACATACCCCAGGGCCTTGATCGCCGCCTGGACCCGGGCCGCGGTCTTCGCCGAGACCAAGCCGGGGTTGTTCATCACGCGGCTGACGGTCGCGATCGAGACATGCGCGGCGGAGGCGACGTCCTTGATCGACGCGGGCCCGCTGCGCTTGAGGTCCTCCGGGCCGGGAGGCGCGGGCTCGATGGGTTCGACCTTGACCGGCACGGCCGGAGCATACCTTGGGAGAGTCTTGGAAAGCAGGCTGTGTGCGAGGCCCATGCCACGCAGTAGAATGAAAGCGTTTACGCTTTGCAAGGGGTTTCTGCTCGGGCCCGACTCCCAGGCCCCGGAACGCCCCGTGATCCCGGGAGGAGGCCTCCGATGCGACGTCCGATTCGAAACGCTGGAGTTGTTGGCGGGGTGATCGCGGCGACAGTGGCCGCGGCGGGTGCGGCGTGCGAACGCGAGGGCCCCCCGAGACCCCGCTCCAATCACCCGCACCTATCGGACGTCACGATCGAGCCGGCACCCGGAACGGTCAAGCCCCCCTTCGCCTTCACGCCCGAGGACGACCTGTTCCTTGACGAGGTTGCTCGAAGCGCCTTCGACTTCCTGTGGAAGGTCAACGATCCCCGGACCGGCATGGTCCCGGACCGGCTGACCAAGCCCACCGTGAGCGTCGCGGGCGTGGGATTCCAGCTCTCGGGGATCTGCATCGGAGTCGAGCGGGGCTGGATCACCCGAGCGCAAGGCGAGGAGCGGGCGACGCTGATCCTGCGGTCGCTCTCGGGGACCCCCGAGAACCGCAAGGCGGGAATGTTCTACCACTTCGTCGATGCCGCGACGGCGGGGCAGCCGGTGGACGCGTATGAGCACGTCGTCAGCACGGTCGATTCGGCGCTGCTCTTCTCGGGCATCCTGACGGCCTCGCAGTACTTCGGGGGCGAGGTGGCGACGATGGGGGACGCCCTCTTCGGCGCGGCCGATTGGACGTTCTTCGTCGCCGGCGAGGAGGCCGACCCCTTCGACCAGGGGTTCATCACGCTGGGATGGAAGCCGACGGACAAGGCGGCCCCCACCGGCGAGGGGGCGCTGCTGCCGTTCTACTGGATCGACAACGGGGACGAGCACCGGCTGGTCACCTTTCTTGCGGCGTGCGCCCCGGTCGATGCCCACCGGGTCGACCCCATCACCTACTACCGCATGCGTCGCCAGATCGGGAACTACGGGGATTCGGGGCCGATGGTCTGGTTCCCGTGGTCCGGGGCGTTGTTCACGTCCTTCTTCGCTCACTGCTGGATCGACTACAGCGCGATGGGCACCGACAACCCGGCGGCCTTCGAGGTGGCCAACCGTCCCCGCGTCGACTGGTGGGAGAACTCCCGCCGCCACGTCGGGATGCACCGCCAGAAGGCGATCGAGAATCCCCAGAAACTCCCAGGATTCGGGGAAAACGCCTGGGGCCTGACGGCCTCGGACGTCGCCACGGGGTACGCCGTGCCGGGCCTCTTCCCCGATCCCCTGCCGGCCCCTGGGTCGATTCCCCGCCTCGACGTCGCCGTCTCCGGACCGACGGATGGGAAAGACCAGTGGGGGGATGGCACGTTGGCCCCGTACGGCGCGGGCTCGGCGGTCATGTTCGAGCCCGCCGCGGCCGTCGCGGCGCTGCGGCACTACCGCTCCCTGACTCGCTCGGATGGTTCCTCCTTGGCCTGGTCCGACCCCTCGTCCGGGGGATACGGCTTCCGGGACGCCTTCAACGTCGGGACGGGGTGGGCGGCCGAGGAGTACCTCGCCATCGACCAGGGGCCGCTCCTCCTGGCCATCGAGAATGCCCGGACGGGGCTGATTTGGAGGCTTTTCCACGAGCATCCGGTGGTGAAGGCGGGGATGGCGAGGCTGAAGTTGACGAGAACCCGATAACCATCGGACCTCGGGAACTCTCGGCCGATCGCTCAGGAAGCGCACAATCCGCGTTCAGATGGCATTGACAACGCCCCCGCGTTCGGCGACAGTGAAAGCGCTTACAGGCGGCGCGATCCTCGCCCGCCCGCGAGCCACGGGGGTCCGTCGTGGACCTTTGAGAGAGGGTTTCCGTACAGGGAGAGCAGCATGAACGTTCGCAATTGTGTCTTGGCCGCTGGCGCGCTGGCGCTGACGGGCTCCGCGATGGCCGCCGACTTCAGCAGCGTGAACAGCCTCGTCAGCGACCTGCGCGTGTTCAACGACTTCGGCAACAGCACGCTGGTCACCTCGACGGTCGGCACCAGCGCCTCGCTCGACGAGGGGCCCTTCGGCCTGCCCACCAGGGACAACCCCTTCGCCAACAAGCACCGCTTCTTCCTCTCCAACGACGGCGCGAGCCGCATCGGCCTGACCCAGAGCCAGGGGTGGGAGATGAGCGTCGACTACCGCGTGAGCACCGACTTCGCCGGCGGCAACCGCAAGGAGGGCTCGATCGAGTTCCGCGTCCCCCTCGTCAACAACGACGACCCCGCCAACCCCGTCAACTACTTCGACGAGGGCCGCGTCCTCGTGTGGTCCACCGGCGGCGCGGCCGGCGAGATCGCGGCCTTCGGCGGCACCATGCCCTTCCAGGGCTTCGGCAGCCCCTACGCCAACGGCGACACCGTCCGCCTCCGGCTGATCTATGTCCCCGGCGACGGCGTCCCCGTCACCGGCCCCCAGGCCACCATCCAGATCGGCTACGCGCTCAACGGCGGTGCCGAGATCCTCGGCCCGGCCAACGTCTGGGGCGACACCCGCTCCGACGGCTTCACCAACGGCACCGAGGTCGCCTTCGTCGCCCAGAACTCCCCCCTCGGCGGCGGCACCGTGGGCTTCAACCAGATCGTCAACCACGACTGGAACAACCTCACGATCGTCCCCGCCCCCGGCGCGGCGGTCCTTCTCGGCCTGGCCGGCCTCGCCGGCATCCGTCGTCGTCGCTGAGCCCTTCGCGATCTGAGTTCCCAACTTTCGACGGGCGGCCCTCATCGGCCGCCCGTTTTTCGTTCTGGCGGCGTCTCGGGAGAGTCCCGATCCCTTCGATCAAGGGATTTCAGCACCGATTCCCGCTTGACAGGGAACCGCCGGTGCGGGAGACTGGAAGCGTTTTCAGGACGCCCTCGTTCTGTGGGCGTCCCCCCGGACTCCCGGCCCCTCCTCTCTCGGAACCCTCATGCTCGCCAACCGCCACGGGCACTTCGACTCCGCCGGCCGCGCCTTCGTCGTCACCGACCCAGAGACCCCGATGCCGTGGGTCAACGTGATCTGCAACGGGCGGTACGGCCTCGTGATCTCGCAGAACGGCGGCGGCTTCTCCTGGTACGACGACGCCCAGCACAACGTCCTGACCCGCTGGGAGATGGACCTCGTCCGCGATTGCTACGGCAAGTTCCTCTACCTCGCCGACCGCGAGTCGGGCGACGTCTGGTCCGTCGCCCCCGCCCCCTGCCGCGCCCGATACGAGTCCTATTCCTGCACGCACACGCTGGGCTCCACGACGTTTCGCACCCGCCACGACGGGATCGAGAGCGAGTGGACGCTCGCCGTCGCCCCCAAGGACGGGGCCGAGGTCTGGCGGGTCGCCCTCACCAACGACTCCGGCCGCGCCCGCCGCCTCCGCGTCTCCTCCTACCTCGAGTGGACGTGCGGCGTCGCGCCCGACGCCAAGCGCGAGTTCCACCGTCTCTTCTTCACCACCACCCACCACCCCGCGCGCCGGGCCATCACCGCCATCAAGAACATGTGGGACATCCCCGCCAAGAGCGAGCGGGAGCACTGGAACGTCCCCTGGCCCTACGCCGCGGCCCATGCCGTGGCCTGCGACAGGCCCTTTGAGCGCGAACTGGCCATCGCCGACCGGTCGACCTTCCTGGGCCGCAATGGCATGAGTTCGTCCCCCGCCGCGATGCGGGGGGACATCCCCGCGGACGGCCGCTTCGGCCGCTTCGGCGACGCCGCCGCGGCCTTGGGCGGCGACCTCACCCTCGCACCCGGCGAGACGGTCCGTCTCACGTACACCATCACGATCGGCGCGAACGAGGCCGAGGCGCTCGCCTTGGTCGACCGCTTCACCACGCCCGCCGCGGCGGGCGAGGCCGTCCGCGACGCCCACGCGATGTGGGACGACCTGCTCGGCCCGACGCGGGTCGAAACCGGGCGCGACGACTTCGACCTCCTCAACAACCACTGGCTCCGGTACCAGGCCATCAGCGGCCGCCTCTGGGGCCGCACCGGGTACTACCAGCAGTCGGGCGCCTTCGGCTATCGCGACCAGTTGCAGGATTCGCAGGTCTGGCTCCCCATCGACCCCGCCCGCACGCTCGCCCAGATCCGCCGGCACGCCGACAAGATGTTCCCCAACGGCAGCGTCTACCACTGGTGGCACGCCCTGGCCGACTTCGGCAGCCACACGCAGTGCAGCGACGACTATCTCTGGCTCCCCTTCCTCACCGCGGCGTACATCCGCGAGACGGGCGACACGGCCTGCCTCGACGTCGAGGCCGGCTTCGTCAAGAGCGCCGAGCGCTCGAGCCTGCTCGACCACTGCGAGCGGGCGATGCGGCGCTCCTTCGCCCGCACCAGCGCCCGGGGCCTGCCGCACATCGGGTCGTGCGACTGGAACGACGGCCTGTCGTCGATGGGCATCGAGGAGCGGGGCGAGAGCGTGTGGGTGGGGATGTTCCTCTGCGCCATCCTCGAGGACTGGGCCTCGATCTACGAGATGATCGGCAAGGCGCCGCAGGCCGAGGACTGCCGCCGGCGGCGCCTGGCCATGATTTCCTCGATCAACGCCCACGCCTGGGACGGGGCGTGGTTTCGCTACGGCACCAAGGACGACGGCGAGTGGGTGGGCGCGTCAAGTTCCCCGGAGGGGAAGATCCACCTCAACGCGCAGACGTGGGCGATCCTGGCCGACGCGACGGACGAGGGCCGCGCCGCCGAGGCGTGGTCGAGCGTCAAGAACCACCTGCTCAGCCCGTACGGCCCCCTGCTCCTGTCGCCGGCGTACACCGTCCCCGACACGACCATCGGCTACGTCACCCGCTATTGCCCCGGCAGCCGCGAGAACGGCGGGGTCTACATGCACGCCGCCACCTGGGCCCTCGCCGCGGCGTGCAAGATCCGGGACGTCGCGAGCGTGGGGAAGATCTGGGAATCGATCTCGCCACCGGTCCGCGGGCAGGACGCGGCGGGGTACTGGGCCGAGCCGTACGTGACGCCGGGCAACGTCGACGGTCCGCTGAGCGACCTGCCCGGCCGGGCCGGATGGACGTGGTACACCGGCTCCGCCGCGTGGCTCAACCGTGTGAGCATGGAATGGGTGCTCGGAATCCGCCCGACGTTCCACCGCGGAGGGAATGGCGTGGTTGATGCGCCGGGAGTGGCGTCGGGCGTGGCGTCGGGCGGCACCGTGGAGCCCGGCCTTCTGATCGACCCGGTCCCCCCGCCGGGGCTGGGACGGGTGACGGTGACCCGCCGCTGGCGGGGCGCGCCGGTGACGATTTCGTTCGACGCGGCGGAGTTCGCTCCGGGCGTCGCGCCGACGCTGACTGTGGTGATCGGTGGCGTCGGGAAGGTGTTGGGGTCGAATGTGCTCCCCGCCGCGTTCGCGGCGGGAGGCGGACCGGTCGAGGTCCATGTACGCTGGTCAACGGACGCCCCCCGCCGGGGCGCCCCGTCCGCGGCAGCCGCGGGAAGGGTCTAGGGCCATGAAGGACATCTGCTGTCGTCGCTCGAACGTCTCGACTCGCCGCGGCTTCACGTTGATCGAGCTGCTGGTGGTGATCGCGATCATCGCGCTGCTGATCTCGATCCTGCTGCCGTCGTTGGGGGCGGCGCGGAAGACGGCGTGGAACGTAATCTGCCAGAGCAACCTGAAGCAGATCGGAATCGCGATCCAAGGGTACATGGATGATCAAAAGGATCCGCAGTTCATGTCTCTGCGTGGCGAGATTAAGACTCCGGGCTACCCGTTTCCCCCAAACCTCAAGCCCCGATACCACGTCGGGGTCGTCTCTATTCTTCAACCATACCTTAGCGAAGCAGGAAGCAAGCCATTCGACTGCCCCGCAGCGAAGGGTCTCTCCAGCGTCCGTGATCCGATTAACATCGAATACTTGACGGGCGGTCTCCGAATTTACACCCTCCCGGTCGGTGATCCCGAAGCGCCCGTCACGACCTACACGGAGTACTTCTTCAACGATTCCGTCAGGGTAGATACGGCTCCCTCGGGGTACGCGACCCAGGTACCGCACGGCGTCTCCACGCAGAAGATTCGGTTGATGAAGCGTCCTGATGCGGTTGTATGGTCGATGGACGGCTTGGACGAGTTCCCGCGCCACCAGCCCCGCACCATCAGAAACGCAACCGGCGTTCTGACAGGCAGGTCGTCCGGCACGAGCAACCTCCTCTTCGGCGATCAACACATCGAGTCGAAGACCTATGAGGAATATCAGGACGGTACTGATCAGTACGGATCGTACGCCACGTTCTACAATTGGGGACACGCGTACGCCAAGAATCGATGAGCGATCGCGATAGGAGGATCAATGCCAAGTCCTAGAGAGATGCTTCAATCTTCCCCGTGGATCGGATGGGCCGTGGCTGGTCTGCTGCTCGCCCTCAGCGTGTTCATGTTCCTCCGCGGCAACTCGGGCCAAGATCTCTATAGCCCGGAGCGGATGCGCGAGATGGTGACGATCAAGTTCACCGACACAGGCGAGGAAATTGAGATACCCCGTGGGCGCCTCGATCTCCAGCTTAGGCAGACCGGAGGAAAGCTCGATCCCACGAAGGGACTGATCAATCCGAAGACGGGACAGCCCACCGGATTCCCATTCAGCAAGAGCGAGTGGGAGGCCATGTGCGAGCGCATCAACGCAAGCCGGGAGGCGATGGGTTCCGCAGGTTCATCCGCCGGGTCGATTCGTCCTGGGGAGCCCCCCGCCCCGGCAACATTTCCGACACCGAAACCCGGCGAGCCCGCTCCAGTGATTCCCAACACGCCGTCGCCCAAGTGACACCCCTCGCCGGCCCAGCCGACCTCACCCGCCGCGCCGCCGTCGGCCTGCTGGCCGCGGGCGGTCTCGGCTTCGCCCTCTTCGGCCCGCGCGGCGCGGGCCACGTCAACGACGGCCGCATCGTCCTCAATTACTGGGAGAAGTGGACCGGGCTCGAAGGGCGGGCCATGCACGCGGTCGTCGACCGCTTCAACGAGAGCCAGTCCCGCATCCGCGTCCGCTATCTCGCGACCGCGGCGATCGACCAGAAGACGCTCATCGCCATCGCCGGCAAGGCCCCGCCCGACATCGTCGGCCTGTGGAACTACAACCTGCCGGCGTACGCCGAGAGCCGGGCGATCCTGCCGCTGGACGACCTGCTCGCGCCGTGGGGGGTCAAGGTCGAGAACTACGCCGCGGGCGTCAGGCCGGTGATGACCTACGGCGGCCAGACGTGGGGCGCGGTGAACACCGGCGGCACGCTGGCCCTCTATTACAACCGGGGGATGTTCAAGGAGGCGGGGCTCGATCCGGACCGACCGCCGCGGACGATTCCCGAGTTCGAGGCGGTGAACGAGAAGTTGATGCTGAGCGACCCCGACGGCACGATCCGTCGGATGGGGTTTCACCACAGGGAGCCGGGGTGGTGGTCGTTCATCTGGGGGAACTACTTCGGCGGCGCGCTGACGGACGACGCTGGGGACCGCAGCGCCACGACGGCGACGATGACCGCGCCCGGCAACGTCGCGGCGTACCGCTGGGTGCAGTCGTACCCGGAGCGATTCGGCCTGACGCGCCTCAACGCGTTCCGGTCCACGTTCGCCAACTACGACGCCCCGCTCAACGCGTTCCTTTCGGGGCGGCTGGGGATGGTCGTGCAGGGCCCGTGGCTGGCGAACGTCATCAACGCCTACGCGAAGGACCTCGACTACGGCGTCGCGCCGATGGCCGTCGCCGAGAGTCTCTACAGGGAGGATGAGCCCGTCGGCCTCATCGACACCGACATCATCGTGATCCCCGCGGGCGTCAAGCACCCCGAGGCGAGCGCGGAGTTCCTCGCGTACACCCAGCGTCAGGACAACGTCGAATACCTCAGCACCGTGCATTGCAAGAACTCGCCCCTGGCCGTGTCGAGCGAGGGGTTCCTGGCGAACCACCCCAACCGCGGCGTGCGGGTCTTTGACGCCATCGCCAAGAGCCCCCGGGCCTATCGATGCCCGACGACGCGGACGTGGCTGCAGCTCAAGGACGAGATGGACAAGAGTTTCGACGCGATCTGGAACCTCCGCGAGGGCGCGGACCGCGTGCTCGCGGGGGTCGAGGCGCGGTCGCAGGCGATCCTCGACCGGAGCATCGAGCAGTCGGCGCGGCGGCGCGCCGTGGCCGGTGCCACCGGAGCGACGGGAGGCCGGGCGTGAAGGCCGGCACCCGCCACGCCCTGACCGGGCTCCTCTGGATCAGCCCGTGGCTCGTGGGGTTCGCGGCGTTCATGCTCCTGCCCATCGCGATGAGCCTGTACTACAGCCTGACGGACTATCCGCTGCTCGAGCCGCCGCTCTTCATCGGCGGGGGCAACTACGCGAGGATGCTGACCGACGAGGTCTTCCACAAGACGCTCGTCAACACGCTGATCTACGCCGGGGCGTCGATCCCGCTGTCGACGGCCTTGGCGCTGGGGATCGCGGCCCTGCTGAACCGGAAGATGCGCATGGGCGGGTTCTTCCAGGCGGCGGTCTTCGTGCCGACGCTGGTGCCCATGGTGGCGGCGGCGATGGTGTGGATGTGGCTCTTCAACGGAGAGTACGGCCTGATCAACCGCCTGCTGGGCGTGGTCGGCGTCCGCGGGCCCAACTGGCTGCTCGACCGCCACTGGGCGATGCCAGCGCTCATCATCATGAGCCTCTGGGGCGTCGGGCAGGCGGTGGTGCTTTACCTCGCGGCCCTGAAGGACGTGCCCGAGCAGCTCTACGAGGCCGCGGACCTGGACGGGATGGGCCCGGTGCGGCGGTTCTTCAACGTGACGCTGCCGATGATCTCGCCGGTGGTGCTCTTCAACGTGATCACGCTGACCATCGGCACGTTCCAGGTCTTCGCGATCCCGTGGATCATCTTCCAGAAGGACAAGGGGGGGCCGGGGCAGAGCGGGTACTTCTACACGATGTACCTCTACGACAACGCGTTCACGTACGGGCAGATGGGGTACGCCAA
>Ga0105049_10004012_pt1 | contig 17331 bp, 10 predicted proteins | sample MAT06_FD_78087 | JGI IMG/M metagenome (GOLD analysis project Ga0105049, IMG submission 78087) | Freshwater microbial communities from Lake Fryxell liftoff mats and glacier meltwater in Antarctica - MAT-06 | ecosystem: Environmental > Aquatic > Freshwater > Ice > Liftoff microbial mat | place...
AGCATCCATGCATCAGTCGGCTATAGGGCGGTTGCAACTTGAGCAAGATATGCAACGAGCCTTGAAGCGGCAAGAGTTTCGGGTGCATTATCAGCCGATTCTAAATCTCAAAACCGAGAAGATTGTGGGGTTTGAGGCATTAGTACGGTGGCAGCACCCTGAGCGGGGTATTGTGTCTCCGGCGGAGTTTATTCCCTGTGCCGAAGAAACAGGCTTGGTGGTGCCCTTGGGAATGATGGTTTTATGGCAGGCCTGCGAGCAGTTATGCCAGTGGCAAAAGACGATTCATCCCCACCTCAGCATGAGTGTGAACCTATCTGTGCGACAGTTTGCCCATCCGACCCTGCTCGAAGACATTGATGAGATGCTCGCCGAAACAGGCATTGATCCCCACTGCCTCAAGCTAGAAATCACCGAGAGCGCCATCATGGAAAACCCAGACGCGGCCATAGAGTTGACCCAACAATTGCGATCGCGCCAGATCCAACTTAGCATCGATGATTTTGGCACGGGCTACTCCTCCCTGAGCTACCTCAGCCGCTTCCCCGTCGATAACATCAAGATTGATCGCTCTTTTGTAAACGCCATTGACACGGGCAACAATGCCCAAATTGTTGAAGTCGTGATGTCTTTGGGTCAAGCCCTCGGGATGGCCATTGTGGCAGAGGGCATCGAGACGACCCGGCACCTCGAATATCTTCAGGGGTTGGGCTGTGAAATGGGGCAAGGCTATTATTTCTCAAAACCCCTCACTCCCGAACAAGCAACCCTCTATTTGCAAGAACACCCTCCCGCTAGCGACGATGCTCCCGTACCCCACGACCCAATCAAAATCTAGAACTTGCTAGAAACCTGATCTCGTCCATATCCGTCCATATCCGTCCATATCCGTCTATTCCACTGTATCCAAAAAGATCCGCATACGGGTCAACGGTATGGCCGCATCGAACCCGCCCGCGATCAGCACATAGCCCATGAGCGCAATCGACAGGGGCGCTATTTCTGCGATCGCCTCGGAGCCGCCTGCGATTTTCAGATCTGTGACCTACCCAGCGACCAAATTGTGAACTGGATCGTAGCCCAAGCGTTGCCCTTCGACTCGATTTACTTCTATGGGGGCGATCGCCCCCCCACCTCAGCTATAGCCCCCAACAGAAACCTGCCATTTTGGGTTTTATAGCTGTAGCCAGTCTGGTTGAGACAGAACGTTTGAACGTTTGAACGTTTTGAGGGTTTCTCGATGTCCTAACCAGCGTGACTATGGCTATACTTCCGCCAATACTCCGCGCCGCCTCACGCTACCCCTATAAAATCGGGCGTTGAATGCGACCCAACGGGTTGGGCAATACACCCTCTGGGTGATGAGCAGCGAGAAATGTAGCCAGACTTCCGATCATCTAGGATATGCAGCTATGCTGGATTGATGAAGCTGATCCGCTTTCCGACCCACCCCTTCTACCGGCTGTTGAAACAGATGTTAAAACAGCGGGGAATCATGCCGTCTGTGCCCAACATTCCGCTGCGTTGGGTGTTGACTGTTCCGTTTATGGTGCAGGTTGTGGGCATCGTCGGGGTGGTGGGGTATTTGTCTTATCGCAGTGGGCAAGCGGCGGTAGATCAGCTAGTGGCGCAGTTAATGACCGAAACGGGCGATCGCATTACCCAAAACCTGCGCTACCACTTCGACAACGCCGAAACCCTCACCCACGAGACTCAATCCGCCATCCGCCTCGGGTTATTAGATTGGCAAAATCAATCTCAGCTTGAGTCCTACTTTGTCGAACACATCCTGCTTAATCAGGATATTAGTGGGGTGATGATGACCACCGAAAATAAGGATTTTCTGGCCGTCGGTCGCCCATTTCCTGATCGCTTGGCCATTCGCACCCGCAACCCGGCCACTGGGAGCCTCGAAAACTATGCGGCCACCTTAGCGGGCGATCGCCTCTCCTTGCAAGATGTTTTAGCCAATTACGATCCCCATAACACCCCCCCTTATAACCCCTGGTATAAAGCCGCCCAATCCGCCCAAACAGGGCTTTGGCAACCCCTCGTCTCAGTTGTCAGAGGCCAAGACAAACCCTTGTTAATGGTGGCGTACTTCTTACCCTTTGTGGATGCCCAAGGCACCCCCCAGGGAGTTCTTAGCAGCAGCCTTTACCTTGATCAGGTCGGCGATTTTTTGCGCCCACTTTCCATTGGCAAGACGGGGCAAGCCTTCATCATCGATCAACAGGGTCTTTTGATCGCCACATCCACGGGAGAACAACCCTTTCGCCAGGATCTTCCTCGCTCAGACCAAGACCTACTCGCCCTTGAGCGTTGGCAGTTGCCTGCCCAAGACAGCCAAAATCCTGTGACCCAAGCAGCGGCGGTTTGGGGGTTGGCGCAGCTCCAGCAAGACGCTGGTAATAGCCAATCTAGGAATAGCCAATCTAGGAATAGCGAATCTGCCCGTATTCAGCTCAACAATCAAGCTTATTTTGGCCATCTTTTGTCGTTTCAACTGGATGACCAAATTCAGTGGACGATTGTGGTGGTGGTGCCAGAAGCTGATTTTATGGCTGATATTCATCAAAATGTTCAGCGCACCATCATCCTGTGTGGCCTTGCCCTAGTGGGTTCGATGGGGATAGGCCTCTGGACAGCGCGCCGATTGACGCGATCGCTCCTCCGCCTCACCCAATCCAGCCAAACCGTTGCGGCAGGCACCCTCACCTCATCTCTGCCACCCACCCGCATTGTAGAAGTTGCAAGTCTAACCGACTCATTTCGGCTGATGATGATGGCCTTGCAAGCTGCCGAACAACTCCAACACACCGCAGCCCAAGAGTTAGAGCGGCAAGTGGCCGAAAAAACCGCTGCCCTAACCCAAGCCCAGCGCATGGCTCGGGTTGGCAGTTGGGAAACAGACATCGTGACTGGAAAGAGTACCTGGTCTAGCGAGCAATATCGCATTTTGGGGTTTGACCCGGCAGAGCCATTGCCACCTTACCCCGATATTTTGAAGCTGGTGCCAATGGCAGACCAAGCTGCTCTTCGGGAGGCGATGGAAGGGGCGATCGCCCAAGGCACTCCCTACACCGTAGAGCATGGTATCCTGCGCGGCGATGGCGCGATCGCCTATGTGGTGAGCCGGGGAGAAGCCGTCTGCAATGACCAAGGGCAGGTGGTCAAACTGGTGGGCACCGTTACCGATATTAGCGATCGCAAACAAGCCGAACTCGCGCTCCAAGAAGCCAGTGCGCGGCAGCAAGCGATTATTTCAGTCATGCCAGATTTGATCTACGTTGTTAGTGACGAGGGCGTTATTTTAGATCAGGTTACGGTTAAAGCGGAAATGGATTTATTTTCGCTGGGTCCGCCAATGACCAACAAAACTATTTGTGATGTTGGCACCTCTGAGATTGTTGAGCGTAAATTTGCAGCCCTTCAGTCAGCGCTTGCCACCGGAAAAATAGAACTCTATGAGCAGTTGACTGAAAGAGATCAGCATCGGCAATATGAAGAGGTTCGTTGTGTCCCGATGCCAGGAAATCGGGTGCTTGTGATGATTCGAGATATTACTGAGCGGAAACAAACTGAAATTGCGTTACAAACTAAAACTGAAGAACTCGATCGGTTTTTCTCAGTGACCTTAGAGTTACTTTGCATTGCTAATACTGATGGCTATTTCCTCCGCCTCAATCGCCAATGGGAAAAAACCCTCGGCTATCAGATTGCAGATCTAGAAGGATCGCAGTTTATCGACTTTGTGCATCCAGATGATCGAGAAAAAACTCTAAATGAAGCGAAGAAACTGCAAAATCAAAACGTTACGCTCAACTTTATTAACCGCTATCGTTGTAAGGATGGCTCGTATCGCTGGATTGAGTGGAGTTCTTCCCTAGATGGTGATTTAATCTATTCGGCAGCTCGGGATATTACTGATCGGAGGCAAACAGAAGCAGCCCTAGGGCAAAGTGAAAAACGCTATCGATTGATTACAGAATTAACATCAGATTATATTTATAAACTTCAGATTAACCCTGACGGAACCATGGCTGGGGCCATGGTGACAGAGCGGTTTACTGAAATGACAGGCTTCTCGTTAGATGAAGTTAAAGATATTAATAATTGGAATCGCTTTATTTATCCCGATGATTTAGAGAATACCTTGCGCTTCTTTCAATCTGTGATGCAGTCAAGACAGCCTCAGTCTACCGAGCTTCGCTTTATGACAAAGGCGGGTAAGATGTTGTGGGTCAATCTATCTGCCCGTCCAGAATGTGATGAGTCACAAGAAACAATCATCGCCATTGAAGGGGCTGTTAAAAATATTACTGATCGCAAGCAGCTTGAACAAGAAATTATTAAAAACCGAGATTTCCGAGAATTACTTTTTAATGAGTTGAGTGATGCGCTCTTTTTAGTAGATCCTAAAAGCCATCGCACAATTGATTGTAATCAGCGTGCCATAGAACTGTTTGAAGTCGCTAGCAAAGCTGAATTAATTGATATTGAAGGCCATACGTTACAGAAATGGCAGCTTACCTGCGATGAACTGAATACTTGTCGGCAAAACATCCAGGAAAAAGGCTTTTGGAATCTAGAGCTAGAGTATGTCACGCGCCGAGGCCGAGAGTTTTGGGGCGATATTTCTGTCAAACTGATCGTCTTTGGTGAGCAGGAATTTAACTTGGTCAGAGTGGTTGATATTAGCGATCGCAAATATATTGAGGCAGCCTTACAGCAAGCCAAACAAGATTTAGAAGACCGCATTGATGACCTCAACCGCCGCAATTGGGAAATGGAGCGGCTCAGCAATATGAGCGATTTTCTGCAAACTTGCCTCACGGTGGAGGCCGTTTATAAGGCGATCGCCCACTATCTAGAACCCCTCTTCCCTGGCTGTGCAGGGGCTATTTTTAGCCTCGATCCTTTCTCCCAGCAGCTCAGACCGGTTGTGCGTTGGGGCAACCCCTTGCATTCGGAGCGATGCTTTCACTTTAATGATTGTTGGGCGCTGCGTCGGAGGCAAATGCAACGCATGGAGCCGCATGGAGCCATTCCGATTTGTCATCATCTGCTTCATCAAGCAAGCCTCACCACCCTTTGCACACCCATGATTACCCAGGCCGAAACGCTGGGGTTGTTTTATCTCAGCGCCGAAACCCCAGAGGCCTTGCCAGAGACTAAACAGCAAATTGCCCGCACGGTCGCAGAACAACTGGCCTTGGCGATCGCCAACCTCAATCTCCGCGAAATCCTGAAACAACAGAGCATTCACGACCCGCTAACGGGGCTGTTTAACCGCCGCTATTTAGAAGAATCTTTGGCTCAAGAAATTAGCCGCGCCCAACGCTTTCATCACCCAATTGGCGTGATTATGATTGATATTGATCACTTCAAACATTTCAATGACACCTATGGGCATGATGCCGGAGACTACGTGCTGCAAGCGGTTGCTACATTCCTCCGAGAAAATGTACGCAGATCAGACATTGCCTGCCGCTATGGAGGCGAAGAACTGATGTTGATTTTGCCGACCTCGCCCCTCACAGAAACCCTAAGCCGCGCCGAGGAAATCTGCTTGGCCATAAGCCAGCTCAGTTTAATTTACCAAAATCAATGCCTTGGCTCCCTCACGGCATCCTTTGGGGTGGCCACCTTCCCTCGCCATGGCATCACAGGAATCGCCGTGATGCAGGCGGCTGATGCGGCGCTTTACCGCGCTAAAGCCTTAGGCCGCAACCAGGTTGTGAGCGCACCCTGATCAACAAAACGCTGATCCCTGCTGGGGTCTTGGGCGGCCATTTGGCTCCGGCTATTGGGGCAGGTACGGATCTCGGAAAACAGCATTTATCGCAATAGCATTTATAGTAATAGTCACGACTCTTAGGACATGGCAGCGGCATTTCCGTTTTCGCGGAATCTATGGGTTGCACGACCTTAAAAGATGGATTCCCGCCTGTGCGGGGATGACGGAGAAGCATCCTATGGTTCATGGCTACTGCTATACAAATCCAAGGATAGAAGCAGCACTTAGCTAGAGAAGCCAGGATCTAGCTCTTCATCAGCATTTGAGCCACTGATCCATAGGTTCTGTGGATTGGAAACGATGCATCCCTGCCGCTGCAAATCCTTGGTAGGCTTCGTCTGCGGCGGCTGTGAAATCCACCACTCCGGGCACCACCACCGGCGACGAGCAATCTTCGAGGAGATAAACTTTCTGCGCCAGGGCGGGGTCAACGGCTTGAATTTCGTGCAGCAGGTCGGCAATCGTCCAAGCGACGCAGTGACTCTTGGCTTGCCCAGCGACGACCACGGCATCAAAGGTCAGCAGGGTATTGATGAGAGATTGATTTTTGTGGGCGATCGCCCCTTTCCCTGGCGCATCCATGACCTCTGGTTTTAGCACCGAATAGTTTTCGGTGAGAGGGTTGCTGCCCTTTAGCTCGATGCGGGTTTGGGTCTGGCGTGCCATGCCATGGAAAAAGCAGGCTTCTTCAAAGGCTGGCACGAGGGCATGGCCAATGCCCCCTAGCATCGAATGATAGGGCCAAATTGTGAGCAAATATTTCTCGGCTTGGCTGAGCTGGCGGACATAGTGCAGCGCATAGGCTTGCAGAGCCTCGGCATCGGGTTGGCCAAGCTGAAGGGCGATCGCTGGGTTGGCGCGCCATCGTCCTGTTTCCACATCGTCTACCGAAATCATGGTCATGGTGGGTGGATGCTCCCCCGCTGCATCGACCCAAAAGACGGCATGAAAGATTTGGGTGGCGGTGTGGGTATCCATGGTAGCCACAATCTCGGTCAACTGACCCAAGTTGCGATAGACAAACTCACACAGACGCAAGGTGTCATCGACAGCACCCCTGCCCGATCGCCCCCCCACAAACAGCTCATAGCCAGGAATGCAAAAGGTATTTTGCACATCAATGGCCAGCAGACAAACGCGAGGATGGTCGGTAGCCGCCGCAGAGATGGCGTGTTGCTGGGTCCAGGCGATCGCCCCTGCCGTCCGCTCTTGGTAAGGCACAGGCCAGACCTCCCCCACCCGCTGCGGATCAAAATGCGAGGGCAACGGTAACTGGGTTAGGGTCGTCACATCCATATAATCTATCTATCCTGCATCTACTAAAAGCCGCGCTGATCAAAGCCTTCTCGGCATTATGGCCTACCCACCCAAGCTTAGGAGGATTTTCGCTGGTTGACTAACAAAACCCTCAGCCAAAATCTCTCAGCCAAAACCCCGAAGACCCTCACCCTAGCCCTCTCCCCTTGGGAGAGGGAACAAGAGTAGCAGATCGACTCCCCTCGCCCTCTGGGAGAGGGGTTGGGGGTGAGGGCGTCCAATGTTTGTCAGTCAATCAGGGGTTTTTCTGTCGTCTATGCGAAGGCTGCTCGTAAGCTTTGTGGGAGAACGGGTGGCCAACATGCAGCGACCGACGAGTGTGGCTAAGGTTCACAGCCCCACAGGAGGCTGCGGGCTATTGCTGGGGAACCGCCCACCAGGCGATCGCATAATTTTGCATTGGATCATTCACTTGGTCGCGGTATACCACGCGGATTTTGTAGCGGCCTGTACGGGGGATGGCATGAAAGATATGCTCTACGCTATCTTCTTGGCTATTGGATGCCCAGATGCGACTTTCGATGCCCTCATCTTCTGCCCGCAGCAGATAGATGTCGAGATTATTCAACCCTTGATTTGTAAAGGTTTCGCCGATGTCGTAGGCTCCGTTGTCATTGGCATCTTGCAACAACACTTGGCGGTTCCAAGCGAGGGTGATGGCCACATGGCTGCCGCCTTGCAGCGGTTCTGCAAAGACATAGTCACGGTAGGCGGGGGCGCTGTCATCGAGTCCGACGCTGCGGTAATCCCAACCAATGGCGGGGATCGGTGCTTCGGGGGAATATTGCCCAGGTTGAAACTGGAGATAGGCGCGGTAGGCGTTGAGGTGCCCCGTGCCCAAGTTGGCATCGAGGGGCAGCGCTTCGCGGGCGTAGGCATCGGATGCGAGCCAGTCTTGGTTGCGCTGATCCACGGCGGTGCGGGTCATGCCCAAAAACAGGCCATCGCCTGTATCTTGGATTTTGTCAGCGGAGTTCATCAAAATGGCCTTGGAGACTTCGTGGCGGCGGGCATCAAGGCTCCAGTGCTCGGCTTGGGCGGCGATTTGGCGATCGCCATATTCCTGAATCAACGCCACCGTCGCGGTCACATGGGGAGCCGCAAAGCTGGTGCCACTCACTGGCGGAGTGGCTGCACCGTCGGGCTGAATTGTTTCCATGGAGCTGCCGGGGGCGGCAATGGAAATAGAGCGGCGATCGCCCACATTGCTTTCGGGTGGCCGCCCCTGAATCGACGGCGGCTCGCTGCCCAAATCGGCAAAACTCACCTTCCGAAAGACCCCATTCACCGCAATCGAATTGGATACCGTCATGCCATTGTAATGGTCTGTAGGAATCGGGATGCCCCCGCTGCCTTGGTTTCCAGCAATCACATACATGACATCGTGCGTAGTGGATGACCAGTCAATGCAGAGGGTGAGCAGGGCATTGCCATCGAGCAAGGCATTGGGGCGCGGATCCTGTGCTAGCGGTTCGCCAAAGCTAAAGTTAATCGCTCGCACATCGCCCCCATTTTGCATCGCCACCATTTGCGATGCCAAGCACTCTTGGGCTTGGCCACCCCGCTGGTCAAACCCCGCCGCCGCCGCAAATAGCCGCGCATCAGGAGCGACACCGCGCAACCGCTTATCTTGGCTAATCATGACGCTCGCGACACTCGCCGCATGGCCATCTACGTTGAAGTTGGGCGGAGCCGGTTGGTCTTGATAAAACAGTTGAGCAGGGCTGACAGAAAAATTGTTAGAGGCCGGCTTATCGAGGCCAAACAGCGCCGGACGGCCAATTTCGACCTGCCCGATGCCAATTTTGCGCCCCGTTAGGTTGTATTCCTCATGCAAACGGCGGGCTTCGATGCCACCTTCCCCGGTCGAAACAACCAACGCCAACGCCGGAATACTCAGTATGGAGACTGTCATACTCCCCACAAACCACCCCACCACCGTGGCCATTCGTTGCCGAGTTCTCATCTCGTTTTTCCTTTATCGCTTCCTGATTGTTTCCGATTTTCTAACAGCAACCGCTAGTCTGTCGCCTCATTCGCCTCATTCGCCTCATTATGCAGGAACGTAATGGAGGAACGTATGAGTGGAGGAACGCATAAGCGCTGGCACAATGCCTCTAGATCCTGGGAAAAATCCAGGATTTTGGCCTTAATATCCCAGCCATACCTCTATATCTCAGGGGTAATGGTGGCTATTTTGATCATCGCTTATGGAGTGAATGGTTTGCAGATGTTTTATTTTATAAGGTTGATTGAACCGATTTGAGTGGTTATGTTAGGCGCTTTAGTGATCCGTGCGATCGCCCCTACATCCAGAAGAAACCGCAAGTTCACCGTAAGTTTACCGTTTCCAGTTCAGATCTGGCTGACTGGGGTAAACTGAGCCACTGGGCTAAGATTCCCCATTTGCAGGAGTTCTTAACGTTGGAACAAGGTTGGATTAAAGCTTGAACTCAATTGAGACCGAAGCATTTGCCCGAAAACATTAGTTTTAACGTTGGTTCTAACCCACGGGGTTTAAAGTTTGAATAAATTGTGACAATTCTGGAGCGTAGACCACCAGACTCGACTTCACATTTTGTTAAACTGAATACCAGACGACATCCAGGAGACATCCAGAGCCATGGCTGAGACATTACCTAAGAAATCAACCGTAATTTCCCCTTCTATTCTATCAGCAGACTTTAGCCGTCTGGGGGAAGACATTCAGGCCATCGATCGCGCGGGTGCTGACTGGATCCATGTGGATGTTATGGATGGTCGCTTCGTTCCCAATATCACCATCGGCCCGCTGATTGTGAGCGCCATTCGGCCTTATACCCAAAAGCCATTGGATGTTCACCTGATGATTGTGGAGCCTGAGAAGTACGTCGAAGATTTTGCCAAAGCGGGCGCTGACATCATCTCTGTTCATGCCGAACACAATGCCTCTCCTCACTTGCATCGTACCCTTTGCCAAATCAAGGAACTGGGCAAGCAGGCGGGCGTTGTTCTCAACCCCTCCACCCCCCTCGAACTCATCGACTATGTCCTAGATATTTGCGATCTCGTGTTGATCATGAGCGTCAACCCTGGGTTTGGTGGCCAGAGCTTCATCCCCACGGTGGTGCCCAGAATCCGCAAGTTGCGCCAAATGTGCGACGAACGCGGCCTCGATCCTTGGATTGAGGTAGACGGTGGCCTCAAGATCAACAATACCTGGCAAGTGCTAGAGGCGGGTGCTAACGCCATCGTGGCTGGGTCTGCGGTATTTGGAGCCAAAGACTATGCTGAGGCGATCGCCGGAATTCGGGGCAGCAAGCGCCCAGAACCAGAACTCGTCACCGCCTAAATTTTGCCGCATTAATTTGCCGCATTAAGCTGCATTAAACCAATGACCTAAAAAGCGAGAGGGGCGATGATCGTCCCCCTCGCTTTTTGATCGCTCTTTAATATAGTCACAAAGATATAGTCACAAAGATTAGGATAGTCACAAAGATTAGGACATACCCGCGTCATTCCCGTGAAAACGGGAATCCATAGGTTGCACGACTCCCAAGATAGATTCCCGCCTGCGCGGAACTGACAAGTAAATGTCCTATGGATTATGGCCACAGCTATAAAGCCCCAGCGGAAATCCATGGAGTCACAATCCGCAGCTTTACACTCCAGCTTTACATTTTCCAACCATTCTTCCAGCCTTGCGCCCAGGGTCTCAGACGTCCCCCAGCCCGCAGGCTAACTGGGCTAAAACGCACCCCATAAACCATTGAACGAGCCATGACCTGGTAAAGTTCTAAAGTTTGATCCGTCTAAACGTCCGTCTAAACGTCCGTCTAAACGATTACTTGAGAGGGCGGCTACAGGTTGAGACGGTGTGCCCTAGATTGAAATGGCGTGGCAGATGGCGTGTCATCGGTTGAAACCGCTTGCATCGACGATGCAGCCATGGTTTTTGGATAGGTGTTTTGGGAGTGGTGGAGATGCTAGAAACCCCAGTGGGTTGGGTGCTGTTGTTAATAGTGGGTACGGTGACGGGCACCTTGTCGGGGTTGCTCGGGATTGGCGGCGGGCTGTTGATGGTGCCCGTGCTGACGCTCTTTGGAATTCCGTTGGTGCAAGCTACGGCCACCAGTTTGATTGGGGTGCTGCTGAGTGCCCTTTCGGGAAGCGTCCAAAATTTGCGAACGGGGGATCTGAACTGGCGTAGTTCGCTGACGCTGGCGCTGTTTGGGATTATGACGGCACAGTTGGGGGCTTGGATGGGCGATCGCATTCCTGATCCGGCTCTTTCCTTAGCCTTTGCCGGTTTAATTTTGGTCGCCATCCAGCTCATCACCCTCAAGCGCACTCTCCAAAAGCAGCCCATTGACCCGGCCACAGGTCTTGCCGCTGCGGCTCCTGCGGCAACTCTGCGGCAACTCCTGCTGCCCTTAGCACTTATTGGCCTATTGGCCGGGGTGTTGTCGGGGTTGTTTGGGGTGGGCGGCGGCGTGGTGATGGTGCCGCTCCAAATGTTGTTTTTGGGTGAAACCATTAAAGCGGCTGTGCGCACGAGTTTGGGGGCGATCGTGCCGATCGCCATTTCGGGGTTAGCGCGCCATGCCCTCAACCAAAATGTGCTGTGGATTCCGGGAATTTGTCTGGGTCTGGGGGGGATCTTGGGGGCACAATTGGGCACCCGGATGTTGCCTAAATTGGGCGATCGCACGGTCAATCGCCTGTTCCGCCTCTTCCTCCTCGCCCTAGCTGTTTACATGGCCATTCGGGGGGGTCGCGGTTTCCTCGCCCCCGCTGCAGTCGGCTTTTTGCCCTCTTAGGAGTATCAATTAGGTAGCCTCCCGAAGCTTTACAATATCCTCATGACAATGCCTGAGTCCAATACCTAAGTCCAATACCTAAGTCCAATTACCTAAGTCCAATGCCTGAGTCCAATACCTGAGTCAGGAAATTGGAGATAGGCACGGCCAAAATCTATCATTAATGTAGCGATAATATAGCGATCGCAGGGAGCGCCATGAAAGCATTTGTAACCGGAGCCAATGGGTTTACCGGATCTCACCTTGTGCAGGAATTAATTCGGCGCGGGCATACCGTTGTGGCATTGGTGCGGCAGACGAGTGACCTCACGCGCCTCGACGGGTTGCCCGTGGAGTATGTCTATGGCGATGTGGCCGATCCGGTGGCGTTGGCTGGGGCGATCGCCCAGGTCGATTGGGTTTTTCACATTGCGGCCTATGTCGAACTGGGGATTGTCGATGCAGCGCGGATGGAGCGGGTCAATGTGGAAGGCACCCGCAATGTGCTAGCCGCCGCCCGTGCCGCCAATGTCCAAAAAATGCTGTATTGCAGCACCATTGGCATCTATGGCGACACCCAGGGCACCGTTATTGATGAAACCTTTCAGCGCACCCAAACCGACTTTTCTTCGGCCTACGATCGCACCAAATTGTTAGCGCAGCAGCTAATCGACCAAGCCGCCGCCGAGGGTTTCCCTGTGGTGAGTGTGATGCCATCGGGCATTTTTGGGGCAGATGATCCCCACTTTGGCCCCGTGTTGCAAGCCTTCCGTGGTGGCAAGCTGAAGGTGTGGGCCGGGGGCGATCGCATCACTGGCATCGTCCATGTCGATGATCTTGTGGCGCTGATGCTGTTGGCCATCGACAAAGCTCCTCCCGGTGCCCATTACATCGCTTCCGCCGGAGAACTCACCACCCGCGAAATGTTTGCCCTCGTGGGCAAAGCCGCCAACCTGCCCGCCCCCGCCGAAATGCCCGAACCCTTGGTGCGCGTCGTCGGTGCCCTGCTCACCCCCATCGGCAAACTGCTCAACTGGCAACCCCCCATCAGCCAAGAACGGGTGCATTATCTCTACGATCGCTGTGTCCGGGTTGACGGCAGCAAAGCCACGCGAGATCTGGGCTGGGAACCGCGATCGCCCGAGGCAGTAATCCAAGAACTGGCTCACCTTTGAGGCTAGGGTCTGGCGAGTCTTGCGAAGCAGTTTGCCGTAAACTCATCGCAAACGGATTTAGTTGTGCGCCACACTGCGATAAGCTGGTAGATGCCTCAAAGCATTGATTTACTTAACATTCTGCTGATTTTCTAAACAGTTCTTTACCCATGGTTGCAAGTCTTCCTCGCACAATTCGCATCGGCTCGCGCAAAAGCCAACTGGCTATGGTGCAAACCCACTGGGTGCATGAGCAGTTGCAAAAAGTATTTCCCCAGCGCACCTTCGAAATTCACACCATGAGCACCCAGGGCGACAAGATCCTGGATGTGGCGTTAGCCAAAATTGGCGATAAGGGCTTGTTCACCAAAGAACTCGAAGTCGGGATGCTGAGCAGCGACATCGATTTTGCTGTGCATTCTCTCAAAGATTTGCCCACCAACCTGCCCGAGGGGCTAATGCTGGGCTGTATCACCGAGCGCGAAGACCCTGCCGACGCCTTGGTGTTGCACAAGTCGCACCGCGACAAGCAACTCGCAACCTTGCCCGAAGGCGCAGTCATTGGCACCTCCTCTTTGCGCCGCCTCGCCCAACTCCGGCATCACTTCCCCCACCTCGCGTTCAAGGATGTGCGGGGCAACCTCAACACCCGGCTGGCAAAGCTAGATGCTGGGGAGTATGATGCGCTGATTTTGGCGGTCGCTGGGTTGCAGCGGTTGGGTATGGGCGATCGCATTCACCAGTCCATTCCCGCTGAGATCTCGCTCCATGCCGTCGGCCAAGGAGCCTTGGGTATTGAGTGCCGCTCTGACGATACCGAAATTCTCAATTTGCTGAAGGCGTTAGAGCACCGACCGACCGCCGTGCGCTGTTATGCAGAGCGAGCCTTTCTCCGAGAACTGGAAGGCGGCTGTCAGGTGCCCATCGGTGTGAACACGACCCTTGATGGCGAAACCCTCACCTTGAAAGGTTTGGTTGCGAGCCTAGATGGCCAGCGGGTCATCCAGGGCGAAGTCTCTGGCGCAGCCGATGACGCCGACCAACTGGGCATCGACCTCGCCCATCAACTCAAAGCTCAAGGGGCCCAAGAAATCTTGGACGAAATCATCGCCACACTCAACCGAGAGTGATGACCCAATACTCCTTGGCAGTTTAGCCAAGGGGCTTAAGCCCCTTGGTTGTCGTGGGTAAAGTTACGCCGCCGAGTATATAGGTGGGATCAATCCGCTGTAGGTGTCTGGATCTCCGCCTCTGGATCTCCGCAAATATAGGGGCGCGAGGATATGACTTTACACTAGGAGCATGACAGCGCAAATTCAGGCGTTACCAGAAGACTGGGTTCAGCGGATGGCGGCGGGGGAGGTGATTGATTCCCCGGCGGCGGTGGTGCGCGAGTTGGCCGAAAATGCCTTAGATGCTGGAGCCACGCGGATTGTGATTACGCTGTGGCTGGATCAGTGGCGAATTCAGGTGGCCGACAACGGCGCGGGCATGACCCGAGAAGACTTGCAACAGGCGGCTTTATCCCATTGCACCAGTAAGTTACAGAGCAGCGATGACCTGTGGAATGTCCGTAGTTTGGGGTTTCGCGGCGAGGCGCTGCATAGTCTCGCCCAACTGGCGGAGTTAGAGATCGGGAGCCGTCCTCCTGCCGATGCGGCGGGCTGTTGGGTGGTGTTTGATCGCCAAGGCCAACCGGCGGAGATGGAGGCCGTGGCGATCGCTCCTGGCACCATTGTGCGCGTGTCGCAGTTGTTTGGCGACTGGTTGCCCCGCCGCCAAAGCCTACCCAGCCCAGCCCAGCAACTGCGCGCCATTCAGCAAGGGATTCAGCACCTCGCCCTCTGCCATCCCGGCGTCACATGGCAGGTATACCAGGGGGATGCCCAAGCCACGGATCCCCGAGCCACGGGTCGCCCTGAAAGCCGGACTGAAGCGCGGGAGTGGTTTTCGATTTGGGGCGCGGCCACCGCTGCCGACATTTTGCCCCAAGTGCTGTCCACGGTGGCTCCCCAAGACTTGTATCATACCCACGTTCCCCTCGCGGCACCGGAGACTGCGCTGCACCTGACCCTGGGGTTGCCCGATCGCTGCCATCGCTATCGCCCAGACTGGGTCAAAGTGGCGGTGAATGGGCGGGTGGTGCGGTTGCCAGAGCTAGAGCAGGCGATCCTCCAAGCCTTTCGGCAAACCTTGCCGCGCGATCGCCATCCCATTTGCTTTGCCCACCTACACCTGCCCCCCCAGCACATTGACTGGAACCGCCACCCCGCCAAGGTCGAGCTGTATCTCAAAGCCTTAGATGATTGGCGATCGCACCTCCAAACGGCCATCCAAACGGCGTTGCACCAAAGCCCAGCAGACCTCGGGCAAACCCTCTATGGAGGCCGCATGGGGCAATTGCTACGCTCTGCCGAAGCCCCCGGAGCCTATGAGCGCCGCCTCTCGCCGCCTTCTATGGCGGAGGCCACAGGGGAAGCGGGCGCAGCGGCATCCGATGGGCTGACCGATGGGCTGACCGATGGGCTGACTGATCCGCCAATGGAGGCGCTGACAGCCTTGCGGGCGATCGCCCAACTACACCAAATGTATATTGTGGCGGAGCATCCGACGGGCATTTGGTTGGTGGAGCAGCACATCGCCCATGAACGGGTGTTGTATGAGCAATTGCGCGATCGCTGGCAACTGCTTCCCCTAGATCCGCCCCTCATCCTTAGCCAACTTAGCCCAGCCCAGGTTGCCCAACTCCAGCGGATTGGCCTCGACATTGCCCCCTTTGGCGACGACCTCTGGGCCGTTCGCACCCTCCCCGCTCCCCTCCACGAGCGGGAAGATGCCGCCGCTGCCCTGCTAGAACTCAGCCAAGGCGGCGACTTTGAGAGTGCCCTCGTTGCCACGGCCTGCCGCACGGCCATCCGCAACGGCACACCGCTCTCGTTGCCCGCCATGCAAACCCTGCTCAACCAATGGCAAGCCACCCAATCTCCGCGCACCTGCCCCCACGGTCGCCCGATCGCCCTCCAGTTACAAGAAACGAGCCTTTCGCGCTTCTTTCGCCGCCACTGGGTCATCGGCAAAAGCCACGGAATTTAGAGCCAGAGCGCTTCTAGAGTATCTAAAAACATATCTAAAACAGAGTCAGCCAGCCATGGCCGTTTCCCAATACCCTTGGATTGTGGGGTGCAGATACAGCCCACAATCCGCTCAACTCCACAATTCTGCCGTCGTCTCAAATTCCTTTTTAGCCCCACTTTTGTCCTATGAACTCTGACCACAAACCTCGGATTTTGGTGCTGTATGGGTCGTTGCGCGATCGCTCTTATAGTCGGCTGTTAGCCGAAGAAGCGGGGCGCATTCTCGAAGAGATGGGGGCAGAGGTGCGGTTTTTTCATCCGGCGGGGTTGCCGCTGCATGGGGGCGCACCCGACACCCACCCCAAGGTGCAAGAATTGCGTGACTTGGTGCTGTGGTCTGAGGGGCAGGTTTGGTCTAGCCCCGAGATGCATGGCAATATTTCGGGCTTGCTCAAAACCCAGATCGATTGGATTCCGCTCAGCCTGGGGGCGGTGCGCCCTACCCAGGGCAAAACCTTGGCGGTGATGCAGGTTTGCGGTGGGTCGCAGTCTTACAATGCGGTCAATACGCTGCGAATTTTGGGTCGCTGGATGCGGATGTTTACGATCCCTAATCAATCGGCGGTGCCCAAGGCTTACCAAGAGTTTAATGAAGACGGCACCATGAAAGACTCGCCCTACCGCGATCGGGTGGTCGATGTGATGGAAGAACTCTACCGCTTTACGCTGCTCTTGCGCGACAAGGTGGATGAACTCACCGATCGCTACAGCGAACGCAAGGAGAAAACCGCTCAGCAGGTCAGGGCGATCGCCACCCGCGCCCTAGAAGACACCAGTTCCTAAGCTTTGCAAGCTGGATGCAGCGTTGTGAATAGCTGGGTGGTTCTGCAAAACATTCTGGGCACTGCCCACCCTATTGGACTTACCCAAAGTATTTTGATCGCGCTTAGCGCGAGGGGCAAGATAATTAAGAATTGTAAAGAGCAAGAGGGAAAAAGGGTAAAGGGCTACAGAAAAGACCACGGGGAACCACAGGCGACCCGAAAACCAAGGTTGTAGCTCCGAAAATCGCGCGCGAACCTGTTGCGGAAGGCCGAACGACAGCTCCACGGGAAGCTGAACCAGGAACCACCGCGCAGCAGCCTTAATTTATCTTCGCCAGAGGATAACCACGCGCTGCCATCTTCGGGCGCATCCTTATAGCTCTC
>Ga0105049_10004013_pt1 | contig 17329 bp, 13 predicted proteins | sample MAT06_FD_78087 | JGI IMG/M metagenome (GOLD analysis project Ga0105049, IMG submission 78087) | Freshwater microbial communities from Lake Fryxell liftoff mats and glacier meltwater in Antarctica - MAT-06 | ecosystem: Environmental > Aquatic > Freshwater > Ice > Liftoff microbial mat | place...
TGCGAGGCCAGCGCGCAGAGCCTCGCTCAAGCCAATTGGCGGGGAGTTGGCGCGGGTGGAGACAAAATCCATCATTCAGCCCATTCCAGATAGGCGCCCGCTGCGGGCATTTCGGTGACAAAGGCGTCGGCGCGCAATGAGGCTTGCGCAAAAGCTTGCACCATCGCATCAGCACCGACCCGCGCCGAGCGCTCGCCTAAATACCAGGCGAACACGCTCGGGCCTGCGCCAGAAATCGAGCTGCCAATGGCGCCGGTGTCGAGTGCGGCTTGCTTGACCGCATAGAAACCCGGGATCAGCGGCGCGCGACGCGGCTCGATCAGCCCGTCGCGCAGCGTGTCGCGCATCAGCTCAATATCGCCTTGGTAGCAGGCGCTGACAAAACAGGCGAGCAAGCCCAGCTGGTCGATGATCGGGTGCAAATCGAACGGCACTTTAAGCGGTTCGCGGGCGCGCTTGGTTTCGAGCGCGAAATCTGGGTGGACCACGGTGGCATAGAGCCCCGGCGGCAGCGGCAGGCGGATCAGGCGCTCGTCGGGCGCGATCAATACCAGGCCGCCGAGCAGCTGCGGTGCGACGTTGTCGCCGTGGCGCGAGTTGCTGGCTGCTTCTTCGCCGTCCAGCGCAAAACGGTACAGCTCTTTGAATTTCAGCGGCGTTTTAAGCAGCGCGTTGGCGGCAATCACCGCCGCGCTAGCACTTGCCGCCGAGCCGCCCAAACCGGACGCAAATGGAATGCCTTTCTTGAGCGTTAAGCGAAAGCCAAAATCGAGATTCAGGTGAACGCGCATCGATTCCAGCGCGCGCGCGGCGGTATTCAAATGCACCTCCATCGGCAGCGCGTGATCGGCGCCTTCAATCGCCAAAATCTCCGTACGCTTAAGCTCAATGCGCTCGACCAGTGCGCGATCGCCGATGCCGCCAATGGCGTGGCCTAAACAATCAAAGCCCACGCCGACGTTGCCGACGCTCGCCGGTGAAAACGCCTGCGCGCGATTTTTCATAAGGCGTAGCGCTGTGCAAGGTGCAGTAAATCAGCCAGCACACCCGCCGCGGTCACCTCAGGCCCGGCTCCTGGGCCTTGAATAATCAACGGGTTATCTCGGTAACGGCGCGTGGAAAAGGCGATCACGTTGTCAGACGGCCGTGCGCGCGCGAAAGCATGGTTGGGATCGAGTTCGAGCAAACCCACGCTGAGCTGACGCCTCGGGCCCAGCTTCGCGGCGTAACGCAGCACCTTGCCGCGCGCGTGCGCCGCGGCGATGCGTTCATTCATTTGGGCGTCGAATTGGCTCAATCCACTGAGAAATTCTTCGGTCGAGCCAGCCGCGAGCGACTCAGGCACCAGCGACTCCACTTGCACATCGCTCAGCTCGCAATCGATCCCCGCATAGCGCGCCAAAATCACCAGCTTGCGCGCCACATCGAGCCCCGATAAATCATCGCGCGGATCCGGCTCGGTAAAGCGCAGCGCTTGTGCCTGCGCAACCAGCGCGGCAAAAGAATCGCCAGGCTTTAACTCAGCAAATAGATAGGCCAGCGTGCCAGATAACGTGGCTTCAATACCTAACAGCTCATCGCCTGATTTGAGCAGATCATCGAGCGACTGAATCACCGGCAAGCCCGCCCCGACGGTTGCTTCAAAGTAGAACCGTGCTGTGCTGCGCTCGGATGCTCGAGCAATGCGCGCATAGCGCTCGGTCGGGCCGGAACCGGCGCGTTTGCTGGCGCTGACGATGTGCGCGCCCTGCTCTAGCCAGCCCGCGTATTGATCGGCAACCGTCTCGCTCGCGGTCAGATCAATCACCACCAATGCCGGATATTCGGGCGCGCGGCCGTGTTCAATCAGCGCACGAAAATCCAGCGTTTCCCCAGCTTGCAACAGCAGCGCTTTGGGATCGCTGAGATCCTCACCTCCCTTTAAACGCAGCATGTGCTTGGAATTGGCCACGCCGAGCAGCTTCAAATCAATCGCGTGCTTAGATTTCAGACGCGCCGCGTGGTCGTTGAGCTCGCGCAAGAATGCTTGCCCAACCGAACCCACGCCAACCACGATCAAGCCCAGCGTTTGGGGCGCTAAATAGAACGCCGCGTGCGCTGCGCGCAGAGCGCGGATGACGTCGGCTGAATCGACCGCGACCGAAATATTTCGCTCGCTCGCGCCTTGGGCGATGGCTCGCACGTTCACACGCGCCCGTGCCAGCGCTTGAAAAAGCCTAGCTGCCACACCAGGCCGACCGGCCATGCCATCACCCACCGCCGCCAGGATACCGATGCCTGAATCAGCGCGCACGCCTTCGATTTGGCCGCTGGCCAATTCACGGGCGAAATCGTGTTTGAGCGCCGCCAACGCGCGCTCGCGATCGCTGTCTTTGAGCGCGAAACAGATCGAATGCTCAGAGGATCCCTGCGAGATCATCACCACAGAAATGGCGCGTACTTTCAACGCCGCAAACACTCGCTCAGCGGTACCGGGCACGCCGATCATGCCAGCGCCTTCAACGTTGATCAGCGCCAACCCCTCGACCACTGACAGCCCGCTGACCGCGTGGACGTCCGCGCGTCCGAGCGGTCGCTCGATGATCCGCGTGCCGGGGTGCGAGGGGTTAAATGTATTGCGAATGGTGATGATGATCCCGCGTTCAATCGCCGGCTTGAGCGTTTGCGGGTGGATCACTTTGGCCCCGAAGTAAGCCAGCTCAAAGGCTTCCGCGTAGCTGACCTCCTCAATCAACTGGGCTTCCGGGACCAGCCGCGGATCGGCGCTCAGCACGCCGTCCACATCGGTCCAAATCTGCAAATCACGCGCGTGAAACAGGCGCGCAAAAATGGCGCCCGAGAAATCTGAGCCATTGCGGCCGAGCGTGGTCGCACGCCGCTCGGCGTCACGCGCGATAAAGCCGGTCACCACCACCAAATCGGATTCGAACGCGATTTCACATGCCGCTAAATTCTTAGCCGACGCGTCAAAATCAACCACCACACCGAGATCACCCGGCGCCACCACCAGCACATCGCGCGCGTCGATAAACGCCGCTTTTTGGCCGCGCGCGACCGCCACGGCACACAGCAAACGCGCCGAGAAAACCTCGCCGAGACCCTGCACGAAATCAAGCACCGCGGCCATGTCGTGCTTGAGCAGCGCTTGAGTTTTAAGCAGCGAGCGCACCAAGTCGAGATCGTGCTCAAGCTCGGCTACAAATCGTTCGCGCAAGCGTTGCTGAAAATCAGAACCGCTCAGCAATTCGGCTGCGGCGCTGGCATGGCGCTCGCGGATCGCGGCGATTTGCGGCTCAGGATCGCCATGCGTGTGGGCTAAGGCAATGAGCGTATCAGTGGTGCCCTTCATGGCCGATACCACCACCACCTGGCGCTTCGCCCCATGCGCGTCGAGCAGACCAAGCACACGGCTGATGCAGCCCGCGTCGGCCATTGAGGTGCCGCCAAACTTATGCACAACCGGAAACATCGCGTTGAGGCTATGGGTTTTCATGCGGCACGCTCGAGTTCATCTAGCGCATTCATTGCGGCTAGGCTAGGTTCAAGAAGACTGTGATCGACGGGGCTTGGCTCCAGGTGACGCGCGGCCACAATGGCTAAAGAATCGCGCAGCATTTGCGCTGGCGCGGCAGGATCCTGCGGCCCCTCCGATAAAAATCGCCGCCACGATTTCCCCTGATAGCAGCCGTGATACAGGCCTAGCAGATGGCGCACCACGGTATTGAGCCGCCCACCACGGGCAATCACGCCCTCGGCATAAGTGACCATTTGCTCAATAATTTCCGCGCGCGACACAATCGGCGTACCAAACAGCAGCTGCTCGAACTCCGCCAAACAGTAAGGCTCGTGATAGGCGACCCGACCCAGCATCACGCCATCGACGTGCTGCAATGCTTCCTCAATTTGAGTCGCATTGGTCAGCCCGCCGTTCAGAATAATTTCAAGATCGGGAAACTCCTGCTTTAAGCGATAGACGCGGTCATAGTTCAGCGGCGGCAACTCGCGATTCTCTTTCGGGCTCAAACCCGCCAGCCACGCCTTGCGCGCGTGCACGATCAGCGCATCAACGCCAGCAAACGTAAGGCCCTCGACAAACAAACTGAGCGGCGCCTCGATGCTGAGCTCGTCAATGCCCAAGCGACATTTCACAGTTACCGGGATCGCTACGCTGGCGCGCATGGCACCCACACACTCAGCCACCAGCTGCGGCTCGCGCATCAAACACGCGCCAAATCGCCCAGACTGCACGCGATCAGACGGGCAGCCCACGTTGAGATTGATTTCCGCGTAGCCCATTTCAGCACCGACGCGCGCGGCGTAAGCCAGCTGATCGGGGTCCGCACCGCCGAGTTGCAAAGCGACCGGGCGCTCGCTCGGGTCAAAGCCCAACAGTCGCTCGCGCGAGCCAAAACGCACGGCACCTGCCGTGACCATTTCGGTGTACAGCATCGCGTTCGGCGCAAGCAGACGATGAAAGTAACGGCAATGCCGATCCGTCCAATCCATCATCGGCGCAACGCACAGACGGCGGTTGATCGCGGGCGCAGCTGAAGATTCCATGTCGCACTTCACTTAAAAATAAGCGCCGGAGAATAGCAGCGAGCGTTTGTGATTTCGCCTTAATGGCTTGGTTTAGATTCAGGGCTTGGGCGAATAAATCGTCAGCGCCCTGTTTAGACTTGCCGTCCCGATTTCAAGGCAACTGCGCATGGCCGATCCCAAAGCAATTTCGATTGACGCGCTAAATGCATTGAAAGCGCGCAAGGAGCCGATCGCGACGCTGACCGCTTACGACGCAACGTTTGCGCACGCGCTGGATTTAAGCGGCATTGAGCTGATATTAGTTGGCGATTCGCTCGGCATGGTAATCCACGGCGAGCGCCACACCTTGGGCGTGAGCGTCGACGATATCGTTTACCACTCGCGCGCTGTGTCGCATGGCTTGTCGCGCGCGTTTTTGGTGGCGGACATGCCGTTTATGGCGGCAGCCACGCTTGAGCGTGCGTACAGTGCCGCCCAGGCAATGCTCAGTCACGGACGCGCCAAGATGGTCAAAATTGAAGGTGCGGGGTACATGTTAGACACCATCCGGCGCTTGACCGAGCGCGATGTGCCGGTGTCGGGCCACCTGGGCCTCACGCCGCAATCGGTGTTGAAACTCTCAGGATTCAAGGTGCAAGGTCGCGAGCACGCGCAGGCCGAGCAGCTCAAGGCCGACGCGTTAGCGGTACAGCAAGCGGGTGCACAGCTGCTGGTGCTGGAATGCGTTCCCGCGCGGCTGGCAGCTGAGATCACGCGCAGTGCGACCATCCCGGTCATCGGCATTGGCGCGGGACCCGACTGCGATGGGCAAATTCTGGTGCTCTACGACATGCTCAATATTGGGATCAGCCGCCGCCCGCGTTTTTCGCGCGATTTTCTACTCGGGAACGGCAGTATTGATGCGGCGCTCAAAGCCTACGTCGCTGCGGTCAAATCACGCGAGTTTCCAGCAGCGGAGCACTGTTTTGAATAAGCCGCGCGAACTGCTAACGGTTCACTCGATTGCCGAGATTCGTGCGCTGGTGCGCGGCTTTCAACGCGACGGCTTGCGCGTAGGCTTTGTACCCACCATGGGCAACTTGCACGCGGGTCATTACGCGCTGGTTGAGCTGGCGCGCGAGCACGCCGATCGAGTGGTTGCGTCGGTGTTCGTCAACCCAAGCCAATTTGGCCCACTGGAGGATTACTCGCGCTATCCGCGCACTCTCGCCGCTGATCAAGCGGGCCTGCTGGCGGCCGGCTGCGATGTGCTGTTCGCGCCATCGGTTGAGGAAATGTACGGCGTGCCGCAAAGTGCCGAAGTGGTGGTGCCTGATCTGGTGGACATCCTCTGCGGGGCCTTTAGGCCGGGGCATTTTCAAGGCGTCGCCACGGTAGTCGCCAAACTATTCAACATTGTTGGCGCGGATGTCGCGGTATTTGGCCGCAAGGATTACCAGCAGTTTATCGTGATTCAGCAGATGGTGGCCGCGCTGAACATGCCGATCGAGATCGTCGGTGCGCCCACCTGTCGCGACCATGATGGCCTAGCAATGAGCTCGCGCAATCAGTATCTGAATGCAACTGAACGCCAGGTGGCGCCGATGATTTATCAAACATTGCTGGCAATTGCGCGGCGCTTTGGCGATGGCGAAAGCGTGACTTCGCTTGAGGCTTACGGTGTGGCGCAGCTCACCCAGGTGGGCTTTACGGTCGATTACGTCAGCATCCGCAATGCACAAGATTTAAGTGCCCCCCTCGTCGATCAACCGGGCATCGTTTTGATCGCCGCGCGCCTTGGCAGCACGCGCTTGATTGACAATCAGCCGCTAGGCTCAGGCGCAGCGGTCGCACCTTGAGAAATCACCTTTAGAAATCACCTTGAGTTTTGATCAAGCTAACCTACGACCTCACCTCATTTCGGAGACTGCAATGCGCAAAACCCTTCTGACCCTGTCCTTGAGCTTAGCCGCGCTCTCAGCGCACAGCGCGCCGTTTGCACCCGGAAATATCGTGGTGCTGCGTATCGGCGACGGCGTCACCACGCTGAGCAATGCCGGCTCGCCCTTGTTTCTTGATGAGTACCTGATTAATCCAAACCCGCCTGCAAGCGCGACGCTGGTGCAATCGATCGCCCTGCCAACCGTGGCCAGTGGCGACAATCGCCCGTGCATTGGCAGCAGCACCGGCAATACCGAAGGCCTGTTAACCCGCAGCAGCGACCGCCGCTACCTCGTGTTGACGTGCTACGGGCGCGCGCTCGGCGGCACCGGAAGCTTGTCGGGCACCGCAGGCATTGCCGTGCCGCGCGTGATCGCACGGGTCGATTTCGAGGGCACGATCAACTCAACCACCGCACTGACCGATGCGTTCTCCGCCGGCACCCCGCGCAGCGTCGCCAGTGACGACGGCACGCGTTTTTGGGCCGTCGGTAGCAACACCGGCTTGCGCTTCGCAACGCTCGGTGCGAGCACTTCAACGCAGCTGTCGAGTGCCATCACCAACTTGCGTCAGGTGACCATCGATAACGGCGCGCTGCTGATATCCCACGCCACCAACTCAACCATCGGTCGCGTGGCCCAGGTGGGCAGCGGCCTGCCCACTAGCGGCGACAATCCAATCGCCGGTCTGGCCAACTTCCCAATCACCGGCTCACCCTATGGTTTCGCGCGCTTTGACCTGATCGCGGCGCGGCCGGGTGCAGACACGCTGTATGTCTCTGACGACTCAGCTGTTACCGGCGGCGTTCAAAAGTACGTGCTCACCGACAGCGGCTGGGGCTTGGTCGGCACGATCACCAACTCTGGATTTTCGAGCTTCAGCACCGCGAGGCCCTTCTTTGGACGCGTGATTTTCGGCACCGCCGTGCAATACGCACTGATCAACAACAACGCTGAACTGATCGTTGGCGTCGATACTGCAACTGGCCTAGCACCCGACCAAAACTTCATCACCGTCGCCACCGCCACGCTGAACCAAGCGATGCGTGGCGTAGTTGAGGCCCCGGAATTTGTCGATTTAATTTTTGCGAATGGGTTTCAGTAAGGCTTGGGTAATTGAACCAATGGCCGGATTCGTGCTCGTTTGCTGTATTTCATTGGGTTCGCGGACTGCCCGTGGTTTTACGCGCTTGGAGTTTGTATATGACACGCCTTTGCCTGCTCGCATTGATAGTTTGCAGCCCGCTACACGCGGCCGTTTTTAGCGTTACTAACACCGGCGACAGTGGCGCTGGCAGCTTAAGACAAGCCATTTTGGACGCCAACGCAGGCGCGAATCCGATGATGTGCCCGATGCATACGCTGCAATTCGCAATTCCAGGCGTCGGTCCGCACACCATTCGGCCGCTTAGCGCCTTGCCAATGGTCTCCGTCTCGCTGCAGATTAACGGCTATTCGCAACCAGGCTCAGCGTCAAACAACCTCCTGCGCGGCACTAATGCGGTGCTGAAAGTTGAACTCGACGGATCACTTGCAGGCGTCGCTGACGGCCTGAATTTCGGGCGTGCCTCGCAGGTCCAACTGGGCTGTAGCGCAAATAGCTCCGTGCTGAGTGGCTTGGTGATCAATCGATTTCAAGGTGCCGGGGTCCGTGTGCAAAGCGTTTGCCTGCCGCCACCGAACCCATGCGGCGTCGGCGCGGTGCGAATCGTCGGCAATTTCATTGGCACGGACGTAAGCGGCACGATTGCGCTAGCCAATTTAAACGGCATCGTCTTTGGTCCCAGCACCACGATCAGCGTAGTCGGCGATAGAACGTTTCCGGACGGCGCTCGCGAACCCAGCCCCGCGCTACGCAACTTGATTTCCGGCAACACCCTCCACGGCGTCCATCTATTCTCGACCTTAGGCCAGCTGGAAGCTATAAGGCACACCGTACGCGGCAATATCGTTGGCTTGAATGCATTAGCCACGGCATCCCTTGGTAATGGCGGCCACGGCATTTTTGCCGACGCGGGCAGCAACGAACTGACCGCCAACGACAATCTCATTTCTGCCAATGGCGGTGATGGTGTGCGCGTCGCTCGACACAACGGGACGGCCAGTGTGACCGGCAACGGCCTCGGATTTGCCTTCAATGACTTAACGTTTGGCAACGGCGGACATGGCGTTTACATCGGCGGGCTGGACACCACTGCAACTGTCGGCGGCCCTTTTCAATTTAATAGCAGCAACGCGGCGAGCAACCGTGGAAACGCGGGCGCCGGTATCTACGTCGCAGATGGCGCGCTAGTTGACACGTTACAGGCATCAACCAGCGGCAATGCGGGTTTAGGATTTGACATAGCACCGCCCGGCGTCAACCCAAACGATCCGCTAGACGTCGATCTTGGATCCAATCAGGGATTAAATCATCCGGTACTAAGCCAAATCATTCCTAGCCTGATGGGCGGCGGCACGTTGAGCGGCTCCCTGCACAGCAACCCCAATGTGAGCGTACAAATAACTGCTTACCTAAGCGATGAATGCGATTCATCCGGATTTGGCGAAGCGCAAAACAACCTCGTGTTTGTCTTAGCCACCGTCACTCCCGGCGCGAGCGGAAATGCAACGTTCAGTGCAGCCGTGAATTTTCTCCCGCTAGGAAAGTTCGTCACCTTGCAATCCCGTCGCTTTGCCACCTCTCCACCCGCGCCTGAGTCCACCCTCATCGTCTCGGAACTCTCTGCGTGCATGCAGGTGACTAACTTGCCGGAGCTGGTTTTTAGGAATGGGTTTGAGTAGGAAGGCGAATAGTCAACTTAAGGGTTCTCGCCATTCGAGCGCACTTGGCGAGCAAAGTGAGGGCATTTTTGCCAATTTCCCTAGCAGACTAAGCTGTAGACTCTTCACGAGCCTTGCACGACCCTGACCCTGCTAGCGCACGAATAGCGCTAGTCGCTCGATGGTTGAGCCACCTCGTGTCTGCTCATCACTTCAAAAATTCAGGGGATTTTATGAACACCTACTCTCTACTGCACTCCGGTGTAAGCACTCGCATGCTCGCGCGCCCACTTCGGACTTCACTGACAATTTTGCTGCTAGGGTCGCTTGCTGCTGCGCTCCCAGCGGCTGCGGCGCCGCACGTCCTCAACGGATCCGCCGAGTTCAACACTTTTGCGATGCCGAATTTTGCCAGCATCAATTACATCAATATGCAGCCGACAGCGAGCAGTGCAAAGCCGCTCCGTGCGCCGCCCGGCGGCTATGGGCCGACCAACCGCGTGAACTGGTTCTATCAGCAGCGCGCATATCCGCTGGCTGAGGTGCCGGTTGGTGCGCGCTTGCGAGCGCTGGCCCAAGCCGAACAAATTCCTGAGCTTTCTCGCGGCAATCGAGCCAGCGGGGCTAGTGTGTGGCGCTTGGTCGGTCCAGAGGGATTTAGCTCAAACATCGAGCCGACGTGGGGCCGCATGAGCGGCCGGGTGCGCGCACTGGCGATTGATCCAGCCAACGCCAACCGTTTGCTGCTCGGCTCAGCGACCGGCGGCGTGTGGTTGAGCAGCAACGCCGGAACCAGCTGGACGCCGCTCACCGATACCCAGCCATCGCTTGCCATCGGCGCGGTGGCGATTGATCCAAGCAACAGCCAGATTTTCTACGCAGGAACCGGCGAAGGAAATGGCACCTACTACAGCGCAGGCATTCTCAAAAGCGTCAACTCGGGCGCCGATTGGACCGTGTTGGGCGCGGATCTGTTCAAGCGCGGTGCAATCTCAGGGATCGCGGTGTCGCCAACGGATGGCAATGTCCTGGTGGTGTGTGCCAGATCAGGCCGACTGCTCAGCGGTGGCGCCGTTGGCACCAACGTGGGCGGCATTTATCGCTCAACCGACGGCGGCGCCAGCTTCACCCAGACGGCGAATAATTTTTGCTCCGACCTAGCGGTGACGTTAGACGACTTTAACGTGATGTACCACTCTGCGACCGGCGTTGGCGCGGGCAACGGCCTGTATCGCTCGACCAACGCGGGCGCCTCTTGGACGCAGGTCAACGCGGCCGTCAACGGCGCGACAGTGGAACGCTTGGGCATTGGCCTATCGCGCAACGGCGCGGTGGTGTTTATCGGCGGCAAGGTCGGCAACAGCGTGATTTTGCAGCGCTCAACCGACAGCGGCGCGACGTGGAACGAGCCGCTCAGCACGCCGATTCCGGCGAAAATCACCACGGCCGATTTCCGCCTGTATTGTGAAAGCCAGTGCGATTACAACAACGCCATCGCGGTCAATCCGTTTAACCCGGACGACGTATTTTTCGGGGGCGTCGGCCTGTATCGCACCTTAGATGGCGGCACCACGTTTACCCAGGTTGGCTCCAACAACTCCGGCGGCGGGCCACTGCACGTTGACCACCATTTGGTGCTGTTCCACCCCACGCTCACTGGGGTCATTTACAACACCAACGACGGCGGCTTGTATCGAACCGGCAATAACGGGACCAGCTGGGCGTCATTGGGCGGCAGCTTAGCGACCATGCAGCCGTATCACGTCTCGCTACATCCAACCAACGCTAATATCCTGTTCACCGGCAACCAGGACAATGGCACCACGCGCCGCACCGCCAGCAACGTCTGGGAAGAGCGCAACGGCGGTGACGGCGGCTATTCGGCGATCAATCACCAAAATCCGCAGATTGTCTATGGCACCACCACCAACCTGAACTTGGCCAAGTCCAATAACGGCGGCAACACGTTTGCGGCCAGCGTCACGCAGGTTCCCAGAGAAGGCAATGAGCCGGTTGCGTTTATCGCCCCAATTCTGATGGACCCGGTCGATCCCGAAGTGATTTACGGCGCCACGAACCGCCTTTGGCGCAGCACGGATGGTGCGCAAACCTGGACCCCGAGCGCGGTGATTCCCACCAGTACCACGGCTTTCATCACGCAGATGGCGATTGCGCGCTCGGACACTGCAATCATGTATACGGTAGCGTCTGACGGCACCGTTTCGCGCGGCGGCACGGGTGGCTTCGCAACGATCAGCGCCGCCCCGTTACCGAATCGTTTTGCGACCTCGGTGGTCGTGCATCCGACCGATCCAAACACAGCCTACGTCGGGTTTTCCGGATTCAACGATGCAACACCCAGCACGCCGGGGCACGTCTACAAAACCACCAATGGCGGCGACAGTTGGACAAATGTCAGCAGTAACCTGCCAGACGTGCCGGTAAACGCCGTGGCGTTGCGTCCAGATCAACCCAACGAAGTTTACGTCGGCACCGACGTCGGTGTGTTTATCAGCCTCGACGCCGGCGCCACGTGGGTCAAAATGAGCAACGGTCTGCCGAACGCGGGCGTCGCATCACTTGCCGTCAACGGCACCACCAATCTGCTGGCCGCCGCGACCTATGGCCGCAGCGTGTGGGTGACTGAACTGAATCCGACCACCGTTAACGATCTAATTTTCGCCAACGGCTTCCAGTAGCTGATGATTAATTCGTAAGCTAGGTCTTCAAAGCAAACCCAGCTGTTCTGGCTGGGTATGCGGAAGGCTAGGGAAACCCAACCAGCGTCGTTGGCTTGGGCACGGAAATCGGCGCGCTGGATGGCAGCGCGTCGTTTTTAATACGCAGCATGCCTTCTTGCGCGGTGCACGCCACCAGCGTGCCGTCTTCGCGATAGAAACTGCCGCGCGCGAGACCGCGGCCGCCCTGCGAGCTTGGGCTGTCGCAGGAATACAGCAACCATTCGTCCACTCGAAACGGCCGCAGAAACCACATCGCGTGGTCGAGCGAGGCGACGTGCACATTCGGCTGCATGTATGAAATGCCGTGCGGCAGCATCGCGGTGCCGATCAGATGGAAATCAGACGAGTACGCGAGGGCGGCCTGATGCAGCGCCAAGCCATCGGGAAACCGATCAATCAGGCGAAACCAAACGTGCTGAAACGGCGGGCGCTTGGCGGGTTTCAGTTCATCGCGCGGATACACCGGGCGAAATTCGAACGGGCCCTGGCGGGCTATCCAACGCCGCAGCTTGACCGGCACTTGCTCTAGGCGGTTTGCATCAATCGGCGGCGTGGGCTCGATATCGTCGGGCTTGGGCACTTCCGGCATGCTCAGCTGATGATTCAAGCCTTCTTCTACCACCTGAAAACTCGCCGCCATATTGAAAATCGGCTGGCCGTGCTGGATCGCCACCACGCGACGAACGCTGAATGAATTGCCGTCGCGCTGGCGGTCAACTTCATAAATAATCGGTGCCTCAATATCGCCCGCGCGCAAAAAATACGCGTGCAGCGAGTGCGCGACGCGACCTTCGACGGTTGAATTTGCCGCTTCGAGCGCTTGGCCCAGCACTTGCCCACCAAACACCACGCGCGTGCCGATATCGCGGCTTTGCCCACGGAACAGGTTCAGCTCGAGCTGCTCGAGCTTGAGCACGTCGAGCAATTCTTGGACGACTTGAATCATGGCGCGGGCAATCTGCAAAAAAAGGCGCGCGAGTATAGGCTTTCGCTGTGACCGCTCCTTCCGCAATCCCCGCGCCTAATCTACAGACCGTTTATCCGCTGGGCTATCACCCGGCGCTAGACGGCCTGCGCGGGGTCATGACTTTGGGCGTGCTTGCCGCGCACATTCAGTTGGTGTGGTGCCCTGGGTCAATCGTGTTCATGGATACGTTTTTCATCATGAGCGCGTACTTGATCACCTCTTTGCTGCTGAGGGATTTTGAGCGCAACGGGCGCATTGATTTCAAACGGTTCCTGCTGCGTCGAGTGCGGCGGCTATTCCCGGCGTTTTATACGATGCTGGCGGTTTTTACGCTGCTGGCGTGGCTGCTGCTGGACGATTTTGCCGGGCATTTCAAGCAGGTTCTGGCTGCGGGACTTTATGTGTCGAACTGGACGCGCGCGTTCGCTGTGCCAATGCCCGCCTGGCTGGGGCACACGTGGTCGCTATCGATCGAGGAGCAGTTTTATCTGCTGTGGCCGCTGCTGCTCTTGGGCATTTTGCGCGCCTTTAAGTTGAGTCGACTTGCGCTGCTGGTGATTATCTTGGCGGCGGTGGCGTTTGCATGGTGGCGTGCGCACTTGGTATTGGAGGGTGCTAACAACGTGCGGCTGTACAACGGCACCGATACACGAGCCGATGCGCTGCTGCTCGGTTGCGCATTGGGCGTCGCGCTTAAGCTCGATGCGATCCGCTTAAATCCGCTGTTCGTCCGCACTTGCGCGGCGCTCGCTGGCCCGATTGTTTTGTTCTTTGCGTTTTTGGGCGGCTGGTTGAGCTGGGAATGGATGTGGCCCTACCAATGGGGCAACCTGATCTTTTCGCTATGTTCGGTGCTGCTGATTGCCGCCTTAGTTGGGCCACAGCGCACTTGGGTACACGCGCTGTTTGAGCTCGCGCCAGCGGTGTTTCTGGGGCGTATTTGCTATGGGCTGTACCTGTGGCATTTCCCGATCTACAACTTTATGCGCTTCCACTTTCAGCTGAGTGATATCTGGCTGGTGTGCTTGGGTATTCCACTGACGTTCGCCTGCGCGGTTGCGTCGCACTATTGGATTGAACGGCCGTTTTTACGGCGCTGATAAATCCATTTAAGTGCCTGTTCAAAGCTCTCTCGCGAGCGCCAAGCGCTCGGGCGTCCCGACATCGATCCAGGTGCCACGAAAATGCTCAGCTGATACGCGTGAGTGGCGCATCGCGTCGCGCAAAATGGGGGCAAGTGGATATTTGCCAGTGGGTAATCCCGCAAACAGCTCAACGCGATACACGCCAATGCCGCTGAACGTCTCCAGTTGCAGCCCCGCGTTCAGCGCTCGCCCGTTGACCCTCGCGAAATCGCCATGCGGGTGATGATCAGGGTTATCGACCAGCACTAAGTGTGCGAGATCATTCGGGCGCAAGCGGTCTTTGAGCTTTGCATAATCGAAATCAGTGCAGATGTCGCCGTTGATCACTAAAAATGGCTGCGGCCCGAGCGTTGCAAGCGCGTGGCGAATGCCGCCGCCGGTTTCAAGCGCCACAGTTCCCTCGTCGGAGTAGTTGAGCTGCAAGCCGTAGCGTGAGCCGTCGCCCAAGTGCGCGCGAATCTTCTCGCCGAGATAGCTCAAGTTGATCACGACCTCGAGAATCCCCGCAGTTTTGAGCGCTAGCAGATGGTGCTCAATCAGCGCGTGCGCGCCGACCGCGAGCAGCGGTTTGGGAATCGTGTCGGTCAATGGTCGCAGGCGTTCACCGCGACCTGCGGCAAGAATCATGGCTTTCACTTAAGCGCGCGCGATGGTCACATCGCGTCCTTGCGTGCAATCGCTAAGCCAAACGCTGAGCGGTTGTAGCTCCACATAGCGCGCGGCGGTGGACAGGGTGTAGTCCAGCACCAGCGGCAAGTCCGCCAAATAATTGGATTTGCCGTCGCGATAGTTCAGCCGCGCGAAAATGCCGAGCACTTTCAAATGGCGCTGGATTCCCATCCAATCAAAGCAGCGCGCGAACGCGAGCTGATCACCCACCGCAACCCCACGTTCAAGCAAAGCCACGCGGGCGAACTCGCACCAAGCCGCGACGCGCGCGGGCGGCCAAGCGATGTAGCAATCCTTCAGTAACGACACCAAATCGTAAGTAATCGGACCGCTGAGGGCGTCCTGAAAATCGATCACACCAAGATCGCCGTCGGGCAGCAGCATTAAATTGCGCGAATGAAAATCGCGGTGCACAAAACCCTGCGGTTGCTCGAGTGCCGACGCGATGAGCTTCGCGCGCGCATCTGCAAAAATACGCTGATCGTATGGGCTCATCTCCCGGCCTAGGTGGCGCTGAATAAACCACTCGGGCAGCAGATCCATCTCAGCGCCTAGCCGAGAGGCGTCGTAAATCGGCAAGCCAGCCACATCAACCGAGAGCGCCATCCTGTTTGCGACCTCGATCGCGCGAGCATAGTGGTGATCGACCGTTGCTGCGTGCAAGGCGGTGAGCAGCAGCTGCGAGCCAAAGTCCTCGAGCAATAAAAACCCCTGAGCCGAGTCGTGCGCGAACAGTTCGGGCACCCGGACGCGCGCAACTTGCAAGCGCTGCGCAACATCCAGAAAAGGCTCAAGATTCTCTTTATCGGGCGGTGCGTCCATCACGATCCACGTTTGATCACCCACGTAAACGCGCCAATAGCTGCGAAACGACGCGTCATTCGAGGCGCGCGTGATTTGTAAATCGGCAATTTTCAGCGCATCGCAGGCAAATTGCTGGCGTGCGTGATGGCGCTGAAGCTCACGCGGATCGGCAATGGTCGAGGTCAAGGGCTGCATCGCTGAAGTGTGCCATTGCATTGTAAAAAGTGCCGCGTTGGAGCGCCTCATGCAGGCGCTCGTGACACCGTCACGACGTTGCTTCGACGCAATCCGTACTAAATTGGTTCTATATTGCGATGCAGCATGTAAACTTTACCCATGATTAGATTCTCGAAACTTACCGATTACGCACTGATGGTAGCGTCTGAACTGGCCCGCGACGCAGGTGTCATTGCTTCAGCCGCGCAGCTTGCTGGGCGCACTGGGGTTGAGCTCAGCACCGTCGCTAAAGTATTGAAACTCCTTGCGAAGGCGGGCGTGGTTGAATCCGCACGCGGTGCCAGCGGTGGCTATCGATTGCGCGTTGCGGCTGATCGCTTGAGTGTAGCGAGCGTAGTCGAGGCGATGGAGGGACCGCTAGGAGTCACCGGTTGCGTGGCCGTACCGGGCAGCTGTGCGCATGAAGGCAACTGCGGGCTATCTGACCCAATGCGCAAAATCTCGCGCGTGATCGAAGCCGCGTTGCGCGCCGTGAGCTTGCAAAGCCTGGCCGATGCGCCCGCGCGCAGTATTGCACGCCCCAAAACAAGCCTTATATCGCCACTGAAGGCCTCCCTTAAATCACTCCCTAAATTGCCCCTTCAAGAAGGAGTTGCTGAGCATGTCTGACGTCTTAGATCATGTAGAAGCGCTGGTTAAGCGCGGCTATGAACACGGTTTTAGCACCGACATTGAGTCCGACACGATCGCGCCGGGTTTGAACGAGGAAGTTGTGCGCGAAATTTCACGGCGCAAAGGCGAGCCCGCGTGGCTGCTTGACTGGCGCTTGGGCGCGTTTCGCCACTGGCAAACGATGACGCCGCCAAAGTGGGCGCAGCTCAAGCTAGAGCCGATCGATTTTCAGTCGATCAGCTATTACTCAGCACCCGTCACTAAGGCCAAATATGCTTCGATGGACGAGGTCGACCCCAAGCTTTTAGCGACCTATGAAAAACTGGGTGTGCCGCTGCATGAGCGCGCGCGGCTCGCGGGTGTTGCGGTAGATGCGGTGTTTGATTCCGTGTCGGTAGGCACCACGTTCAAGGCCGAACTGGGTCGCGCGGGCGTGATTTTCTGTTCTTTCTCTGAGGCCGTGCGTGAGCACCCCGAGCTGGTGCGCGCCTATTTGGGCCAAGTGGTGCCAATTAAGGACAATTATTTTGCCGCGTTGAATTCTGCGGTGTTCTCTGACGGCTCGTTTGTATTTATCCCAAAAAATACCCGATGCCCGATGGAATTAAGCACGTATTTCCGTATCAACGCGATCAATACCGGACAATTTGAACGCACCTTGATTATCGCCGAAGAAGGCAGCTACGTCAGCTATCTAGAAGGCTGCACCGCACCAATGCGCGATGAAAATCAATTACACGCCGCAGTAGTTGAATTAGTCGCGCTTGATCGCGCACAAATAAAATATTCTACCGTGCAAAATTGGTACCCCGGTGATGAGCAAGGTGTTGGCGGCATCTACAACTTTGTCACCAAGCGCGGCGAGTGCCGTGGCTACAAATCAAAGATCTCCTGGACTCAAGTAGAAACGGGCTCGGCGATTACCTGGAA
>Ga0105049_10004021_pt1 | contig 17315 bp, 17 predicted proteins | sample MAT06_FD_78087 | JGI IMG/M metagenome (GOLD analysis project Ga0105049, IMG submission 78087) | Freshwater microbial communities from Lake Fryxell liftoff mats and glacier meltwater in Antarctica - MAT-06 | ecosystem: Environmental > Aquatic > Freshwater > Ice > Liftoff microbial mat | place...
AGATTTCCGTGGGCGGTTTTGATCCACGCTTGGAGGAAGATCGTTTGGAGCTGCGCCGCCGACATATTGGTTTTTTTCAACTACACAACTTGATCGCCGATCTGACGGTTGATGAAAACATCCGGGTGCCCGCCTGGCCGCCGGTCGGCCGGCCGGCGAGACGACGAAGAAACTGCGCGAGTTGGCGGATGCGGCGGGATTGGCCACCGGCTCCAGTATCGCATCGAGGAAATATCCGGTGGGGAGCGTCAGCGCGCGGCCCTCTGCCGCGCACTGATGAATTCGCCGCGACTCTTGCTGGCGGATGAACCCACCGGTTTGCTCGATGAAAAAACCGGCGACACGGTGTTCGCGCTCATGCGCTCTCTGGTAAAGGAGCGCGGCATCACCGTGGTGCTGGCGACGCACGAACGCCGTTTCGCCGAGCAATGCGATCGCGTGTTGCGCGTCCGGCAAGGGCGAATCGAAACTACGTAGATTCAAGTCGTGCGAGCGCTATCCGGCCTCACTTCTTCGGCGCGTGGCGCTTTTCCAGGACGGCGATGGCGTCGGTGAGCGAGAGTTTTCTCACGCGGAGGAGGACGATCAGGTGGTAGAGCAGATCGGCGGCTTCGCCGGTGAATTCTTTGTTGTTCGCGGTCACGGCGGCGAGCGCGGTCTCCACGCCTTCCTCGCCAACTTTCTGCGCAACACGGCCCACGCCTTCGAGCGCGAGGCGGACGGTGTAGCTGGATGTGTCGCCGCTCTTGATTCGTTCGGCGAGGAATTGATCGAGATGTCCGAGAAAGCCGACGCCAGTGGCGCCTTCGTCACCGAAGCAGCTCGTCGTGCCGCGGTGACAAGTTGGGCCGATAGGATTGGCTTTGATGAGCAAGGTGTCGTTGTCGCAATCCACTTCGAGACTCACGACCTTGAGGAAATTGCCCGAGCTCTCGCCTTTGACCCACAGGCGCTGCTTGGTGCGGCTGAAGAAAGTAACTTTCTTGGTGCGCAAGGTTTTCTTGAGCGCCTCGGCGTTCATGTAGCCGAGCATGAGCACTTGGAGCGTGAGGGCGTCCTGTACGATGGCAGGCACGAGTCCGTCGGTTTTCTTCCAGTCAATTTTCGGGAGTTTCATAGCGAGAGAGCGTTTTGTTTTTAACCACTAAGCCACACTAATAGACACTAATTATGCAACGATCGAGATGATCGCCGCATGTTCGGTGGTTTCAATTCGTGATCATTCGTGGGGCTGAGTGCTTTAGAAATGAATTTTCAGGATCTGATCTCGAGACCCTCTTGGGCGAGGTAAGATTTTAGTTTCGGAATCGGAATGGCCCCGCTGTGGAAAACGGAGGCGGCGAGGGCGGCGTCGACTCCGGCGTCGCGGAACACATCGCGGAAATGTTCGGGCGCTCCCGCGCCGCCCGAAGCGACGAGCGGAATCGTCAGCACCGCGCGGACGAGTTTGAGTTGGGCGACATCGTAACCGGCTTTCACGCCGTCCTGGTTCATGCAGTTGAGCACGATTTCCCCAGCGCCGAGCTTCTGCGCTTCCTTCGCCCAGTCGATGGTGCGCCAGCGAGTGGATTGTGTTTTATCGGGGTTGCCGGTGTAAGCCTTCACGAAGTAGTCGCCATTTTCCTGGCGGCTGTCGATGCCCACGACCACGCACTGGGAGCCGAACTCGGCGGCGAGTTGACCGAGGAGTGCGGGATTCTCGATGGCGGGCGAGTTGAGGGAAATTTTGTCGGCACCGCTGTGCAGGAGACGGCGGGCTCCATCGAGTGAGCGGATGCCACCAGCGACGCAAAAAGGAATATCGATCACCTTCGCGACGCGCGTCACCCAATCGGTGGATACGGTGCGGCCGTCGCTGCTCGCGGTGATGTCGTAGAACACGAGTTCATCGGCGCCTTCATCGCGGTAGCGTTGGGCGAGCTCGATGATGTCGCCCATGTCCACGTGATTGCGGAACTGGACGCCCTTCACGACGCGACCATCGCGGACATCGAGGCAAGGAATGAGACGGCGGGCTAGCATGGGAGAAAATTCCAAACGCCAAAATTCAAACGCCAAACAAAAATCGGAACTGAAAGGTTCGAGGATTTGAAATGGGGAAACTTGGTCATTTTTGTGATTTGGTCAGCACGCGAGCGCCTCCTGCAGCGTGAATTTGTTTTCGTAGAGCGCGCGGCCGACGATGGCGCCGGACGAGCCGGTGGTTTTTAAGACGCGCAGATCATCCAGCGACGAAACGCCGCCCGAGGCTTGGATTTGCAGCGTGGGAAAACGCTGAACGAGATGACCGTAGAGCGCAGAATTCGGACCGGTGAGTTTGCCGTCGCGACTGATATCCGTGCAGAGAATATGGACGAGCCCGAAGGCCAGATAGCCGGTGAGGAAATCATCGAGGGCGACTCCGGTGGTTTCTTGCCAACCAGCGGCGGCGATGCGGGGGATGCCGGTGTTATCCAGCCGTACATCGGGGGCCAAAATGATTTTTTCCGGCCCAAAGGATTTCAACCAACCGCGCACGAGATCGGGCTGGCGCACGGCGAGACTGCCCACGATCACACGTTCGACGCCAGCGGCGAGGAGGGTCGTGATCTGCGCTTCCTCGCGGATGCCGCCGCCCGTTTGGACGCGCAGGCCGCTTTCGCGGACGATTTTCTCGACGAGGGCGGTCTGGCGTTTCGCCGGATCCTTGGCGCCGTCGAGATCCACGACATGCAGCCAGGCCGCTCCGGCGGCTTTAAAACCCTGAGCGACGGCTACTGGATCGGTGCCGTAAGTTTTTTCCTGATCGAATTTCCCTTCGGTCAGGCGCACGACGCGGCCGCCGCGCAGGTCAATGGCTGGATAAATGATCATGAGGAGAGAAAGTCAAAGTAACCTATTGGGTTACTTATGTTCTGGGGCGTTAAGTGACGGTGAGGAAGTTTTTGAGCAAGTGGGCGCCGGCGGTGCCGGAGCGCTCAGGGTGGAATTGGACGCCGGAGAAGTTGCCGCGTTGCACGACGGCGGCGAAGGCCGTGCCGTGTTCGCAACTGGCGAGGGTGTACGCGTTCACCGGACCGGCGAAGCTGTGAACGAAATAAAAACGCGTAGCTGCGTCGAAACCGCGCAACAGCGGCGTGTCACGACAGATGGTGAGGTTGTTCCAACCCATGTGCGGGACGGTGATCCCGGGCGACTCGGGTAACAGAGCCACGCGGCCAGGAATGAGGCCGAGTGAAGGCGTGTCGCCTTCCGCTGAGGAATCAAAAAGCAATTGCATGCCGAGACAGATGCCGAGCACGGGTTGCTTCAACCCGCGCACGCAGTCCACGAGGCCGCGTTCGCGCAGTCGCTTCATGCCTTCCGGCGCGGAGCCGACTCCGGGCAGAATCACGCGGTCGGCCGCGCGAATAATCGCGACGTCGGCGGTGAGTTCGCTTTGCACGCCGAGTCGCTCGAGTGCGAAGCGCACGGAAGCGATGTTGGCGCCACCACTGTCAACGATGGCTAGCATGGGAAAAACTCCAAAGAGCCAAACGCCAAATTCCAAATAACTCCGGAGCGACTGACTTGGAATTCAGGTTTGGATTCAGCGTTATTCAGATTGTTTGGCATTTGGCGGTTTGGCGTTTGAGATTTTGTCATCGCAGATGACATCACAGCACTCCTTTGCTTGAAGGAATATCGCCGCCGGTTACGCGGGCGACGGCGGGACGGAGGGCGCGGCCGAAACCTTTGAACAAGGCTTCGACCATGTGGTGCGTGTTGTCGCCGGTGACACTCATGTTTAGGGTCGCGGCGAGGTTGTCGCTGACTGATTTGAAGAAATGGGAAACCATTTCGGTGGGCATCTCGCCGACGCGATCGCGGGGAAATTTGGCGTCGAACACCAGCCACGCGCGTCCACTCAGGTCGAGGGCAACTTGCGCGAGGGCTTCATCCATCGGCATGACAAATCCGTAGCGGCCGACGCCGCGCTTGTCACCGAGCGCTTGCTTGAGGGCGGAGCCGAGGGCCAGGCCGGTGTCTTCGATCGTGTGATGTTCGTCGATGTGCAGGTCACCTTGGCATTCGATGACGAGGCTGATGCCGGCGTTGCGCGCGATCTGCTCGAGCATGTGATCGAAGAAGCCAAGGCCGGTCGCGAATTTCAGGGGGCCGGTGGCGTCGAGATCAACCGAGACCGTGATGGTGGTCTCCTTGGTTATGCGTTCGATGGTGGCGCGACGGGGGGCGTCGACGAGTTGGCGGGCGATTTCCGTCCAGCCGACGGTTTTTTGATTATAGAGGAGGCCGGTTACGCCGAGATTAATGGCGAGCTGGAGATCGGTTTCGCGATCGCCGATGACGAAGGAGTTTTCGCGCGACCAAGCCGTGTCGCGCAAATAATCGAGGACGAGGCCGAGCTGGGGTTTGCGGCAGTCACAATGATCTGCGGGCAAGTGCGGGCAAACCCGGACGGCTTCGAAGGTGATGCCTTGCGATTGCAAGATATCGAGCAGCAGGTTTTGCAGCGGACGAAAATCCTCCTCAGGAAAACTGGCGGTGCCGAGTCCGTCTTGATTGGTCACCATCACGAAGGTGTAGCCGGCATCGCGCAGGCGACGTAGGGCGGGAATGGTTTCGGGTTCGAGGGCGAATTTGTCGAGGCGGTCGATTTGATAGCCGGTGGGCTCGGTGATGAGCGTGCCGTCACGGTCGATGAAGAGGATTTTTTTCATGGGCGGCAGAGAGGAATCATTACGAAACGTTCTTGTAGGGTCGGCCCTTGTGGCCGGACCGTTGCGAGGCGTGAAACGAAATACGCGGCGCGGCCATAAAGGCCGGCCCTACAAAAATCAAAAGACAGGGCTAAATTAAACACGGGACAGGATCTCCAGGGTGGCGTTGTTTTCCTCGGTGGTGCCGATGGTGAGGCGAACCGTGTTCGGGACATCCTTGCTGCGGTCACGCCAGATCACGCCGGCAGCGCGGCCGGCGGCCATGACCTTGGTGGAGTCGGCGACGCTAATGAGAATGTAGTTAGCATCGGAGGGCCAGGCGCGTTGCACGATGGGAAACAGCGGCAGCGCGGCGAGAAGACGTTGGCGTTCGGCGGTGAGTTGGCGGATGGATTCGCGGGCGGCGGCGATGCCTTCGGGTGTGAGGGCGGCGAGGGCGGCGAGCAGGACCGGCGTGGGCACCGGATACGGCGCGATGACTTTCTGCAACACGGCGATCACGGCTGGGTCGGCGATGGTGGTGCCGACGCGAGCCCCGGCCAGACCGAAGGCCTTCGAAAGCGTGCGGATGACGATTAGATTGGGATACGTGGTGATTTCCGCAGCGAGGCTGGGCACGCCGGCGAAATCCACATAGGCCTCGTCCACGACGACGACGGCGCGCCGGGCGAGCGCGTGCACGAGTGACATCACGGCGGTGCGATCAAGCAGTCCGCCCGTGGGATTGTTGGGTGAGCAAAGAAAAACAATTTTAACTTCCGGGGTGACCGCGCGCAAAACGGCATCGGGGTCGAGCGCAAAGTTTTTTTGCTGGATCAGCGGGACGGTGATGACTTTCGCTCCCTGGATACCGGCGGCGACGACGTACATGCCGTAGGTGGGCGGTGTGATGAGAATCGCATCCTGGCCGGCGCGGCAGAAGGTGCGCAGGAGCAGGTCGACACCTTCGTCGGAGCCGCGAGTGACCAAGATTTGGGTCGGCGAGACGCCATAGAGCGAAGAAAGCGTGGCAATGAGTTCGGCCGGCTGCGGGTCCGGATAGCGGTTGAGCAGCGGCTTGTGTACCGAAGGCGTCTCCGGGTTTTCATTTGCATCGAGCCAGATTCTACCGCCTTTGGATTCTTTGCGGGCAGAGCTGTACGGCGCGAGCGCGAGAATCTCGGGACGGACGAGGGCGAGAACTTGTTCGATGGGAGTCATGGTCGGGGTAGGGTGAGTCGTCCTCGACGAGCCGTCTTGCGAAGCGGCTCATCCGGAGGATTCGCCCTGCCAGTTTTTAGAGAATCCAACCGCACGCGGACGGCGTGCTGGTGGGCGGCGAGATTTTCGGCGAGCGCGAGTCGCTCAACCACGGGGCCGAGTTTTTCCAGGCCGCGCGGGCTGGCTTCCTGGACGGTCATCGTGCGGAGAAAATCGGTGAGGCCCAGGCCGGAACAGGCGCGCGCCCAGCCATAGGTCGGCAAAACGTGATTGGTGCCGCTGGCGTAGTCACCGAGCGACTCGGGTGTCCACGCGCCGAGAAACACCGAACCGGAAGTCGTGATGCCCGGCAGCAGCGCGCGCGGATCGGCGACTTGGAGAATCAAATGTTCGGGCGCGTAGCGGTTGGCGATGTCCACGGCTTCGTCGGGGGAAACGGCGATGAGGGTGCGGCTGTTCATCAGGGCGCGCGTGGCGATGGCGCCGCGTGGGAGGGCGGCGAGTTGTTTTTCCACTTCCACTTGCACGCGGGCGGCGAATTTTTCCGAGAAGGTGACCAACACGACTTGCGAGTCCGGGCCGTGTTCGGCTTGGGATAATAGATCTGCGGCGATGAAGGCGGGCTCGGCGGCGTTGTCGGCGATGACCATTACTTCCGACGGGCCGGCGGGCAGATCGATGGCGGTGCCGGCGGCTTCGCGGGAAATTTGGAGTTTCGCCTCGGTGACGTAGGCATTGCCGGGGCCGAAAAGTTTATCGCATTGGGGAATGCTGGCGGTGCCGAAGGCCATGGCGGCGATGGCTTGGGCGCCGCCGACTTTAAAAATTTCGGTGATGCCGCAGAGTTGCGCGGCGAAAAGGATCCATGGACTGAGACGGCCATCACGACCGGGCGGAGTGCAGAGAACCCGAATAGGATTGTAGGCGATTTGCGAGGGAACACCGAGCATGAGAGCCGTGGAGAAGAGTGGCGCGCTGCCGCCGGGGACGTAGAGGCCGACACGTTCGATGGGGCGGGAAACTTTTTCGCACACGATGCCCGGCATCGTCTCGACGCGGATGGGCGCGGGACGCTGAGCGAGATGAAACCGGCGGAGGTTGTTGTAAGCAGTGCGGAGGGCGGATTGGTCGGCGGAGCTCAGCGCTTTATCAGCGGCGGCGTATTCTGCTTTGGTCACGCGTAGCGAACGCAGGTCAGCGCCGTCGAACTTGGCGGTGTAGATGCGCAGCGCGGCGTCTCCCTCACGCCGGACCGTGGAAATAATTTCCTCCACCGTGGCGGCGAGTTGCGCGCGGGACGACTGCGCCGGGCGTTGCAGCGCGGCGAGGCGTTGGCGGGCGGAGAGGGATTTCCAGCGAAGAGGTTTCATCTACGATGAGTGAAAGTGAGAGGAAGAGTGAAAGTGTTTGGGCTAAATATTTGGCTCGTTCTCGTTATCTTACTCGTTCTCGTAATCTCGGTCGGAAAAGAGAGAACGATTAGGCGTAGGAGAAAGAGAACGCTGGTTGGGTCAGAGCATCATTTTTTCGATGGGGAGCACGAGGATGCTGCTGGCGCCGGCTTTTTTGAGCGACTCCATGGTTTCCCAAAAGACGGCTTCCTGGCAGACGGCATGAAGGGCCACCTTGGTGTCGTCGCCGGCGAGCGGGAGGATCGTGGGATTTTCCGAGCCGGGTAGAAGTTTTCTGATCTCGGCCAGCGCGGCCTTGGGTGCGTGGAGCATGATGTACTTCGCGTCGGCGGCTTTTTGCACGCCGTCGATGCGGCTGAGCATGATGTCGAAGGCGTGGGTTTTTTCCGGTGTAAAATTGCGGGTGTTGCGGATGAGCGCGGCTTTGCTCTTGAAGATGGTTTCGACGGCGCGGAGGCGGTTGGCTTCGAGGGTGGAGCCGCTGGAGACGAGATCGCAGATCGCGTCGGCAAGGCCGAGGCGCGGGGCGATTTCGACGGAGCCGCTGAGGCGAACGATCTCGGCCTTGATGCCTTTCTCGGCGAGGAAGCGACCGGTGAGATAAGGATAGGATGTGGCGATGCGCTGGCCTTCGAGGTCACGGAGGCTGGAGAACGGGCGTTCTTCGGGGATCGCGATGGCGAGACGGCAGCCACCGAAGTCGAGTGGACGGGAAACGGCATAGCCGTTGGCCGCGCCGGTGCTGTGGCGTTCGAGGGCGGATTCTTCGAGGACGTTCTGGCCGACGATGCCGAGGTCGCACACGCCATCCATCACGAGCTGGGGAATGTCGTCGTCGCGGACGAAGAGGATATCGATGGGGAAATTATCGGCGTGGAGGAGGAGTTTCTCCTTGGGGGCTTTGACCTTGATGCCGCAGCTTTTCAGCAGATCGAGGGAATCAGTGGAGAGGCGTCCGCTTTTTTGGATGGCAAGGCGGAGGCGATCAGTAGGGAGGGTGGCGGGAGGCATGGGAGGGAAATCGGAGATGGAAGATCGGAAATGGGAGAGGGGAGATTGGCGGTGGCGCAGGGTGAGAGGAGGAAGTGGGATGCTAGGAGAGAAAGGGAGGAAGTTGGGAGAACGGATTTTGGAAAAATGCGATGATTGGTCGGGGAAGTCCGGGGTGCTTCAAGGTGGACAAAGCAAAACCCCGGTGGGACATGCCAGCCGGGGTTTTAAAGTCGATTCATCACCCAGGAAAGGCACATCAGGCCTCCCCGGTCAGGGAAGGCTAGGCTTCGTGGTGATGATGGTGGTTGAGGATCATGAGAGATCGGGACCGCATAAAAGGCCGACGCTGGGGCCTGTGGCAAGTATTTTTTCAACGCGACGAAAGGACGAGGCTCGAACTCCGTGGTGGTGGTGCGCTGGCCGCACCACGGTCGTTCTGCTGGCCAGCAGAATGCCGCGTGGCGTGGCCAGCACGCCACCTACCACGGTACAGCCCGAATGCCCCCACTTGTATCAGGGATGTCTTTGACTGACGGCCACAAATCGCTTCAGGTTGGAAAACCATTTTTCGCGGAGCAAATAATCTACCCCATTTCTGTTTTGAGTAATCAAACCAATCCTAATTTCTGCCATCGTTTGCTCGCCCGCCGCCAGGGCGGTCTGGTGTTGTTTTTCGCGGTGTTTCTGGGCGTCGCCCTGCTCACCCGCGTGGCGTTGCTGATCAAGGCGGCGCATGAGGTGACCTGGACCTTGAGCCTGCTGGCGTCGTTTGGTTGGGGCGTGCTCTACGATCTCGGGGCGGCGGCCTGGGCTTCGTTACCGTTGATTGTTTTGCTGACGATTCTCCCGGCGCGATTCTTCACTTGGCGCGGGGCTGGCTGGTTGGCTTATGGGGTCGGCTTGCTGATCTGGGGCCTGTTGATTTTTGGCGGAGTTTCGGAGTGGACCTTCTGGGATGAGTTTGGGGTGCGCTTCAACTTCATCGCCGTGGACTACCTCGTCTACACGACCGAGGTGTTGGGCAACATCCGCGAATCCTACAATCTGCCCGCGATCCTCTCCGGGGTGGTGGCGGCTGCGGTCTTCGGGCTTTGGCTGACGTGGCGTACCGGCTGGCCGGCGCAATGGCTCCACGCCGAACACGAGCGGGCCAAGGCGCGATACGTGGCCGGAGCGCTCTGGTTGATCGGCGCGATCGCTTTCGGTGCCGGGCTGTCGTCCGACTGGCTGCCGAATTTCAAAAACAACTTCAACCGGGAGCTCGCGAAGAACGGGCTCTGGTCGCTCTTCTCGGCGTTTAAGAACAATGTGCTCAAGTACGATGAATTCTATTCGGTCAAGCCGGTCGACGAGGCCTTCGCCCGCCTGCGCGAAAATCTCACGTTGGATGGTTCGGTGATGCTGCGGCCGCAAGACCACGATACGTTGCGCTACGTCCGTAACGACGGCACCGAGCTGCATCCCAATGTTATCCAGATCACGGTCGAAAGCCTGAGTGCGGATTTCCTCAGCATCTTCAACCGCGCCTCCCATCTCACGCCCAATCTCGCCGAGATCGCGGGCAAAAGTTTGGTCTTCGATAATTTCTACGCCACCGGTACGCGCACGGATCGCGGCATGGAAGCGCTCACGCTCGCGCTGCCGCCCACCCCCGGGCGCTCGATGATCAAGCGACCGCGCAACGAAGGGATGTTCACGCTCGGTTCCGTTTTCCGCACGAAGGGTTACGACACGGCGTTCATCTACGGTGGGTTCGGTTACTTCGATAACATGAACTATTTTTTCGGCCACAACGGCTACCGCGTGATCGACCGGACGGGCGTGCCGAAGGAAGACATCACCTTCGCCAATGTCTGGGGCGTGTGTGACGAGGATCTTTTCCGCTGGACGATACGCGAAGCCGACGCGAGCGCCGCGAGCGGCCAACCGTTTCACTACTTCGTCATGACGACGTCGAACCACCGGCCCTACACTTTTCCCGAGGGACGGATCGATCTGCCGTCGAAGATTTCCGGTCGCGCAGGGGCGGTGAAGTACACCGACTACGCCATCGGAAAATTTCTGCGCGACGCCGCGAGCAAGCCCTGGTTCAAGAACACGGTGTTCGTGATCGTGGCGGACCACTGCGCGTCCAGTGCGGGCAAGACGGAGTTGCCGATCCAGAATTATCACATCCCGCTGATCATTTATTCCCCCGGCGGGCTCATCGCTCCGGGACACATTCAGGCTCTCACGAGTCAGATGGATTATGCACCGACGTTGCTCGGCTTGCTCAACTGGAGTTACCCGTCGCGTTTCTTCGGGCACGATGTGCGCAAGGTGGCCCCGGCCGCGACCCACTCGGTGATGGGCACCTATCAGAAGCTGGGTCTGCGCAAAGGGAATGACTTCATCGTGCTCAAGCCCGTGCGGCAACAAACCCAGTACGTGTATAATCCGGCAAATTTTGTCTTGGTCGAAAAACCGGTGGACGAGGCTTTCCTCACTGAAGCGATCGCGTATTATCAGACCGCCAGTTATCTTTATGATCACGAGCTCTACCGCGAGATCACCGCAGACGAGGCGGCCAAGTTGACGCCGCCGGCTCTGGCGAAACCTTGATTTCTCCTGAAAACTGCATCCGTTTAGTTCATGAAAAGCCTGCTGAGATGGGTGCTCTAAAGATGTCTGCTCTGGTCTTAAAGCCGGGCGGAGGAGGCCCCGGTGGTGCCCGAAGAAAAGAGCAAAGCTTCGGATGACGACCTGCGGATTCGCGGCATTTTCAACAGCGCGCTGCCCAAGACCGAAAAGAAAAACTCCCTGCGGTTTATTATTCATCCGCATCTGGGCGACGTGACCAAGCGCGATCACCTCCGCACCGCGCTCGGGTTTCGCTACGGCCTGACCAAGGCGTGGGAAGCCATGGCGGAAGCGGACGCGTATTTCACGCACGGATTAAACAGGGTAGTTTTTTTGACGAAAAAGGATTTTCCACCCTGCATCTCGGAACCAAGTATCATATCGGCGAGGCGTTGAAACTCGGCTGGGATACTTCGGTCGGCATCGATTGGCTGCGACCGCTCGGTCCGCCGCCGGTGGACGTGACCGACGGCCTTCGGCACCTCATGCCGTTTATCAGTATTGCGCGTCCGCTGGAGCATCATCCCGGTTGGCACGTCTTCGCGGGTCTTAGTTATGACGACGTAACGCGCACCACCACGCAGGGTCAGTTGGACAAAAACGAACTCGGCGACGATTCCGTGAACCTCTCGGGTGGTGTGCTCTATGCGCGCGGCCCGCTGCCGTATACACTTGAGGCGACCTATGGCACGACGCGGCTGACCTCGGCGGTGCATCGCGATGGGTATTCGCTGAAGCCCGGTGTGATCTGGGTGATCCCGCCGAAATATACTTTGGGGTCGCAAAGCAAATGGTTGCTCGGGCTGGGGCTGCGGCTCAGCCACGGGCCGGATGGCAACGATATCGGATTGAGCGCGAAGCTGCGGGTGAATTTCGATTTCAAGCGCCTGCTCGGGATCAAGAAGGTTCCGGCGGCGGTGCCGTGATTGGGTTGCCTTGAGGGAGGAGCCTGCTGGCAGGCGAGGCCGAACAGAGGTCCAGTAATACCAACAGTTCAGGATCATTCGACTTTGCGGGTAGCCCGGATATTTCATAAGTTTTCTTGTCATCGCGAGCCTGCCGAAGGCTGGCGTGGCGATCCAGCTCGCTGGATTGTTTCGTCGCTCCGCGCCTCGCAATGACAGGTAGGAATATTTAGGGAAATAGCGTGGGGCCTGATTGTATCTGAGTGTGATGGATCCGGGGTAGGGGCCGGTGCCCTCAACGGCTTGGCAGAAGATAATCCACCGTGATTGGCGGTTGAGGGCAACCGCCGCTACCTGACGGGTTCCCTCGCAGGTCACTCCGTGAGAAAAAAACGTGGCCGTCGGGTAATTTCTGCCCAACGTCGAACGATTCTCCGCCACTCGTGTCCCAACGCCCGATGAAACTCCGCTCCCTGCTCGCTCTCGCCAGTGCTGCCTGCCTTTTCGCCCGCCTTCCGGCTGCTGATCAACCGGCGGCAAAAGCGCCGCCGGAAAGTGAACACCACGACACGCTCGCCGAGCGCACCTTGCGCGATATCGTGCAACGGGAACGCGAACTTTTCGCCAAGGCGGAAAAAGACGGCGACCAATTTGACCAGGGCGTTTTTCATGGGGAAGCCCAGTCGATCGCCAGCAGCTACGACGTCCTGATTCAGAAGAACCAGAAATTCGTCCCGGCTTTGATCGCCTACGGCATGTTTCTGGGGAAGGTCGATAACCCCAAGCAGGCCGTCGCGATGCTGCTCAAAGCCAACACCCTCGACCCCAATATCGCCCTCGTCAAAAACCAGCTCGCCAAACATATTGCCGAGGACGGTAAACCGCTCGAGGCCTTGCCCTACCTCATCGCCGCCACCGATCTGACGCCCGGCGAGCCACTCTATCATTTCCACCTCGGCCAGTTATTGCTCGCCGGGCGGGATGATTTTCTGACCAACGGCAATTTCACTCAGGCCGGGCTGGACAAAGCCATGATCGAGGCTTTCCGCCGCGCCGCCGATCTGGCGCCCGCCGATATCAGTTATGCGTACCAGTACGCCAAGGCGTTTTACGAAATCGAACCGCCCCGTTGGGCAGAAGCCCTCGCCGTCTGGCAAACCCTGGAATTGCGCCCGGTCGTCTCGACGACCCTGCGGCACATGTTCCGCCTGCAAAAAGCCAACGTGTTGATCAAACTCGGTCGCCTCGACGAAGCCCGCACGGTGCTCGAGACCGTGAGCGATCCCAAACTCGCCGAGGACAAGCAAACTTTGCTCGACCAACTCGCCCCGAAAGCGGAGAAGTAAGGAGACATGTCACTGCTCACTCGTCTCGAACGCACCCTCGGCCGCTTCGCTATTCCCAACCTTTCGCTCTATCTGGTGATAGGGCAGATCTTGTTTTTGGGGTTGGCGATGTTCGCGCAATTTGATCTTGAGCGGATCAGCTTGTTGCCGAACGCGGTGAAGGAAGGGGAAGTCTGGCGGTTGATCACCTATCTGGTGGTGCCGCCAGCCGGCGCGCTCACGATGTTGCGGGCTATCTTCCTAGCCTTTAGTTTGTATATGTTTTATCTGATGGGCAGCGCGCTGGAGCATTCGTGGGGGGAGTTTCGTTTCAATGCTTACCTTGTCATTGGTTGGGCCCTGACAACCGCAGGAGCGTTTATTTCCCCCGGGGTTTATTCTACGAACACCTACATCTTGCTCAGCGTATTTCTGGCGTTCGCCTGGCTGAATCCTGATTTCGAAATTTCGATCTACGGCATCATTCCGGTGAAAATGAAATGGTTGGCCCTGATTCAGTGGCTGTATTACGGCTTCCTGCTGGTCGTGGGGAGCTGGCCGGTTCGGGTAATGATTTTGGCCTCGATCAGCAATTTCCTCGTGTTCTTCGCCAGCGACCTCGTGCGGTGGCTGCGTTCGGGACGGCGCCGCATCACGCAGCAAACGCGTCAAGTCAGTGCGCCGAAAGACGAAGATGAGCCACGGCACCGTTGCCATAAATGCGGCAAGACCGATCTCACGCACCCGCAGGTCGAGTTCCGGTATTGCTCCAAATGCGCCGGCGAGGAATGCTATTGCCGCGAACACCTCGGCAATCACGAGCACACGGTCGTCGAAGCAAAAAAAAACTGAACCATGGCGGCGAAAAAACTATCCACCCTCGGCGTCCGCCCCTCGCCCAGCCTGCGGCTCGGCAAGAAAACTAAATCTACGGCGACCAGGAAAACCTTGGGCGACTGGCTCACATGGGCCGAGCGGCAATACGCCCGGCACCAGCTCGCGCTCGGGCAAGTGGCCACTTCCGCGCACGACGAAGCGCTCTACTTGCTCTTGCACACGCTGCACCTGCCGCTCGACAGCAAGCCTGCCGTTCTCCGACGCAAACTAAGCGAAAGTGAAACCGCAAAGGTGACGGAGATTTTCCGCCGGCGCATCGAAGAGCATGTCCCCGCCGCGTACCTCACGCACGAAGCCTTCCTCGGCGAACTGCGTTTCTTCGTCGATGAACGCGTGATCATCCCGCGCTCGTATTTTCTCGAACTGTTGCCCGAGCAAATTCTGCACTGGTTGCCCGCCGGAAAACCCGTGAAGCGCGTCGTCGATGTCTGCACCGGCTCCGGGTGCCTCGCCGTGTTGCTCGCCCACCAGTTTCCCGAAGCGAAGGTGGACGCGATCGAGCTGTCGCCTGAGGCGCTCAACGTCGCGAAGTTCAACGTGGCCGAGCACGCCCTGCTCAAGCGCATCAAGCTGCACCGCTCCGACGTCTTCGATCTCGTGCCGAAGGTAAAGTACGACCTGATCCTGTCGAATCCGCCCTACGTGCCGACGCGCGAGCTGCGCGGGTTGCCGGCGGAATTCAAGAACGAGCCGTTGATGGCGCTCGACGGCGGTGACGACGGACTCGACATCATCCGCAAAATTCTCCGCCAATCCCGCGACCGCTTGCAGAAGCACGGCATCGTGGCTCTGGAAGTCGGCGGTCTCCGCGCCGCGATGGACAAAGCGTTCCCCGAACTCGACCTCCACTGGCTGTACACCGCCGACGGCGAAGACTGCGTTTGCGTGATCCAAGCCGCGCGGCTGGTGAAGTGGAATGGTTGAAGAGCAAAGGCGGAGATCGCACATCGTCAGGCATCCTGACCCGAGGCATTCGGGTAAGCTGCGTTTCTACCTTGGTTCCTTTTTCCCTTCGCGAGACAATGCTTGGTTACAGGTTCAGCTCGTTTGCCCGTGCCTTTTCTCTCCACGGGCGGGGCTCAGGATGCCTGAGGCTGTGGCCGGTAGCGGTGCTTGCCCCCAAGCGCCAGTGCGACTCGCGGCACAGTTTCCCCGTGGCCGTTAAGGGCAACGGTCGCTACCTGATACCAATCGCCCTTATAGGTTCAGCTCGTTTCCTCGTGCCTCCCTCCCCACGGGCTGGGATCAGGATGTCTTAGTCCGCCTTCATCACCCTCAGCCGGAATCTTGCAGTAGGTGGGCGTCGGTTTCCATACCGATGCGCTATCGCCGATGGGGATCAGTCTTCGCCCAGCTACGGCCCGACAAGAATCGGCGACCACCTTTCAGTTTGCCTCCAGTCATGTGGAGAGTGGGTTCGACTGCATAAATCGCCACGCCTCGCCGCCGCGGGCCTCGCGATGACAAGTCAATTTGAGGACGCACGCGTGAACTTGTAGTCTATTAGACTACAAGTTCCTACTCGACCACCTTGAACCACTCGTCGATCGGGAGGCGCGAGGGGTGGAAGGCGTTGACGTGGCTGTTGGCTTTCGGGCGGCCGAAGGGGAGGCCGGCGATGAAGAGGGTGTCGTCGTTGCCGGGTAGGTGTTTTTTCAGCAGGTCGGAATAAATCATGACACTGAATTGCGGACACGAGCCGTAGCCGAGTGCGGTCAGGCCGAGCATCAGATTATCGAGGACGAAGCCGCAGTCGAGGAACGTACCGTGCGAATACGCGGAGGCCTGCGTGCCGAGGAAAAACACCTGTCGTGCGCCGAAGAAACCAAAGTTTTCCCGGTCGTGCGCGCGGCGTTTTTCGGTGTCGTCGCGACCGATGCCCTTGTGTTTGAAAATGCCGAAGCCGACTTCCTTCGCGCGCGCCTGCCAGGCTTCGGGCAACGGGTTGGGCGAATACTGATAACCCGCTTTGGCCGGCAGTCCGGCATCGAAGGCGGCGAGGTAGTCGGTGCGGAGGGTGTCCAGTTTGGCGCCTTGGACGAGGAAAAGTTTCCAGGGCTGGGTATTCTTGGAACTCGGCGCACGTCCGGCAGCTTCCACGAGCTGGCGGATGGTTTCCAGCGGGACGAGCTCGGTCTCGAATTCGCGGATGGAATGGCGGGCGTGCATGACTTCGAGAGTGGTGTTCATAAACGGGGACAGTTTAGCGGAAGCACACTTTGGCGCTACGCACCGGTTGGCAAAAATGCGCCGATTCCCGCTCTGGCTTTGGGCAAAGTCAGAAGGTTTCCCGTGAATCACGCGAATTGACGCGGATGAAATACTATCAGGCAGAACGAAACTCAGCAGGCGGTGAATCGTGCGATACGGTGAAGTGAGTCGGTCTCTTGCTCGCTTTCTGGCATTCGCGCAGATTCGCGTTATCTGCGGGAAGATCTCTGCCTCGGTTCATTCTGTTGGATTCGTCGATTCACGTTAGCGAAGGGCAGGTCAGCTTCGCGGCGAAACCGATAAAAACCACGCCGAGGGCCCGGTCGATCCAGTGACCGTGGCGGAGGAATCTATTTCGCACGGCCGGTTTGGTGAAGAGGAGCGAGCCGAGGCTGAACCAAGCCATCGCGGTGATTACCCTTCAACCTCCGTAGCCCGCCTGCCCGCATCGTGGGGCGACGGACTGACCAGCAGCCCATAGAGCGAAAGAAAATAGAGCGTGGCTTTGGGGTTGAGGGCGTTGGTGAGGAAGCCGGTGAGGAATGCTCCGCGCGTTGACGGAGCTGGTTTAGCAGAGGCGATGCCGGAAAGATCGTGGCGTGGTTTCGCACGAAGCGCCTGCACGCCCAACGCTGCGATGTAAGTAGCCCCAACGTATTTGACGGTGTCGAACCACAGCGGGGAGCTGCGGACGAGGAAGCCCAGGCCCAGCAGCGAATAGGTGATGTGCCGCAGAATCGCGGTGCCGATTCCAATACCGGTCCAGACAACGGTGCGCTGGCCGTGAGCGATGCTTTGCTTGAGGACGATGGCGAAATCCGGGCCGGGATTCGCGACGGCCAGTAGGTGCGCGGGAGCGACCGAGAGGAAATCCGGCCAGTAATTATCCCAACAGTTCGTGATCATTGGACTTAGGGTAGGGGCCGTTGCCCTCAACGGCCTGGAAGAACATGATGCACCGGGAATGGCGGTTGAGGGCAACCGCCGCTACCTTACGGATTCGGCTACTAATGTCGCAATCGTCGGCGCAAGCACATTGGCGGTTGAGGGCAA